>Ga0307509_10004957_pt1 | contig 18842 bp, 17 predicted proteins | sample 10_EM_MG_FD_202245 | JGI IMG/M metagenome (GOLD analysis project Ga0307509, IMG submission 202245) | Populus trichocarpa ectomycorrhiza microbial communities from riparian zone in the Pacific Northwest, United States - 10_EM | ecosystem: Host-associated > Plants > Roots > Unclassified | place...
AAATCTTGTCTACCGAACTTTTTTTTTTTTTTCCAAACCCAACATTTGGCCGCTCTTGGCGCTTACTAATCAGCTTACATAAGGGTGCTGGTTCCTGGTGCCCTCTATCTTAGATGCAGTATACATAAACATTTCCTTGGCATCAGGTCATGGAGCGCCCATTGACAATGTCTGTCCGAATATTATATGCGAAGGGTTCACTGATATCCCTTATGTTTGCACAATTTATGAGGCATTGTATAAAAACCGGGAATATACTACCTGTGGAGGGCTTTTGAATGATGCGGTGTTGTAGCCAAACTACTTAGGTCTTGGATCCAAGACTGATTTTTTGCTTGGTGAGGACGCAGGATGTGGATCGTTTCTTTCAATGGGTTGAATTCTTGTTAGGTTTCAGGCCGCCTCAATTAGTAAATCGTTACATTCATATTCTATCCGTTTTTAAGACCTTTAGCACGGCCCCGAAATCCGAGCTGACCAAGTTGAAATCCACGACATGACGCGACGGTGTGCACTGTGGAACGCGTCAGTTGGGGTCACGCGGTTCTGCCGAGTCGGCGAATGGATTTAGGATTGACAAGCACACGCAAATACTCGTGCCACAATTTGGTCACCTGAGGATGTCTTTGTGATCAGCTCATTCCTCGGTTCTTTTCTATCCTTTGCTCGAATTTGCACGTCGACAGTCGGGGTAACGGGTCAAATAAACTCATTTCATAATTTCGAGGCAATAATTGTACATCTGAAAGTATTTCCTTGGTCCTGGAATGGCGAAAGTCTATGTAAACAGTCCCGATCGGATCTTACCCCCACAGCTCCCCCGCATTCAGGGCATGAGACTATTGTCATCCTTTCCCACTTATATAAAAGCCAAGCGGATGTTTCTATCCCCACCCCCCTTTTCTTTCGTTTGGGAATCAGCGGCTCGTGCGAGCCAATCCTCACATCTACACCCTTCCCTTCGTCACCCAAATTACCATGGCTGAGACTCAGGCGCAACCCGCTACCATTGAGATCAACGATGCTATCTTCTGCACTCATTTCAAAGAAGTCGTACGTCCATCTTCCCTCCCAGGTGGTGACGTGGAGATCGTGAGGAATCGCACACCGTAACTTACGAACTTTCCTTCTGTATAGTGCACCGATTGCGCCTTCGATGGCAGAGAGGAGAACGATAGCTTCTTTGGGGTTGGTCTTTCCATCACACCTCCTGCGTGCAGGTCGTCCCCTTTCTTGGAGTGGGAGTTCTGACCACTGCGTTTATGATTTAATCATATCCTCTTAGTACGACTTCATTGAGCGCGAAGGAATCGAGTGTCCACCTGCGACGCAGAACAAGGACGGCGTTTATCAGTGCAAGAAGCATGGTTCGACCTGTACGGAACTCCTCTCCTCATATCGCGACTATGAACCTTACGTTACCTCTTATCTCTTTCTTCAGCCTGCAACCAATGTTACGGCTGGAAGAAGCAAATAAACAGAGCTCGTACCGTTGCGAAGAAGGCTGGTCGAAAGTAACGTCCCTCGAGGAACGCCACCCTGTGGAAACCTTGCAAGAAGGAACGTCAATGACCTTGTAGAAGTACTCAAATCTGTAAAATCTTCTATATATAATAAATCACAACGACACGGTACATCGATGTCACAACCTGAGTGTCTGAAAACCAGAACATTCTTCACTCTGTTTTGCACAGTTACCTGTGAGCATGTCGAAGAGTTACTGCGGATGAGTAAGGAGAAAAAAAGATTGCGAATGGGGGACTAAAGGAATGGCATGCGTACTATGGCTTCAAATCAAGAGTCTTAACATTAATCTTTCGAGACCGACATGAATTAACATTCATATCCCCTCTCGCAATGAGTCAGAAAAAGTGACACGTGCACATCTTCCATCAAAAGCTAACTGCACAGGGGATAGATTATGTATTGGGAATAAAAATGCAAAAATGTACTGTCGGTAGCTGGAATCGAACCAGCGGCTCTTCGGAATTATCAAGACCACAACGAAGTGATTTAACCCCTAATCGATACCGACCGCTCAGAAGGGATGCAGAAATAGCAATATACAGGGATAAGACGGCAAACCATCAACGTAACATCTCGAACGGCCAATAGACACTAGTAAAACCGCCGTTGAAAAGTTCTCAAAACTTTTATATACAGCTCCGGCCATCCGGCGCCCATTGGGGTAAGCTTTTCTGCGTTTTTGATGTGGATATTGGGTTCGATTGATATTTGGGTTCGGAATTTTTTTTTCGGTCAATCGATCCCGAGTTGAGCTTGGTGTATGTATTTATAACATATTATTTCTTCTAATACCAGAGTATGGAGGGAACAACGGTCATATCCGGGACGCGTCGAGGGATGTGACTCCCTGATGGCAGTGATGATCATGCAACGCGCGTCGCTTTCCAATCACGTGGCTGCAACAATTTTCCTGAATTGGAATCTGGATTCTGCTTTCCAACCTAAACGTTCAGTGATGTGGCGGTCCATCTATCCCAATTTCGTATGCTCTTTTCCATCAACACATACACTGATACGCTTTTGACGTTATGCTAGCAGCCTGAGTTTGATTCAACAACTTGGTTCAGGCTTGGGATTCTTTGCTCAACTCAGAAATACAGTGACTTGAGCGCAACACGCTTTCAAAACCAACCCCAGCGCATACTTTCCAGGGATTTGGCGAGTTCCATGCGCCACTTTCGGAAATGGGATCCACTGGCACCTCCAAATATAATAGATGTGTCAAATACGTGAACCACAGTTCGACTCGGGCCTGCTTCCTAGTTCCATTCATGAACACATCTCCAGAGCCGTGTTTATTTCCTCATTGGAACAAACTAGGTGTGTCCCTGTCTTGTTTTATTTCAAGTTGCAGTAGAGAATTTTGTTCTAGGTGTTGAGCAAATTTCACTTGACGAGCGGATGTTCGAAGGTATAACCACCGCCTTTGCATCAGAAGTCAAAGGCTCATGAAATCTAACCCTCTGGCAGTTTAGGTGATGACCGATTATCGGTAAGTCTTCTGTTATTTTTCAATTTAAGACGTATTCTAAGATGATTTATTACCCCGCCAGAGGGAACATATCAGCAGTCGTCTTTCGGTGGTCATCAACACTTGCGTATACCGTCGCTCCGAATAATTATTGCCACCAATGCCCAATACCTGATACGATGTCCCAGTTCTTCAGTTCATTAGCTCGCCTGGAACTCGTCGGCAAATGTGGATCGGTCCCATTGAGGAGAGGCTGACTCTATTCGTCCTCGTACGCGCTAGCCTCCACCGCGGACGCGGCAATTCGTTGAGCTCCAAGCCTAACCAGCAGTCAAGTCTGGGGACGATAAGGGCTTCAAAAACCCGCCAACTCTCGTCGCTCGCTCCTCGGCAATTCTTACTCGAATTTCTCGCTTCACTGGAGTATCTTCTCGTTCTCTCTATATCCCTTATTTTTGCTCGACTTCGACTTCGACTTTCTATACCATGCTTCGTATCCACCCTAAAATCAAGAATCCCTTCCGAGACCGAGACGGAACCAAGTCCCGATCCATGACGGTTCGCTTCGTCAAATTCAAGTCTTCCGTCAAGAATTTCTTCCACGGCCAAAAGAAAACGGTAAGTGGCCATACAACATTCATTTTCGATCGGCCTTTATCTTACTTAAAATATAGGATAAAGGAAACATATCCGCGTTCGTACCGGCTGATAGCCCTTCTACTGTGCAACCTTCTCTCCACCTCGCGAAGGTCACTATCGAGGTAATTATCTTCTTTGAGGGTATACCTGGCGTTTTTACAACCGTTACCTCCCGATTCATAGGACACCGAAACTCTCAAGGCATTATACGCTCTTTACGACGCGCTCCATGACCCCTCTGTTCTTGACGCAAGGAGACATCACCGCTATAGATTATACCCTCCGGTTGTTGCCAAAACAACGATATCCGTCAGTACATCCTCATATCTAATCTTATAAGTATATAAATTCACTAATGGCACGCGGCTAGGTGGAGGATGTAATCCATATAGTAAGCCCACGTTGCGACCACAGCGAATTCCCCATCTGTGCCGAGACTGCGCCTGCCGTCCTCCTACAGGCTGGTTCCACACCATCCAAGGTCATTGAAACGGCTCCTGCTGCCCCGACACCTGTCTCGACCGTCGCCATTGCTACTCCGATTCAGATCCTGGAGCCTCCGCCCCCTCGAATTTCCACCACCAATGCCCCCCGAGTCCTGGACGTCAACGATTTGAACATCATTCGGTTCCTCGGAGAGGGAACGAGCGGGAAGGTGTACTTCGTCAAGGACCGCATTTCTAATGCCAAGCTTGCCCTCAAGGTCGTTCCTAAGGCTGGGAAGAGCGAGTACACCCTGAATGTGGTGGTCGATGAACGTGAATTGATGGAGAAGTTGTCGGATTCGCCTTGGTTCGTGAACTTATGGGGTTCCTGGCATGATACGGCCAACCTTTATATTGCGATGGTGGGTCGCCGTTTTTATTTCTCTACTTCATTTTTTGAGCTCATTTTCAACGACTCTCGCAGACCGCATACCCGACTGATTTGGATAACGAGATGATCAGATGCGAGACGATTGAACCTATCAGGGCTCGTTTTTACATGGCCGAAATCGTATGTCCATTCTCTATCGCCTTCCACGCCACCTCAAAAATTTAATTTCTATCGGAAGATCATTGCTCTCACTGCACTTCACTCTCGTGGGATCATCCACCGCGACGTCAAAGCGCCCAACATTCTCATTGACCGCGAGGGGCACATCGTCCTCGCTGACTTTGGATTGTCTAAAGATTTTTATCAGATTCCTACAGTCGCGCAACGTGTCTACCAACCTTACTGGCCTTTCCTCCCTCACGACAACCCTACTTCCGATACGGAGCCTCGAGACCCGGAGGATCTCCCTTTCGTCGCATGGGATTATCGCGGCTCTGAGCTGGAGATGGCACCCGAAATCCACGAAGGCAAACCGTATTCGTTTGGAGTCGACTTTTGGTCTGCTACCATCGTCCTCCATTGGATGCTCTTGGGAAGGGTAAGTCAAGTCCCTTCCTTCTTACTCGAACTTGTGGCTGAAAATTGTGTCAGCCTCCCTGGTACGAAGTGGAGAGTGAGTATGAAGATGAAGACGAGGAGGATGTTAAGCCCCTCGCGTATAAGATCGCGGAAGATCCCCTTGTCTGGGACCCGTCCGACACCATTGACGAAGTAACGAAAGACTTCTTGGAGGGAGTACGTATTATTCCTGATTGTTGTTCTGTGCGATATCGAACGTTTCGACTTGTAGATGTTGATGAAGGACCCCAAGAAACGCCTCCTGATCGATTATGAAATGCTCAGCCATCCTTACTTCGCTGGAATGTGAGTCGCATTTCCAGTCACCTTTTCGTATCCAAAACACTAACTTGGTTCCTAACAGCAACTGGCCGCTCATGGAGGCCCGAAAGGTACCTGCTCCTTGGGTTCCAACTCGCGAAATCCACCACGAATACGAAACCACCTCCCCCGTTTTCACACCCGGCCAGCCTTATACCGATGACGACTGCGACCCATGCCCTGAATTCACCTTCCACTGCAAGGATATTCGCGCTGGTGTTATCCACGACGACGATGCCGAATCATTCGATTCCGATTCGGAGACCACCACCTCGGCGCACGACTCGGATATCGTTGAGATCGTCACAGTCACTCGCACACGTATCTCTGAAATCCCCGCCGTTGGCCTTCGCCGCTCTTCTGCGCTCATCGAGGTTGACGGCCTCGAGAGCGACACCAACGACACTTCCACCCTCCGGGTCGATTCGATCGATACGGGCGCCCCCTTGAAGGACGCCTGGGATATGACGCTCGTTACTCCACCCCGTACAAAGCCCTACAGCCCTGGGCTCAAGAATTGGCTGAACGTTCAAGACCTTCTCAAGCTCCATGCCACGGTCTCGAGTCGTTCAAGCACGGACGCGATCAAACTCGAAAGCAGCGTTTCACCGCCGTCGGGTGAAACAGTGTGTATGACACCTGCTACGCCGACTTTCGACGTTGACGTCAATTCGCGTTTTTGCACGCCACCCAGGTTTAGGATGGCATCCCCTCCGAGCGTTTCGCCCGCTCCCGATGTTCCTTCGGATTCAGATTCGGATTCGGTTCCGCGGAATACTGCGCAGGTTGGCAACGGTATCGGATTTGCCTTCAAGATGAAGATGTGGGTCTCGAAGCTTCGTTCTCCCAAGCCTAGGAAAGGACCCCAGTTGAAGAGGATGTCGCTTTTTTGAAGTGAAGATCGCTAGGTGGTTTTGTTACATTGTGAGTTTTTATTGATATTTTTTGTCTTTTTCAAGATATTTACGTTGCTGCCGACAGTTTCCTCATGACTGGTTATCAAGGTCCAAAAAATATCTTGCGTTCTTTTTATCGTTTCCTTAGCACAGTTTCTGAATGCGGTGGATTTAATTTTGCTTGAATTGTGTTTTTTTTTTTTGTGTTTTTGGTTTTCACCTGAGTTCTACTATTTCGTTCTTCAGCATTTTGGTTAGCATATTTCGTATTCCCACCTTATAATCATGGCTTATCTATGTCTTTCCATTCCTGATCTAAGTGCCCCATTCCTAAGTTACAGATACTCAACTGACGCTCGTTCTCATCACCAAGATTAGGCGTATCCACATAGCCAATGTTCTATGGGCACCATAAATGTCTGCAGCACCAGTTGCCGCCCCTTCTGTAATTGTTCGGTGTGGTTTCGTCCTGAGTCTGTAGCTCAGAGCTCATTTGTGGGCGGAGGTCGAAGGGGCGGCTTGTTGGTGGCTTCGAATGTTGTTCTCAAGTTGTTCTAGTGGATGGAGGAGGCGCGATAGGGATTTTGAGGAGCTGGATTGAGCGGAGAGGAAGAAGGACTAGAAATACGAGGATGAGCCAACGATGGCGAAATCCAGGACAGACGGCAAATGAAAACGTATCTTGAGGTCCAAGTTGTGAAGCAATCCTTGCTCGCCCATCATCCCAACACCGCCCTCTACTACGCGGCGTAAATTCCCTGTTTAGCTGCAACAGCTCCAGCGCAAGTTTGGGGGGTGCTTCTAAGTTGCAAAGGGTACTTCCTTCATCAGAAACTTACGACCATATGCTCGTTACTCTTTCTTTCGTATTCCCTCAGAAAAATATGATTGACAACCAAAACAGAAGAAAGGGCGGCGTCGGTAACAATCTTGAGGATCTCAATTTCCCTCCATGCTACACAGGCGATTGTTACTAGAAATTCGACCTTTGATTCAAACGACCAATTGAACGAACCTATAGAGACTGGAGTCGAGTGTATTAAGATGATCTAGATTTGTCTTCTGCTGTTCACGGCCACCGCCGAACACTTTATTATTATGACTTTAACTGCCGTCAACAGAAACTATCCACGCTCCCTTTCGTCAGTGTTGATATCTTTTGGGAGCCCATCGTCTGGTTCTTAATCCCAGCCGACGATAATATTTCTCTCCTCCCCACCATGCACACTATCTTTGTCGGCACTTGAGTTAGGGTAGGGAAAAACACTAATCACTTCCAAATGTAACAAAATCCATCAAATTCCACTAACTACATACCTCATCCCCTATGGCTGTTGAACTGCACAAATATTACTTCCGGTACATATTCTTCGTGTTTCCACAGACTAATACACCTAAATATCAACATCACCAAGTTCAATATACACAGTCCCGGAGACTTGAGGTATATTCCTAGATACATGAGTTACATTTCTCATTTCTTACCAGGTAAAATATTTATTACCTTGCCAAACTAAATTCAATTTATCAGAGCAAATCCTGGGTACTGATCATCTATTCCCAGAGATAATTTCGCATTGTTTTCGCGAGGTAGTGATTCGATTACATAATCTCGGTTAACACGATGCGCGTCAAAGCTGCCGAGCCTGCCGTGAGCGCCTGGGGCATGCGCGCTCATTGCTTGTACCTCCACATTATGTGGTTGCCTATCTGTCGATGGAATAGACTCCGAAGGGATATCAAAATTGGAGAGGTGTTAATGAGGTCAGATTTCTTTATATAGACGTGTGGTTAGAACCGCAGAAGCCATTTAAAATAGAATTAGTACCCATACCATGCAGGCGGCGCTATAGCCAAGTGGTCCACGGCGACAGATACGAATGTTCTCAATATCTGTTCCTCTTTGAGGGCGCAAGTTCAAATCTTGCTGGCGTCTGTTGTTTTTGCTATCTGTTCCTACTTTTACCACTGTCCCGAGTCCTTGAGACAGATTTTTGGCCAAGTTAAATGTAGTAGACGCCCTCTTCTGTTCTTATCTTGCATCAAACAATCAAATTTCCAGAGTGGGGACAGAATTTATATTATAACGGGCTACTTGGGGAGGGCGGGAGATAAATGTACAAGTATACAATGATTGGCCTCTTCATTGGCATCCTCCAACCCCATACTACTGGCTATCCCTCACCTTTATGTTTATTCCAGTTGGAAGGAGGCCACTGTGTCAAGATAAGAAAAGAAGAGGGTCTCTACCACGTTCAACCTGGCCAAAAATCTGTCGCAAGGACTCGGGACAGTGGTAAAAGTAGGAACAGATAGCAAAAACAACAGACGCCAGCAAGATTTGAACTTGCGCCCTCAAAGAGGAACAGATATTGAGAACATTCGTATCTGTCGCCGTGGACCACTTGGCTATAGCGCCGCCTGCATGGTATGGGTACTAATTCTATTTTAAATGGCTTCTGCGGTTCTAACCACACGTCTATATAAAGAAATCTGACCTCACTAACACCTCTCCAATTTTGATATTCATTTGGAGTCTATTCCATCGACAGATAGGCAACCACATAATGTGGAGGTGCAAGCAATGAGCGCGCTTACCCCAGGCGCTCGCGGCAGGCTCGGCAGCTTTTGACGCGCATCGTGTTAGCCAACATTAGCCGAGCTTATGTAATCTGGTCGATTGCTTGGATGAATATCAAATTTCTAGTTTGGCAAGGGAATCAGTCTTTTACCTGGAGAAATGCAACTTATGTATCTAGGAATAAACCCCCTCCGGGAATGGGTGTTTCAGCGCACTTAGTGAAGTCGAAGTTAAGATGTGACTGTATTGGTCTGTGGGAACACGCAAAATACAGAACATGTGTACCGGAAATAATATTTGTGCAGTTCAACAGCCATAATCCCCTAGCTCTTTCCCCAGCCATTAATAGTATGACTGAATCATAGTTATTGATACTCTACACTTGCTCTATACCAGTGGAACCTATCAGACTGGGTTCCTGCTTGATTTTGTAAGTTTTATCAGATCCGGACGGATCCTAAATGTACACACTGGAGTTGTGTAAAATGCTCAATCAGATTGGAAACATAAGTCCATTTATTGTACAAGTCCTTTTTTTTTATCAATAAGTTAGTACATGCGGAGAGCATTTAGGACCAAAAGGAGTGCCCGGCCCTCTCTGAGCCCGCGCCACGAACCGAAACCCCCGGCTCGCCAGAAACTCCACGGAGATTGAGGATCAAGTGGGAGACCATCACGGTGGTAATTCTATTGTAAAAGATCAATGGGTTATCAGCTAAACGTATTTATAACCGATAAATGACTCACAAATTACTGAAGCTTGCATTTATGGGTTTTATATCCGACTGTTCACCGAACGGGTAAGTACAATTTAATTCTAGTCGACAGGGATAGTTCCAACTCACAGGAGCAAACTGGAGTTAGCGTAATTTCATCTTCCATTAGCTGGGATCCATTATGAGAATAAGTAGGAAGAGGGGAACTGACAAGAAGAAATGACACCGTAAGCACATTGGCGGCGAAGATCACGGCGAAATAAATAATGCCTATCAGACTTTGTGAATAGACGAGTTCCCAGGTGTCGAGAACTAGTCAAAGATTTACCATCTCGTAGAATTAGGTTGATGAGCGAGCTCGTGTTGCCCTTCGACAATTTGTTATATCTTATTACCCGCCAGAGTGTCATGAAGAATACGCCTGAGTCTGCATTACAATATTATTGAGGGCTCGATTTAGAGGTTTGAATTGGATCGTACCGAAAAAGAGTTCAACAACAAACGTGAAAATAAATCGTCTGGGGGGTTCGTTCAATCTTGAGTACATTTTGGTTCCAAAATCAAAAGAAGCGATACACACTGCGTGTGCCTTCCGGTGAGGATGCACCCGATGAGACCTAAAATATGAGGGTTATTTTTTGCATCCGATACGAGGTTGTCCCAAATGCACCTGGAGGCAAATCCACACGCGTCCCATCAGTGAACGCCCACTTCCGAATCACACTTGAATAAGTACACCACTATGGGAGAGAAAAACACGTACAATCTTGACTGCTGTCTCTGCAGCCAGTAGACACCCCCCAATCACCGCGACAGTCACACTCCGTGAATAAATCGCGTAGAGTCGCATGACGAAGACCACTATTGGGAACAGAATTTAGGCTGGACACCCTCGTATACACACTGACAATAACCGACATACATCCAATGACGAAATTATTCACGCACTTCACTGCTTCGGGAAAGAGAATATACCGATCGCAAACCGCTTTGCTCCAGTTCTGTTGAAATGCTATTATCGAAATATCCGATAATTCGAGGCATATAGTCAGAATATGGAGTCAGAGGATATTTAATCGACTCACAGACCGTAATTACAGTGAACCCTAATGGCCAGATATACCGGTTCTTGTAGTTGTGGATGAATTTCAGAGCCGACGGTATCGTCAAAACTAGAAGAACACCGCACCAGCAAGAATAAGATAGACATCACCGAGAACTTTCTCTTCCAAATTCGCTCCACTTCATCCGCGAATGTGAGCATGATATCATAGAATAACATCACTGCCTGAGAGGGTCAGCACCTCCCATATGAACAAACACAAAAATCTGACCGACGGAGGCCAAGGAATACATCTTGGCAGCCATCCTTGAAACAGACCAGTGTGTAAACGTTGATATGTAGATAGGAACCTCGACACTCACAAATGTCTGGCAACGGTTGCGAATTCTTCTGGGGTGAGTGAGGTAGCCATATCGACCCCAAGTCAACGGAGAAGAGAAGCCAGGTCCTCGAGCCTTGAATTCTGGAGATCAGTTAAAAAGGAAGATTAACTTATGGCATGACAGTGCATTGGTATTGATATTTGGAGCGTATGCTCGTATCCGGTTCACTGCCCATGCGGCAGTGTAACTGATAAACTATAAATAGCAAAAGTGCCGAACCCAAATCACTAACCTTGGGTCACCCCAGTTTATATTTCGCCCGATTCCGGGGATATCCAGACACCAGATAGCGGAGTAGGTGACAATCCCAGAGCAAAATACGTTGATAGCACCAACGCGCGTCTACATAGATTGGGTGGCAAATAACTCACTCGAGCCACAACCAAGACGAATCCTCAATCACTTCAATTTTTATTCAAGTCTCTCGATGTGTCGCCATATTGTGGTTGTCCTGCACCAGCGCTTTCAACACATGCTCAAGATTAATCGCGGACAGGCGGTGGTGGCCAATCGGAACTGTAGCCGAGGTTGTATGTGGATTGTCCCCGCTTCAAGATTGAATACGGAACGAGGGAGTTTACGGACGTGTTATGACTTGCACGTTGTTCAGGCACTGTTTTCGTTTACAGGAGTGCCATATATGTAATCCTCACAAATTTGGTCTACATTCCACTTTGGTACTCTGGGGTTATGATACCGGCAAGAGTCAATAGCGTAGATCATATACCCTTGTTGCGCAGTGGCTTTTAGGCGGTATCGGACATTAAAATTCCACGGACAGGCTCGTTGAACTGACAAGGCCTTGTGGTCTTCTGTCAAAGCATGAGTCTGTCGATTTCGAAGAGACATGGGATTCAATATTCAACATTCAATATTCATGTTGTAACTCATGACGGGGAGCCTATAAATCTATCCATCACTTGCCAGCTATGATTGCAATCATCTTCAATCCATCAAGTCTCAGAGAATGTTGTTACCGTCATCATGGAGGTGGGTAGATTTCTACACATGTGGATTGATGGGAGATCGCAGATAAGATTAGGGGCAAATTAAGGGTATACTTACTTTTGAGGTAAGTCAAATCCTGGTTCGCAACATCCCCTTTATTGCAGACACTAATGGAACACTAATGTGCGCATATGTAAGTATGTCTAGTAGTACATCAAATTGCAAGTCAAATTGTACAAACCATGCGGACTAATGATGGAAAAATACAGAATGGGCAAAAGGTTTGAGGGTCTATCCGGATCGGAAGGCGAAGCAAGGAGGAACTACGAGTGAGGTCTTCAAGTGAGGATCGACTCAGTTAGAATGGTGTCTTTAAGCAGAGATCAGCACAGGTCACGCGTCACATCACGGCCACTTCCTTCACCACCATGTCCTGGTGCCATCCCGCAGAACAAGTGGCTCTTAGTCGCTCACAAAATTCTTTTCATACGCCGAATACCTTGGCTACAGGTTCACGCTGAGACCGCGCTACACACTGCCTTATTAGTGGCACATCAGTCATACACACGATGCCCTACCATTTTTCGAGTGTAAAAACTCCACGCCCCCCTGGCCGTCTGCGATAATCCCACTTTGAACAAGGTGGTCAACCGCCCTGGAATACAACGTTGGATGCTATACCTGCCGCTATTCCCGACCCAACTGCTTGTAAAGCTGCCATGGTTCCCACTTTGAGCAGGGTGGATGATTGCTTTGCGATGTTGCTGCCACTCCCACTTCGAGCAAGGAGATGACTAGCGTATGAGTAATCCTGCTATTCCTACCTCAAGCCTGGTGGGTGACCGCTCTGCGATCTCCTGCGTTTATTCGCACCTCGAACGGCGGTGATTGGTCTGCGATAATGCCACTATTCCCACCTCAAGTGGGGTGGATGACCGCTCTGTGATGTGTCGCTAACCCCCCCTCGAGCGAGGCGGCGGACGACCATTTTGCGCTATCCACTGATATCCCCACGTGGATGACTTCTCTTCAATGCTGCCGTTTATTCCCACTTTGAGCAGGGCGGGTGACTGCTATGCGATGATATGGCTAGTCTCATAGGTGGATGACCACCCTGTGATGTCATTGTTATTCTTTCCTCGAACGAGGCGGGATGATCATTCTGCTCCGTCCACCCACCCCGAGCAAGAAGGATGACGATTTTCACTGCCGCTATTCGTGTCCCGAACAAGGCAGATAACCCCTCTGCGATGTTGCCGCTATCGCATGTCGAGCGGGATGGAGGCCCTGCAACACGGCATGCGGCGTGCAGCACCCACCGCCTTTTCTACTTTGAGTAGTATGTTTTGGCACTTCGTTATGCCGAACACATGCCAACACAACATGCTACATTCCTTTCATCCTTCCTCCTATATTCTTTGGGGGGTCTGAGCTTCGCCCGGTGCGTCGTCGGCACTCCTAGTGGTTTGGTGTCGGGTCTCATCTCAGCCCATGTGTGAGTTGGGAAGATGTCCCAAGTCGAAAGGGCCCCTCCGGGCCTTTCCCCCCAACTTCTGCTTTATTGCTACGTTTCGCTATCTAGTACTAATTGCCAATTAATCTATCATTGTTCAATTTGCCACTCAAATATATCTTGCCTCATCGAGATCGGAAAGGAAGGCAAATCAAAGATCGCCTCTCTCCCATCGATACAGTTAAAAGGTAGTCTGATAAAAAGCGGCAAATTGTTGAACGGTGAGCATGTTCACATAAATACACCTTTGGTGTAGACGAATCAGCCATGCTGGAATTTCAGGACAACTTGAACATTGACCTACCCGTTCTCAAAGGCCCACCTTAATATCGTCGGGCTCTCATGGAACGGGCCGTCCGTGCTTCTGTTTATATTTCTTTCCGACGTGCTCTCTCAAAAATTTCTGCCGTTAAGATGATTTTTGCTAGGTAACGAATCGTTTCACCGTTAACCGGGGGGCTAGTCGCCCGAGGAACGGGTGGAGAGTTCAGGGCGGACATTGCTTTGGTGTAGAATTCCAAATGTCAATTCTTTGTTTTCGTCCTGGGTCCGGAGCTTAGAGCCAACTTGTAGGTGGAGGTCCCGTTCCTTTGAGTGTTTATATCTATTGGAAGCCCATCGGCTGGTTCTATATTCCCACCGACGATAATATTTCTCTCCTCTTCCTCATCCACACTATTTATGTTGGCACTCGGATTATTACCCTCACGTCAGGAGAGACCGCAACTGATGAAAAAACGCCAACCACTTTCAGTTCCACCAAAAATTCACCAAATCCACGATGATGTGCGTCGCCTTAAATTCCGTAAATTAGGGTGAGGGGAGAAATGTAAGGAAGGGCTTAGCAACCGTTTTCGCTATACCTCTCAAACGTTCGTCTTTACTGTTGGTAGTATATTTGTATTGTATCAGTCTGTAGGTGCCAATCTGGCGGAAGTGACAACGTTTTGGTTCTAGGGAATAGAATTGTTCGATAGATGTGAACGAAACATAGAATTCGACACATAGAATTCTGTCCGTGGAACTGTGTCTGTATATCCCGGGGAAAAAATACACTAACGATTTGTCTTCCACTTCCCTCAGGAAATTGAAATCCAAGGTGGAAAACGAGGCGTGGAGATGCCCCTCATGGAATGGATCCCGGTAGAAAACATCGTCCTACGTCTCCTATCGCTTGCTTCCTGGGGCCCCGGAGGTTGGAACGTCGTCAAGTTGAATAAAATAGCAAAGGTGTCAACTGTGAGGAACTTGAAAGTAAGACCGGATATATGCCTTCACTCACACGAACGGCAATTGCACACGGTTGTGCCGGAACTCATGTGGGGATTTTATCAATACATATGTACGTATATATAGCATACTGGTACATCAAATTCAAGTTGTACATTGTGCCAATAGTGTGAATTGATGGGGCCAACGGTGGGAAAATCCGGAACGAGCAAAAAGCTCGCCTCTCTCCATTGACACAGTCAAAAGTTAGTCCGATAAAAGGGCCAATTGTTGACCACTGAGCACGTTCACATGGGTTTATTACGAGATTTCTTTTTGTGTAGACGAATCAGCCATCCTGGAATTTCAGCACAACGACCTACCCATCCCCGAAGGCCTGACCTAATATGGTCGGGCTCTCAGGATGAAACTCGTTCCTGCTTATCTTAAGTTACATTTCTTTCCGTCGTGGCTCATCCTCTCTCAAAAATTTCTGCCCTTTGAGATGAATTTGGCGGGTAACGAATCTTTTCGGCGTCAACCGAGGCGGAGATGGCGTTTTTGGTGGGAGTTCGACGCAATGCTGGGGGTCCCAATTTTGAAGTGGCAGAGAATTCAGGGGGTGCTGTGGAATTATTGGGGCGCTGTGATGGAGGGAAGGATGTGATATGTGCTCTTGTCGGCTGCGGATCCAAGTTGGCGGCAAATGACGGATGAGAACAGTATGCCGAGCCCAGGCGGCGCCAAATACCGCCTTGTACTGTTCTACAAAAAAAAGCCTGATAAACCCCTTGGTTCTGGTCCATTGAAAAAAGCTTTGAGTGAAATTGTATTGCATTTAGCTTCACCTACTTCCTCGTAATTAAGAGGAACATCCCGATTCCCGGCCCGGGTTTTCCAACACGTGATGGGCGTGTTGATTGGGCGGCAACTTGCCTCCCACCGTTGCAGGAAATAGTTTCCTCTTTCCCTCTCACCTTCGCCTTGACGCTGGACAGGGCTTGTAGGATGTCCGACGAACGATCTCCTCTCCTTCAAAATAGGCCACAAAATGAATACACGACACCAGAAGCATCCGACGACTCGGCGATCGAACAACAGGTCCAGGATCCACCTCAAAAATCGCATCTCGTCTTCGTGGGTACCGAATCCTTGGACCCATCTTGCGGTCTAACCTTGTCCACTACTTCTCCAGGTAATACCAATGGCGGTCGGTATCTTTCTCACCGCAATGGACCAAACGATTATCGTCTCTTGTACGTGTTTCCCTAATTCGAATTCTGTGGACCAACTTACTTATCTTTCTGGGAAGCCTATGCATCCATCGGGAGCGAATTAAACCAGCTCCAGAATACCAGTTGGATTGCCACTGCATACCTCTTGACAATCACCAGCTTCCAGTGAGCTCTCTCCTCGAATCACCAGTTCATCGATTTCCAACAAACAAAACCCAGACCTTTATACGGAAAGCTGAGCGATATTTTTGGCCGGAAGAGTTGTTTGCTTTTTGCATATACCATTTTCGCTATCGGATGCCTGTTATGTGGACTTTCACGGAATATGACCGAGCTAGTGGCCAGTAGAGCCTTTGCGGGAATCGGAGGAGGAGGAATGCAAACGTACGTCATTTACCATGCAATCCTCCCCAAGTTCGCTAACATCAGATTACAGGATAGTCAGTATCATCATGTCAGATGTTGTCCCGCTTCGAAGTCGTGGAACATGGCAAGGCAATAACCGAAATTGGATTCTCCGACTTTTGTGTCTAACGTATGAGCAGGAGTGTTAAACATTGTGTTTGCTACTGGAAATACCGTTGGAGCATCTCTTGGTGGATATCTTGCTGATACGATTGGCTGGAGATGGTTCGTTGTCTTGAGATCGGTATATGCAAATGCTTACCATTTATGCAGGGCGTTCCTCATTCAGGTTCCTATTACAATTGTTGCGATTATTGCCGTTTCTCTTGCCCTTCACCTTCCAAAGAAAGAATCGGGCGATTTCGCGACAAAGCTCAAACGCGTCGACTTTGGTGGAGCCTTTTTCCTTGTTCTGACTGTTTTCTTCCTTCTGTTCGCCTTGGACCGAGGCGGCAACATATCTTGGAATGACCGCTACACCATCTCTGCCCTTGTTGGATTTGGCATATGTTTTATCGCATTTTCATTCGTTGAAATGGAGCTCGCCAGCGAACCCTTCGCACCCAAGCGCATCATCATTAACCGATCCCTTATCGCCAGCTACTTCGTCAATTTTTTCGGAATAGCATCGGGCTTTACCCTGATTTTCCACCTTGCCTTGTATTTCCAAGCCGTTCAAGGAAAAACCGCAACTGAAGCAAGCCTGTGGTTGGTTATTGGCGTTTTCAGTTCACTCACCGGATCGCTTGGTGGAGGGTTGATCATGCAATCCACTGGAAAATTCTACGTGATCACAGTGCTAGGATATGCATCCCTCTTTGTTGGTTCTACCGTTGTTACTTTGACATCCGGAGTCGTGGTTGCATCCAGCGTTGGAATTGCCATTGGTAAGAGCATGAACTTGTAAGTAACTGAACGCTGATTCTAACAAAACTTCAGGTCTAGCAATCTCCAGCATGGGAAATGGTAAGCGATGTATTATTCGTCTTCGTCTCACTTCTTAGCCATATATCAGGGAGTGGAATTACGACAAGTCTCATTTCGTTAATCGCAAATGCAGGACAGGAAGACCAGGCCATTGCGACCGCCGGTATGCAATTATCTTCACACACCTTCGCGTCACTCACTCTTTCCGCAAAATCACGCAGTATCCTACCTTTTCCGTTCTCTTGGGTCAGTCGTTGGGTTGTCGGTGGGGAGTACCCTCGTACAAGGCACCCTGCGGTCTGCACTCCACAGGAAGCTTTCCGGTGCCGATGTTGACGAGGTTTGTGAATCCGAGCTCGTCTGCGATTTACTCCCCATCTCATCTTCTCGGCGGTTAGATTATCAGGAGAGTTCGAGAATCTCTGACATACCTAGATGAACTGGATCCGTATACCCGATCGGTCGTGCGGGGCTCATATGAGGAGGCCATACATGTTGTATTCTGGTTCTCCGTCGTTTTGGCGGCATGCGGCCTGTTATCCTCCATATTTATCAAGGAGAAACCGCTTCCGAGCAGAAACTGACAGATAGGATTCCGATGACGGCGTGCCTTTAAATACCGCTGTCTCCATTACTATTAGATTTTATTTTGTAAACGAGAACATCTACTTAGACACCGCCCATCAAGCGATCGGGTTTTCGCGTCTTAACAGTTGCTGCAAGTACCTTGGCCTGTGGCCTGAGTATCCTATAGTCGATGATAGTGATCTCCACATGGTGTCCGCTTTTGGCCCTGCCACTGATTATCTTCAACGAGTCATCGGGGAGACGCGTTCGAAGTCTCAAAATTCCCGAGAGGAACCCTTTAAATTCAGCCGTTCTTCGGGATGGAGGATATACTGCTGCAAAATTACCCAAAAGAATGCCTCCTTTTCGGACCTCATGACCTACCAACTTGATGGTATCGCACATGCCTTGGATAGGCAAGACGTAATCGCTATCTCAGAAAATCAGCCTATATCTACATGCTCCCATAGTAGTTGCTCTGGGGAGATTCCTCCTTTGGTTCGGTCAAAGAGAGTGTTTTCCAGGAACCTGTGCTTGTCGTTCGTCCCACAACTGCGCTCGAAGAAGACCTTGTATATTCTTAATGTACATTATTATCAGTGATGATCGACTTGGCTGGTAAAGTTAAAATTAGAGCGTTCAATCCCGAAGCTAAAGGCTCCAATGCTGTCACCAAGATGACAGGGGAAACAGGGCGTCTGTCTATATTTGGAAACAAGTCCAAACGATGTCTGGATATTAGAACAATGCTGGGTGCATACTGAGGGTGTTCATCGCGGACATGGCTGCAGATGATTTTTCACTACTCAATATTCAATATTCAATACTCAAGTACTCACCCCTGACGCGTCGACGCGTGTCTCGTTGATTAGCGTGTTTCACACTCTCACATGACAAGATCTGATGCCAGTGCCGGCGATAAGGTAGACTCTTGCCGTTTGATTCCGCCGGGTCGTGGATTCTGTTATCTTTGTCCCAGGGGAAAGTACGGGTTGATTTGGAACCTG
>Ga0307509_10004958_pt1 | contig 18839 bp, 11 predicted proteins | sample 10_EM_MG_FD_202245 | JGI IMG/M metagenome (GOLD analysis project Ga0307509, IMG submission 202245) | Populus trichocarpa ectomycorrhiza microbial communities from riparian zone in the Pacific Northwest, United States - 10_EM | ecosystem: Host-associated > Plants > Roots > Unclassified | place...
GCGCGGCTTCGCGCTGCTGGGCATCTTCCTGATGAACATCGAGTGGTTCAACCGCCCCATCGCCACCTTCAACGAAGGCATGCCGCGCGGGCTGACGGGCCCGGACTGGTGGGCCAGCTGGTTCATCACCTACTTCGTGCAGGGCAAGTTCTGGACGATCTTCTCGCTGCTGTTCGGCATGGGCTTTGCCGTGATGCTGGTCCGTGCCGAGCGCGCCGGGCGGGCGTTCACGCGGCTGTACCTGCGCCGCATCCTCGCGCTCGCGGTGCTCGGCGCAGTGCACTTCATCTACCTGTGGGAAGGCGACATTCTCTTCAGCTACGCCGTCGGTGCGCTGGCGTTGTTGATCGTGTTGTACGGCAGGGCCTTGCCCATCCTGATCGCCTGTGCGGCGCTGGCAGGCCTGGGGTTCATTCCGGACGCCGACCCGCTCTTCCGCGTCGCCGGCGGGCTGGCGGCCATGGGGCTGCTCGCGCTGTATTTGCGTGGCGAGAAACAGCTCGCCTGGCGCGGCATCTCGATGCCGGTGTTTTGCTTCATCCTGCTGATGGCCGGTGTGCTGATGTCGATCGCCGCGGCGGTGGTCTGGCTGCTGCCCGACGGCCCGATCGAGCCGCGGGTGCCGCTGTCCGTGTTCGGCCCGCTGCTGTTCGTCACCGGCTGGCTGTCATGGAAGTACCACGAGCCGGCCGAACAGCGCAGCCTGCGCATGGCGGTGAGCATCTATGTCTTCGGCGCCGTCGCGATGACATCGATGAGCCTGGTGCAGCAGTTCACGCCCGACCCGTTGATGTCGGCGCCTTCGGTCGACAAGCAAAACGTGGCGGCACCGAACGTCGGCACGCCGCCGCCGCGGCCTGCATCGTCAGCCAAGGCTGCGGCAGAGAACCCGAAAAAGACCAAAGACGACCGCGTGGCGGAGCTGAAGGCCGAACGCGAGAAGCGCCTGAAGGAGCAGTCCGAACGCAAGGCCGAGGAGATCAAGATCTTCACCACCGGCCGCTACCTGGACACGGTGGATTGGCGCGCGCGCCAGTTCCTCGAGAAGGCGGCCGGCGACGCCGGCTTCGCGGTGGTGCTGGTGAGCATGTTCCTGCTCGGCGTCTGGTTCGTGCGTTCCGGCGTGATGCAGAACACCGCGATGCACCTCGCCTTCTTCCGCAAGCTGGCGCTCTGCGGCCTGCCGGTGGGCATCGGGCTGGGCCTGCTCACCAGCTTCATCGCGATGTCGCACACGTCCGGTGAGCGCCACGACGGCTGGGGCATCGCGCAAGGGCTCTTGATGCTGGGCAACCTGCCGGCCTGCCTGGGCTATGTCGGGCTCGTCGTGACGATGCTGCACAGCCGAACCGCGTTGTCGCACATCCGCGTGCTCGCGCCGCTGGGCCGGATGGCGCTGACCAACTACCTGATGCAGTCGCTGATCTGCATGAGCTTCTTCTACGGCTTCGGACTCGGGCACTGGGGCATGCCGCGCGCCCAGCAGGTCTTGTTCGTGGTCGCGGTGTATGTGGCGCAGATCGCGTTCAGCCACTGGTGGCTGGCCCGCTTCCGCTACGGCCCGATGGAATGGCTGTGGCGCGGCTTCACGTATCGACAAGTGCCGCCGCTGCGCGTCGCCGCTTCTCGTGCGCGTGGCTCTTCGGATGCGGCAGTAGCTCGACCACCAGCGCCCGGCCCATGACCTCACGAGCTGCGGGCTCTTAGCTCAGGCCCGCCCTCCTTCGATGAGCCGAAGCGCCACCTGGACGTTGTTGCGGCCCGCCCCCTTGGCCTGGTAGAGCATCACATCCGCCTGCCGGACGAGTGCCTCCACGGTCGTGGCGTCTCCCTGGTAGAACGCCAACCCGATGCTCGTGGTGACGTGGATCGCCTGCTGCTCGACGACGAACGGCGTGCTCATGGCCTGGACGATCTTGGCGGCCACCGTCGACGCCACCTCGGGCCTCGGCAAGCTTTCCATGATCACCGTGAACTCGTCCCCTCCCAAGCGCGCGACGGCGTCGGTGGAGCGCAAGGTCTGCGACAACCTGCTCGCGAACGCCCGCAGCAATGCATCGCCGGTGTGGTGTCCGAACTGGTCATTGATCTGCTTGAATCGGTCGATGTCGAGGTACATGAGCGCCATCAGCGAGCCCGTGCTGCGGCAGCGGTCCATGGCTTCTGCGACGCGCAATTCGAAGCCGGCGCGATTGACCAGGCCGGTGAGCGGGTCCACGCGTGCGAGTTCGATCAGGCGCTTTTCTTCGAGCTTCTGGCGGGTGATGTCGCTGATCACCGCGTGAAAGCCCAGCACCGTGCTGCCGTCGGCGGCCAGCTGCGGGACGTACTGGGCCTCGTAGCAGACATAGCTGTCGCCGCTGGCCATCTCGCTCTGGAACGTGACCGGCTCTCCGCGCAGCGCACTGCGAATATGCGGCTCGACACCTTGGTAGGCAGCATCGCCCAGCACGGCGCGCACGGTCTGGCCGTAGAGTTCGTCGCGCGGCCGGCCGAAGCCGCGCTCATAGGCCCGGTTGTTGAATCGGTAGCGCTCGTCGGCGTCGACGTAGGCCACGCGCATCGGCAGCGCATCGGCCACGGTGCGCAGGCGCGCCTCGCTCTCCTGAACCGCGCGCTGCGCCTCGCGGTACGAGGTGACATCGCTGATGAGCGTGTACAGGCCAACGACCTTGTCCTGCTCGTCGCGATCCGGGACGACCGTGACCTGCACGTGGCGATTGCCCTCGGGGCGCACCATTTCCCGGTCGTAGGCAATGTTCTGCCCCTCCAAGGCGGCTCGCAGCGGGGGCTCGATCTCGAGCCAGGCCGGCTCGCCGTAGAAGTCCTGCACGCTCGTCCCGACTTGCGGCGCCGCATCGCTGCCGAACCATTGCTGATACGTGCGGTTGACGAATTGAAAGCGCAGGTCGCGGTCGAGGTATGAGATCAGCACCGGGAGGTTGTCGGTCACCATGCGCAGACGATGCTCGCTGTCTCGCACGGCCTGCTCTGCCGCCTTGGCGGCCGAGATGTCGCGCATGAGGGCCGAGAAATACTCGACCTCGCCCTGTGGGTCGCGGTGGGCGATGACGATGTGGCTGACCGGGAACTCGCGCCGCTCGGCGTCCCAGACCAGCGACTCGCCCACCCAGACGCCGGTGGCGATGGCGGTCGGCCCGACCTCGGAGATGAATCGATCGAGCGTTTGCGGTGGGTTGAAGTCTTCCAGCGTCAGGTGCTCGAGCGGCGCGTCCAGCGCCACGCCGGTGCGACGGCGTGCAGCCGGGTTCATGTAGGTGATCCGGCCCTTTGTGTCGAGCTGCACCACGTAGTCGGTCGTCGCGTCAAAGATGGCGGCCAGTGTGCGCAGGGCACGATCGGCCAGCACGCGCTCAGTCACGTCGCGGCCTACCGAATGAAGCATCGGCTCGCCCGAAGCGCCCCGCTGCAGGCTGTTGGTCCAGGCGACCCAGCGCTCGGCGCCGTTGGCGGCCGTCATGCGGTTGTCGCCGTTCGCGGTGGTGCCCGTCGACATCACATCCGCCACGACCTGTCGAACCATGGCGCGGTCCGCGGGCTCGACGTAGTCGAACAGATTGCCGCCCACCATCTCTGCGGGTGTCAGCCCGAAGTGCCTGGCATAGGCCGGGTTGACGTAGGTCAGCTCGCCGTCGGGCTTGGCGAGCGAGACGAATTCGATCTGGTCCTCGAGGATCGCCTTGACCTGCTTCTCGCTCGCGACCAATTGCTTGAGCACCGGCCGCACCTGGCTGTGCTGGGCATAGATGGCCAGTGCGACGATGCCGACAAGCGCCAGGGCCAGAAGGTTGAGGCGCGACTTCATCGGCGCATAGAGCGTGTCGACATCGGTTCGCACCGCGAAGCCGAGCCCGAAGTCCTTGATCGGCGTGAAGGCCGACAGCACACTGGTGCCGCGCCGGTCCTTGAGGAACTGCACGCCATGCTCGCCGAGCAATGCCCTCGCCACGGGAAGGCCGGGGCCGCCGGCCGCGTCGAACATCGGCAGCTCGAACCCGGTCGGCCTGAAGCGGTTCGGCGCACAGATCAGCTTGTCCTGGTCGCGACCGCAGATCGCCACGTCGGACGTGTCGCTGGACGCGCGGATGTCCAACAGCAGGCGATCGAACAGCGGCATGCGCTGCTCGGTGAGCACCCGTCCGACGGCACGCCCGTCGACGAGGACATCGGTTTCGGTGAGCAGCAGGTAACCGTCCTTCCAGGCCAGGAAGGTCGTCTGCCCTGTGTTCGCCAAACGCTGAATGACATGCGTCTTCGCGGGATCGACGGAACCCGCCTGTGCCACGCGTGCGCCATTCGCGGCGTAGATCTCGACGCCCGTCAGGTCGGTGGTCAGGACACTGTCCGCCACCTTCTGCAGGAATTCCTTGGCGGCCGCGTCCTCGGGCGCCTTGCTCAGCTTGTCCAGGGCCTCGCGCGCGGCTGGCCGGGTCGCCACGGTTCTCGGGAACCACAGACTCACCTCGATGGTGTGGGCCAGCGATGTCGCGTTCGTCGTGGCGATGAGCAGCATGTCCTTCGAGACCGAGCGCTCGAAGGTGTCGCGCATCACCGCGAAGCCCGCCACGCCGCCCGCCAGCGCGACGAGCGTGATGACGACGATCGAGCGCCGCTTGATGCGCTGCTCGGTCGCGTGCGGCGCCTTGGGGTCGAACGCTTGAGACGCTTCGTGAAGCATCCCCAGGCCAGCACCGACGACCGAGAGCCCGAACGCGGTGGCCGGCAGCATCCGGTTGAAGCTCGCCACCTGGTAGAGCGTCTCCAGGCCGACGAAGTAACCGACGAGCCCGGCCAGGCCGATCAACGAAACGGCCAGCGACAGTGCCAGGAAGATGAGCTGGCCGGATCGGGTGGCGCGTCGTCCGTGCAGCCAGAAGGCGACCCCGGCGAACAGGAACGCCAGACTCGCGTTCGGGGACAGTCGGCCAGGATACGGATTGATCGCTGTGGGCACGATGCCGGCGCGGACGATGTCGACGCCCAGCGCAACACCTGTCGCGCCTTCGAACAGGTAGGCCAGCGGCAGCGCGATCAGGGCGGCGATGCAGATCGCCGCGAGTCGGTTGAGCCAGGTGGCTGAGTCTGAGGGGCGCGAGGCCTTGACAAGGCAGATGCTCGCCGCGACGAAGAGCAGCGGATTGACGATGCCCACGTACTCGGAGCCGGGGATCAGGCGCGCAATGGCGTCCACCTGGAACACCCAGCGCACAGCCATGGTCGCGCCGAACAGGCCGACGACGAGGCCTGCCATTCGCGCAGTTGAAAGAGCCGATTTCTGCATGACGGTATCCGGTTCGGCGCATGTCGCCGGTCGAGCTCGCGGCGCACAACCTCTGGTCGGGCTGGCGACACCGAAGCAAGCGCAACGTCGAAGGGTACGCCGCAGCGGGAACGATGAACGCCTGAACTGGGCCGCCTCGGGCCGTCATTTCGAGTGAAGAGTTGGGCCCACATACTCACCCTGCCGACCCGGGGATCACGCCGTTGCAAGAGTCCCTTCGAGGAACGGTGCGATGTTTCGCATCGCACGCGCCACGTAGTCATCCTTCTCCCCCACCGGAGCGACGTAGTGCATCGCGCTCTTTGCCGCCTCGACGCCCTCCAAACAGGCAATCACCCAGGCCGCCAAATACTGCGACGCCAGGCAGCCGCCCGCGGTGGCCACGTTGCCCTTGGCGACAAAGGGCTGGTTCAGCACCTCGACACCGGCTGCCACGACCCATGGCTTCGTGGTCAGGTCAGTGCAGGCGGGCACGTCGTCGAGCAGCCCGAGCTTGGCGAGCACGAGCGTGCCGGAACACTGCGCGCCCAGCAATTGACGGGAGGGGTCAAGCTGCAGCTGCGCCATCAAGCCCGCGTCGGAAACAACCGCCCGCGTTTGCATGCCGCTTCCGACGATGACCGCATCGGCAGCACTGGCCTCGCGCAGCGTGGCCTGAGCTTCAAGCACCACGCCATTCATCGAGCGGACGCGCGCCGTGGGGCTGGCGATCGACACCCGCCAGCCTGGTTTCTTGACGCGGTTGAGGATGCCGAGCGCGATGAGCGAGTCCAGCTCGTTGAAACCTTCGAAGGTGAGGATGACGATGTGCATGGTGATGTCTTCTCAGCAAGTCAGTGGCGACCAGGCATCGTAGACAACGAACCCAATACAATCAAATTATTGTCATGGATACATTGCCGCATGGCCCATGCCCGATACAAGACGCTGGTCGACAAGCTGGCTGCTGAGATTCGCGAAGGTCGCCTGACGCCGGGCACCCGCCTGCCCACCCATCGAGCGCTCGCCGCCAGGGAAGGCCTGGCGCTCGTCACCGCGACCCGCGTTTATGCAGAGCTCGAGGCCATGGGCCTCGTCAGCGGCGAGACCGGCCGGGGCACCTTTGTGCGAGAAACCTTGCTGCCGCGCAGTCTGGGCATCGACCAACAGGCCGCTGCGACGGGCATGCTGGATCTGAACTTCAACTATCCGTCGCTGCCCGGCCAAGCCGAGCTGCTTCGATCAGCGCTTCGGCAGCTGGCTTCGTCCGGCGATCTGGAAGCGCTTCTGCGCTACCAACCGCACGGCGGTCGCCCGCACGAGCGGGAGACCGTGGCGCGCCATCTTGCGAGCCGGGGTTTGACGGTGGGTGCCGACCAGGTGGCCATCGTGGATGGGGCGCAGCACGGGCTGGCGACGACGGTCATGGCCCTGCTGCAGCCTGGCGACGTGGTTGCCATCGACGCCCTGACCTACCCGGGGTTCAAGGTGCTCGCCGAGGCGCATCGCCTGGACCTGGCGCCGATCCCGGCGGCTGGCCAAGGCCCCGACCTGGATGCGCTGGAGGCCCTGTGCAAACGCCGTCGCGTGCGCGCCGTGTACGCCATGCCGACGCTGCACAACCCGCTGGGATGGGTGATGGGTGCGAGCCGGCGGCGGCAGCTGGTGGCGATCGCGCGTCGACACGGGTTGCTCATCATCGAGGACGCGGCTTACGCCTTCCTCGAAGCGAATCCGCCCGCTCCGCTGGCAGCAATGGCACCGGAAACGACCGTCTATGTCTCGGGGTTCTCCAAGAGCGTGGCGACCGGGCTGCGCGTCGGCTTTGTCGCGGCACCGGCTGCGTGGGTGTCGCGAATCGAACGCGCGATCCGGGCCACGACCTGGAACACGCCCGGCGTGATGACGGCGATCGCCTGCGGCTGGCTGGACGACGGCACCGTCAAGCGGCTCGAAGCGGGGAAGCGTCGAGACGCGCTGTCTCGGCAAGCGATCGCTGGAGAGGTCCTCACCGGCCTGCGATGTGTCCGCCATCCGGCGTCCTACTTCGTCTGGCTCCCTTTGGCGGAAGAGGTTCGTGCCGACAAAGTGGCGATGGCGCTGATGGCCGATCGCATCTCGGTGTCGACGGCTGAGCCCTTCGCGACCACCGCTCAGGTGCCGCATGCACTGCGCCTGGCGCTCGGGTCCGTCGAATTGGACGCGCTTCGAGATGCATTGGAGAAGGTCAAGCGCGTGATCAGCGACCAGCTTTGTTGAGGCAGGGTGTGGCAAGGTCGACGGCTCGCCCGCGACACCGAGGGCAGTCACATGGACGCGCCTCTCAGGCGATCGATCAGATCCGCTATGACGGCGTGCTCCGGCGGCGAGAGCAGACTGGCCCTCAAGCGCTGGCTGCGTTCCAGTTCGCGCATGCGCCATTCCAGTTCGCCGACAAGCGTCATGATCTCGACGTACACGTGGGCATCGTGAAGCGCCGCCGAGTCGCGAAGCACTTGTTCCGCATTGTGCGCAGCCAGCCCCGTGCTGGAGAACGAAGCCTGAATGCGCAGCATGCGCTGCAGTCCGGCTTCGAGCACCGAGCGCAGCGCTGGGTTCGATTCGGCGATGCGCTCATCGATCCAGGCGCGCGATTCGCCGAATCGTCCAAGCGTTTCGGCCAGCCGGACGATGCGCGGCACGGCGTCCACCAGCGGCGAAACCGAAGACAGCTCGATAGAGACGTCAGGCGCCTGATGGGCCGCAGCCGATACTGCCGCCAGCAATTCCGGGCTGAACTCTCCGGGAACCAGCCGGTCGGCCATGCGCGCCCGGGCGAGCGGCGAGGGGTCCGACTCGACCAGCGCCATGAGCCACTCCGCCGCCGCGACGATCTGGCCGTCGAATGTGAACGCCTCGCCGCTGACATTTCGGGGGTAACCGAAGCCGTCCAGCCTCTCGTGGTGAAGCAAGACCGCATTCGCCACGACCGGACCCGCGCCCGCCAGACTCCGCAGCACGCGGCCCCCGACCAGCGGGTGCGTCACGATATGGCGCCATTTCTCCGCATCAAGTCGCGTGCTCTTTTGCAGCAGAACCGGATCGAGATACAGCTCGCCCACGTCATGCACCAATCCCGCGATCGCAAGCAAACGGTGGCGATCGACATCGCCGGGCAGCAGCTTGCGCGCCAACGACAGCGCGAGCATAGCGACGCCCACTGCATGCTCCATTCGCCCCTCGGGAGTCGCATAGACGCTCAGCAGGGACTGCAAGGGCATCGACAGCGAAAGCGCGGCAAGCGACGCTGGAGCGCCGCGCGCACGCTCGGGCGCACACAGTGCGCGCAGCAAAGGGTGCTTTTCCAGCAGCGCGTCGCCGGCCGCCTCGAGGCGCGCGGCGGTTGCGCCGCCCACGACCTCGACACAGTCCTCCAGCGGCTTGCGTAGCTTGTGTTCGAGCAGCCGATCACGCACAGCGGCGTCGATACGCGCACCCTTGGCAAGCAATTTGATGCCGTTGCCGGTAACGATGTCCTCGCTCGCGGCGACCTCATGCGATTGCGCCGTTTCGACGACGCGGTCGAGGTAGTGCGGGTTGACGGGCTCCGGCGCTTCTGTGGTCATGATGAGCCTGCGAGTTTCAAGCCTGTCGTTTCAATGCCTGACGGTAGTCACTGGGTCGCCCAGCGCTGTCAAAGACCCCGACAGCGCATCCGCCTCCTCGCAAAAATAGCCATTGCGGCCGCGTCTCTTGGCCTCGTACAGCGCCGCATCTGCGCGCCGAAGCAACTCTGCGTCGTCGGTGTCGCCCGTGTTCCACAAGGCCACGCCGATGCTTGCCGTGATCTCGAACAGTTCGCCCGCCAAGGCTGTCGGGGCTCGAAGCGTTTCCACCAGCTTACTCGCAAGCATCTTCGCGTCGGTCGGGTCGCGCAGGCTCTCCAGGATGATCGTGAACTCGTCGCCGGCGAGCCGTGCGACCGTATCGGATTGCCGCACGCAATCACGCATCCTTGCCGCGAACACCTTCAGCAGCTGATCGCCCGCCTCATGCCCGAGCGCGTCGTTGACGGTCTTGAAATGATCGATGTCCAGGAACAGCAGCGCCATCGGGCTGCTCGGAGTGGCGCGCTTCATCGCCTGCTGCAGCCGCTCGACAAATGACGCGCGATTCGGCAGGTCAGTCAGCGTGTCGAAGTCGGCCCGATGCCGCAGCCGATCCTCGGCAACCTTGTGGGCGTTGATGTCTGCATACGTGCCAGCCAGTCGAAGCGCTCGGCCGCTAGCGTCGCGTTCCACGACGCGCCCGCGCGCGCGCACCCACAGCCAGTCTCCCGAGCGTCGGCGAATCCGAAACTCAGCGTGATACGCCGGCACCGCACCCGTGAGGGCGGCCTTGAGGCTCACCCGCATCGCGTCAAGATCGTCAGGATGCACGAACGACCGCAGTTCGGCCGGCGACGCGGTCTGATCGGCTGGCAGATCGTCGCGCATCGCCGAGGCCTGTGCGCTGTGATAGATGCGATCGGCTCCGATGTCCCAGTCGAACAGGGCGAGCCCCGAGCCTTCCAGAGCCAGACTCAGTCGCTCCTCGCTGCGGGCGCGTTGCGCCTCAGCATTGCGGCGAGCCGTGAGGTCGTTGATCAGCCCGTACACCGCTTGGACTGCTCCGTCGCTCCCCAGTTGCGGAACGAGCGCGACCTCGACTTGGCGCGGGCCGTGCAGTGTTGCCATCTCGCGTTCATAGACAACCCGCGTGCCTGCCAGTGCCGAGTCGATGTGGTGACGGAAGCCGTTGTAGGCATCGTCGCCGTAGACCTCACGCACGCTTCGCCCGAGGAGCGAAGCCGGGTCGATACCCAGCCAGTCGCGGTATGCACGATTGGCGAAACGAAAGCGTTGTTCCAGGTCCCAGCGCGAGATCAGCACCGGCAGCGCGTCGGTTACTTGCCGCAGCTGTTCTTCACTGTCGCGCAGCTGTTCGACCGCGCTCTGAAGCTCGGTGTCGATGCGCCTGCGCTCGGTGATGTCCAGGTGGGTACCGACGATCCGGATGGGCCGACGATTCGCATCGCGCTCGACGATCATCGCCCGGCTCGACAGCCAGACGTAGTGGCCATCCTTGTGCCTCATTCGATGTTCGCAGTCGTATGCCGCCGTCTCACCGCGCAGGTGCGGCAGGATGGCGGCGTCGACGAGCGCGCGATCGTCAGGATGTATCAATTCCCTCCATGCACCGGCCTGAGGCAGTACGTCGTCCTGAGAAAAGCCGAGCAGCGCCCGCTCGCGCGGGTTGGCGACGAAGTTGCCACTTGGAACGTGCAAGTCCCAAAGCCCCAGGTCGGCGCCTCGCAGCGCGAGCTCGAGCCGCTCAGCGCCTTGTTGCCGCTCCTTCGTCGCATCCGCTGCGAGCCGGTCGAGCGCTTTGCGCCGTCGCTGGCTGAAGAAATGGACGAAACTCGACCCGAGAACGACGACCACGTAGAAAAGCCCGAACCGAAGCGTCTTGTCGCGCCATGGCAGGTAGATTGACGACAACTCACGGCTCACCGCCGCCACCATGGGCTTGTCGATCTGGAGGTCGGCGCGGTTGAGCGTGCGCATGGCCATCATGCGGTCGTCACCGGTGGCCAGGACCCGTCCAGTCATCAAGGTCGCGGGTTGTCCGCTCTGCTGGTGCCGAGTGAACAGCGAGCCAGGTCTTGCCAAGCTCATTCCGAGCGTTTGTTCGTTCACCGGCATGTTCACGAACACCTGGCCGTCGCCATGGGCGAGGGCCACGCGCATGTCCGGCGCGTAGAGCACGGATCGAAGCACCACCTGAAAATACTCCGGGTCCAGCGTCGCCATGACGAGCCCCGAGAACTCCCCCTGGGGGTCCGTCAGCACTCGGCCTACGGTGACCACGAGCGGACCCAATGGGGACTTGAACGGCGCAGAGATGTAGAGCACTGCCCGGTTCGGCCGCTCGCGCGGTGTGTCGAAGAAGTCGCGTTGGCTGGAGTTCGTGCCAAGCAATTCGGCGCGGCTCGATGCCACGATCATTCCATGGACGTCGAGGACGACCATGGTGCGAACGCCGGGCATGGCGTGGCTCAGCAACTTGAGTCGGTCGGAGGTGGCCGCGTCGGTACCGGTGGACCCCGCGTGTTCGAGCTCGTCACGCACCCCAGCCAGCGCACTATTCGCGCCTTCCAGTTGTCGGATCAGGTTCTCGTCGACGACATGAGCCTGGGTCTGGAGGCGCTCACCCTCCTGCGCTCCCAGCACGATGCGTTCGCGGTAGAGCACGATGGACAGGACAACGCCAAGCAGCGCCAGCATGCCGCCCACAGCCAGCCTCTCGGCGCGAAAACGCCGGGCCTGTGCGGTGATTGGGTGGCTCATGTGCAAACAGGAAGCTGATACGACCGTTCTGCGCTACGCCAAATCGCACCCGGCAGCCGTCGGGCTCCGACTTTAACGTCATCGACTCCAGAACCGACGCAGCCGCATCATGCACTGGACGCTGGGATAGTAGGCGTCACATGCCACCGCGCTTGGGCTGACCTCACGTCATCGGGCTGCAGGCCCGTCAACGCCTGAAACAAGGCCGGCGCGGTGGCGCCTTCGGTGTTCAGCAACAGCACGCGCGAGCTGGCGTCGAGCCCGGCCTGTCGCTTGGCTTCGGGATCGGCAGCCACCACGGTCAGCGCCGCGAGCCCTGCCGCGCCGGACTCCCCGCTGACGACCGGCACGTCGCCCGCATCGCCCGTGGCCAGCGCGCGCATGGCGTTCACGGCGTCAGTGTCGCTCACGGTCATGAACACATCGATGCTCGGCTGCAGGAAGCGCCAGGCAAGCGGCGAGGCCTCGCCACACGCCAGGCCCGCCATCACGGAATCGACCGAGCCCATTGCCCGCGAAGCCCGGCCGCGGCGCGCGCTTTGCAGCAGGCAGTCGGCCTGCTCGGGCTCGACGACGATGAAGCTCGGCCGCGCCGCGCCGTAACGCTCCCAGAAGTGACTCACGACGCCGGCCGCCAGGCCGCCCACGCCCCCTTGCAGCACGACGTGCGTGTACGGGCACGGCCCGCCCATCGGCGCGGTCTCGAGCAACTCGTCAGCGATGATCCCGTAGCCCTGCATCACGTCGCGCGGAATGTCTTCGTAGCCCTCGTACGAGGTGTCCGACACGACCTGCCAGCCGTTGGCTTCGGCCAGGCGAGCTGCCTCCTGGACCGACGCGTCGTAGTTGCCGGCGATGCGCACGATCTCAGCGCCCAGCGCGGCGATCGGCGCCTCGCGCTCGGCGCTGACGTGCGCATGCAGCACGATCACGCAGCGGCAGCCCATGCTGCGCGCCGCCGCGGCAAGCGCCCGGCCGTGGTTGCCGTCGGTGGCGCTGATGACCACGAAGTCCTTCAGCAGGTCGGCGTGTCGTCCAGCCAGCAGGGCCTGCGCTCGCAAGCCCTCTGCTGGCCATCGGCGCAGGACCAATCGCAGCAGCGCGATGGGGGCGCCGAGCGCCTTGAAGCTGCCCAGCGGCGAGCGCAGCGACTCGTCCTTCATCCAGAGCGCGCCGATCGACAGCCGCTGTGCCAGCCCAGGCAGCGCACGCAGCGGCGTCGCCCCAGGTGTCAGCATGTGCCAGTGCGACAGCCAGCGGCGGCTCTCGGCGCCGCGCTCGATGCTCATGATGGATTTCAGGGCCGGGTCGTAGTCACGGCGCCGGGCGTTGGGGTTGGCGAAAAACATGCGAAACCTTTCTTACTGCGGCAGACGGATGCGAGCCACTTCGGCGAAGTAGCGCGCGCCGATCGGCAGCACCTGGTCATTGAAGTCGTAGCGCGCGTTGTGCAGCGGGATGCCACCGGGCTCATCGTTCGCACCGTTGCCGATAAAGACGAATGCGCCGGGCACCACTTGCACGAAGGCACCGAAGTCTTCGGAGATCATCATCGGTGTCACGTCGTCCTCGACACGATTCGCGCCGACCACCGCCGAGGCTGCCGCCACGGCCACCGGGACACATTGCGGCCAATTCACCGTCGGCGCGAACTCGTGCGTGTACTCGAACTCGACACTCGCGCCATGGGCGCTGCAGATGCCTCGGCAGACCTCGCGCATGCGCCGCTCCAGCAGCGCCTGCACCTCGGGCGAGTAGTTGCGCGTGTCGCCCTTGATCGTGACGTTGGACGGGATGGCATTGCGGATGCCATCGGTGATGAACTCGGTGCAGGAGATGACCGCGGGCTGGCTCGGGTCGACCGAGCGCGACACCACCGTCTGAAGCGCCAGCACGATCTCGGCGGCGACGACCAGCGGGTCGACACCCATGTGCGGCCGGGCCGCATGGCCGCCGCGTCCCTTCACGCGGATGACGAAGTTGTCTTCGCTGGCCATGATGCCGCCGCTGCGCGTGGCGATGCGGCCGACCGGCATGCCCGGGATGTTGTGCGCGCCGAAGATCTCGTCGACCGGAAAGCGGTCGAACAGCCCGTCGGCCATCATTGCAGCGGCACCCCGGCCGTGTTCTTCGGCGGGTTGGAAAATGAAGCGCACGGTGCCGTTGAAGTCGCGACCTTGCGACAGCAGTTGCGCGGCCCCCAGCACCATGGCCATGTGGCCGTCGTGCCCGCAGGCGTGCATGCAGCCGGGTGACTGGGAAGCGTGCGGGCGCCCCGCGCCGTCTTCGGTGATCGCCAACGCGTCCATGTCGGCCCGCAGCCCGATCACGCCGGTGCCATCGCCGACCTTCAAGTTCGCGACGATGCCGGTGCCGCCGATGCCTCGGTGCACCTCCAGGCCGAGCAGGCGCAGCACGCTCGCCACGTAGTCGGCGGTGCGTACCTCATTGAAGCCCGTCTCCGGGAACCGGTGCAGGTGATGGCGCCAGCGCACCAGTTGCTGCTCGAAGTCTGAATCTGCCACCGCCCACCTCCGCGTTGTGCCGAGCCTCCATTCTTGAGGCGGACCGGCGAGCGAAACCATCGTTGTGAGGCGGCGCCGTGAGGCGTTCGCATCAAAATGCGATTCAGACTGAACCACCGATTCGGTGAGGTCATGGAGACTCAGATGCCGCTGGACAGACTGGACACCCAGATCCTCAATCTTCTGCAGGAAGACGCATCGCTTGCGATCCGCACGCTCGCTGAGCGAGTGCACTCGTCACCGGCCACCTGCCAGCGGCGCATCGCCCAGTTGCGCGAGTCGGGCGTGCTGCTGAAAGAGGTGGCGATCGTCGATCGCCTGCGCGTCGGGCGGCCGTTGACCGTCTTCGTTTCCGTGGAACTCGACAAGCAGAACGACGCGCTCCTGCGCAACTTCGAGAAGAAGATGGCAGCGGTTGGCGATGTGATGGCCTGCTACGAAGTGTCCGGCGAGTTCGACTTTTTGCTGATCGTCAACTCAGCGTCGATGGAGCGCTACCACGCGTTCACCCGCGAGGTGTTTTCGTCGAACAACAACGTTCGGAACTTCAAGAGCACCTTCGCGATGAACTGCTCCAAGTTCGAAACGAAGATTCCGTTGCCTGAGCCAGGGGAGTAGCACGCGGGTGCCCGCGGCTGAGGCCAGTCGACGAACTCAAGCCTTGGCTCTGCCAAGACCCGCTCGGCCACCCATTGCGGGCTTCTTCCGCGATGAAGACGAACGGGTGTGTACCTCCATCTCGGCGACAAGATGCTGCGCGATCTCGCGCTGAACCGCGCTCAATGGGCGCTTCGAGCCGACGAGCGCGAGTTCGCTCGGCGCCAGCTTGGGAAAGCCTTCTCGCGCGCCGAGGAGTACATGACCATCAATGACAGCGCTCATCGGCAACACCGTCACCCCGAGACCGCACGACACGGCGGCCTGGATCCCGGTGAGGCTCTGGCTGCCGAATGCCACCCGCCACGTCCGGCCGGCGATCTCCAGCGATCGAATCGCGCGCTGCCGATAGATGCAGCCCTCCGGGAACAGCGCCAACGGCACACTGCCCTCCTCCCGGCGCAGCCCTTGCGGGCCTGTGACCCACACCAGGCGCTCCGGCCAAGACGCGATGCACTCGCCGGCCCCTGGCTCGCGCTTGATGAGCGCGATGTCGATCTCGCCAGCGTCCAATCGGCGCCGCAGGTCGATGCTCATTCCACTCACCGTGTCCAAGCGCACGTCGGCGTGCGATGCCATGAACCCGGACAGAATGGTCGACATCCGAACGGCATCGAAATCTTCGGGGACACCGACACGGACCGGTGGCAACGACGCGGGTCGCGCCAAAGCGTCTTCCGCTTCCTGGGCCATGGCCAGCAGCCGCCTGGCGTAGTGCGCAAGCCGCTCGCCGCTTTCCGTCGGCACGACGCGCTTGCCCGTTCGATCACGCAGCAGAAGCGCTTGCCCCAACCTGTCTTCGAGCTTCAGGATCTGCTGGCTCACGGTCGACTGGGTTCGGTGGACGCGCTCGGCCGCACGCGAGAAGCTGCGCTCGTCGACGACGCACACCAGCGTCTTCAGAAGTTCAAGATCCAGCATGCCGCCTCCGTCAGTCGATTATCCACTGGCATTTGCATGAAGATTTAATTTCCAAATATGCGAGCGGATGGGCACCATGTGAACTCTGACTCGCTGCGGTGCACTGCACCGGATACCTCATGTCGCTCACATACACCACCCGCCCTGAATGGCTCACCTTCGACTGCTACGGCACGCTCATTCAATGGGACGAAGGCCTGCTGGCCGCGGTCGAACGCATCCTGCGCAGCAAAGGCTCTGTCGACATCGACCCCGCCAAGCTCATTGCGATCTACGACTCGCACGAGCACGCACTCGAGCAGACGCCTCCCCATCGATCATTTCGCACGGTTGCGGGCGAAGGGCTGCGCCTCGCGCTCGGCGAGCTGGGGCTGCGGAGCGCTCCCGATGACATCCGCATCCTCACCGACGGAATCGGCGCCATGCCGCCGTTCCCCGAAGTCGTCGGATCGTTGCGCCGCTTGAAGAACGCCGGCTTCAAGCTCTGCATCGTCTCCAACACAGACGACGACATCATCGCGGCCAACGTGGCGCAGCTCGACGGGCTGATCGACCGGGTCATCACGGCGCAGCAAGCCGGCGTCTACAAGCCGGCACGCGGCTTGTTCGACCACGCACATGCGCAGCTCGGCGTCTCCAGGGACGAGGTGGTCCACATCTGCGCGAGTCCGCACCTGGACCACGCCGCCGCACGCGACGTCGGCTTCCGTTGTGTATGGATCGACCGCGGGACGGGCCGCAAGCTGCTCCCCGACTACACGCCGGACGCTATCCTGAGCACGCTCGATCAGGTCGCCCCGCTCTTCGGCGAGCTGGGCTGGTTGTGAAGATTCCCCACGAGACTCCCCATGGCGCACACACTCGCGATCTCTCAAGCCCGCCCCCTGCCGCGGGACCTCAAACTTGATTCGGCGGCGGCCGTCGCAACGCGAGTCGAACTCGCCGCGTGCTTTCGGCTCGCCGCCAGGCTCGGGTTCGAGGAAGGGGTCTGCAACCACTTCTCGGCGGTGGTGCCCGGGCACGACGAGCTGATGTTCATCAACCCCTTCGGATACGCCTTCAGCGAGATCACGGCGTCTCGGCTGCTGGTCTGCGACTTCGACGGGCACGTGGTGGCCGGCGAAGGCGCACCTGAGGCGACGGCCTTCTTCATCCACGCCCGCCTGCATCGGCTCAAACCCCGCATCAAGGTCGCACTCCACACGCACATGCCGAATGCCACCGCGCTGAGCATGCTCGAAGGCCCGCCGCTCGCGTGGGCCGGTCAGACCGCGCTGAAGTTCTACGGCCGAACGGCGGTCGACGAAAGCTACAACGGGCTGGCGCTGGACGACTCCGAAGGCGACCGCATCGCACAGGCGATGGGCGACGCCGACATCGTCTTTCTGAAGAACCATGGCGTCATGGTCACCGGGCCCAACGTCGCCGAGGCCTGGGACGATCTCTACTACCTCGAGCGTGCCGCCGAAGTGCAGCTCAAGGCCATGAGCGCCGGCAGGCCCATCAAGCCGATTGCGCCGCAGGTGGCGCAGCGCACGTATGAGCAGATGCGGGCCGGCGACCCGGCGAGTGCCCGCGCGCACATGGACAGCATGATGCGCATCCTCAGGTCAGAAGGCGTTCCCTTCGACGCCTGAAAGACGGACTGGCCGCACCGCCCCGAATCACCGACAATCCGAACCTGCAGGAGAGCGCCGGGGCGAGATCCCCGGCCACCGAAGGCGCAATCTCCCATGAACGCTCAGGTCCCGTACTGCAACACCACCATCGCCGTCTGGAGAGCCGCCACCACCGTGGCGCACCGAAGGAGCAAGGCCCGACCCGACGGTCGCGGCTGAATCTCTCAGGTACCGAGGACAGGGGGAGCGGCACACCGCTTGGCACGCGCCATGCGGTACCCCTTTCTTTGGAGCATTCCCATGAGAGTTGTTGTTCTCGGCGCCGGCCTGCTCGGCGTCACGTCCGCCTATTTCCTGCGGCAGCAAGGTCACGACGTGATCGTGATCGACCGGCAGGCTACCCCTGCTGCCGAAACCAGCTTCGCCAACGGCGGCCAGATCTCGGTGAGCCACGCCGAACCGTGGGCCAACCCGAGCGCGCCGCTGAAGGTGCTGAAGTGGCTGGGTCACGAAGACGCCCCGCTGCTGTTCCGCATCCGCGCCGACATGCGGCAGTGGCTGTGGGGCCTGCAGTTCCTGCGCGAATGCACGCCGGCGCGCACGCGCCACAACATCGCGCAGATCGTGCGCCTGGGCACCTACAGCCGCGACATGCTGCAGGCCCTGCGCCGCGACATCGGCATCGAATACGACGAGCGCACGCAAGGCATCCTGCACTTCTACACCAGCCAGAAGGAGTTCGACGGCGCCGAGGGCCCGGCAGCGCAAATGCGCGAACTCGGCTGCGACCGCCGCGTGATCTCGGCCGACGAGGCCGTGCGGCTCGAGCCGGCGCTGCGCCACATCCGGCCGCAGCTCGCCGGTGCGACCTACACCGCCGAAGACGAATCGGGCGACGCCAACCGCTTCGCGCGCGAACTGGTCGCGCGCTGCGAAGCCGATGGCGTGCAGTTCCTGATGAGCCACACCGTGACGGCGCTGCGCGAGGCGGGCGGCCGCATCGACCACGTCGAGGCCACCGATGCCGAAGGCCGCTTCCAGCGCGTGCGCGGCGATGCCTACGTGCTGGCGATGGGCAGCCTGAGCCCGTTGTACGCCGCGCCGCTGGGCATCCATCTGCCGATCTACCCGGCGAAGGGCTATTCGGTCACGCTGCCGGTGAAGGACGAAGCCATGGCGCACCAGGTCTCGCTGACCGACGACGAGTACAAGCTCGTGTTCTCGCGCCTGGGCAAGCGCCTGCGCATCGCCGGCACCGCAGAGTTGAACGGCTACGACCGCGACCTGAACCGGGTGCGCTGCGAGGCGATCGTGCGACGCACCGAGGAACTCTTCCCCGGGGCCGGCGACACCGAGCAAGCCCAGTTCTGGACCGGCCTGCGCCCGGCGACGCCGTCGAACGTGCCCATCATCGGGCGCTCGAAGCTGCCCAACCTGTACCTGAACACCGGCCACGGCACCTTGGGTT
>Ga0307509_10004959_pt1 | contig 18830 bp, 18 predicted proteins | sample 10_EM_MG_FD_202245 | JGI IMG/M metagenome (GOLD analysis project Ga0307509, IMG submission 202245) | Populus trichocarpa ectomycorrhiza microbial communities from riparian zone in the Pacific Northwest, United States - 10_EM | ecosystem: Host-associated > Plants > Roots > Unclassified | place...
GTAGCGCCCGCCGCCCTTGGTCACGTAGGCGATGCGGGTCGAGAACACGCCCTTGTTGCCGGTGAGCTTCTCGTAGATCGTGTCGGCGATGCGGTGCGCCGCGAGCCGCAGGTCGCCGGCGTCGACGGCCGTGCTCTGGCCCGCGAGCACGGTGCCCTTGACGACATCCCAGAGCTTGAAGCGCACATCGAAGCGGCCATCGGCGAGTCGCGTGATCGAGCCGGCGGCGAGTGCGTCGGCGGCGCGGCTGCGCCAGTCGGTGAACACCGGCGCGCTGTTTTCGTCGAGCGCGCCGGGTGCGTCGACGCTGCGGAACTGGCCGCTGCGCTCGAGGTCGGCGCGCACGATGGCCGAGATCGAGAGCGACGGCGTCGCCTTCTCCTCGTCACGAAACTTTGCAATCGCGATCGGCAGCTGGGTTGCGCCGACGCCCGAGATCTCGACCCGGAACTGGGCCTGCGCCGGCAGCGCGAGCGCCACCAGCAGCGTGGCGGCCAGGGAGGAAAGCGATCGTCTGTTGAGCATGAGGGTGCGTGATCCTGATTTCGCGCGTTGGTTCAACGGGGCTGCGCGAGCAAGCCCATCTTCAGATAACGGTAGTAGGTGTTCTCGGCCACATAGACGGCGAGCACGAAGCCGAGTTGCCCATCCAAAAAACCGCGGTGCAGGATATAGCAGCGCACGAACGCCCACACCCCGTGCGACAGCGCCCGCCCCAGCCCGCCACGGTCGCCCTCGGCCACCTTGTCGGCGGCGCGGCCCGAACTGTAGCGGTTCAACTTGTCGAGCGCGCCCTCGAGTGTCGGCATGCTGTGGTGCTCCAGCTCGCCGCTCAAGCGCCCGATGCGGCCCTCGACGATCAGGCGCTCGTGCACCTGATCGCTCGAGAAATGACCGCCCCCGCGCTTGAACAGACGCAACACCCGGTCAGGGTACCAGTCGCCGTGGCGCATCCACTGGCCGCAGAAGTTCGAAAGGCGTGAGAGCTCGTAACCGGCATCGGCCGTGTCGCTCGCCAAAACCTGCTGGATGCTGGCCGCGAGCGCCGGCGTCACGCGCTCGTCGGCGTCGATGCTGAACACGAAGGTGCCGGTGGCAAGCGCGAGCGCGCGGTTCTTCTGCTCGCCGAAACCGGGCCAGTCGCGCGTGACGACGACAGTCGCCCCCATGCGGCGCGCGACCTCGACCGTGCCGTCGACGCTGCCCGAATCGACGACGATCCACTCGTCGGCGAAGGCGACCGATGCCAGGCAGGCTGCGATATTGCCGACCTCGTTGTGCGTGATCAGGATGACCGAAAGACGGGGGGTGCTCATTCAACCGGAAATGCTGCGGGTGGCGGATTGTAGGCACCCCGATAATGCCGGCCCATGGCCCAAACTCCCGTGTCGAACCAGCTGCGCATGCTCGCTCCGTATTTCGCGGGCACGCAATGGGCGTTCGCAGTGGGCATGGTCGGCGCGGCGCTCGCCGCCTTGTGCGAATCGGGCGTCACCTGGCTGATGGCGGTGCTCGTCGACGGCAACTTCAAGGCCCTGCCGATCGCGCGCCTGGCCGAGCTGCCGCACCCGCCGCTGTGGGCGGTGCCGGTGATCCTGATCGTGCTGTTCGCGGTGCGCGGCGTGGCCGGCTTCGTCGTCGACTACGCACTGTCGTGGGCCGCACAGAGCGCGACACTGCGGCTGCGCGAGCGCTTGTTCACGCGCATCCTCGATGCCACGCCCGACCTGTTTCGCACGCGCTCGGCCAGCAGCCTCGTCAACACCGTCGTGTATGAGGTGGTCAACGGCGTGGGCGTGCTCGTCGCCGCGGCGCAGACGATCCTGAAAGACACCTTCACCGCGCTCGCGCTGTTCGGCACGCTGCTCTGGATGAACTGGCGCTTGACCTTGCTGATTGCCGCGCTGGCGCCGGCGGTCGGCTACGCGACGCGGGTGTTCAGCCGGCGCATGCGCCGCATCACGAAGGAATCGCAGCTCGCGGTCGACGGCATCGGCTACATCGTCGAAGAGAACGTGATGGCCTGGCGCATGGTGCGCCTGCACGGCGCGCAACAAGCGCAGCACGACCGCTTCGAGCTGGCGAGCCGCACCTTGCGCCGCTGGTTCATGAAGGGCGGCGTGGCCGCTGCCACGCTCACGCCGGTCACGCAGCTCCTCACCGCGACCGCGCTCGCCGCGGTGATCGGTATGGCGCTGTGGCAGCGCAGCAGCGGCGCGACGACGGCGGGCGAGTTCGTCGCCTTCATCACTGCGGCGCTCGCGGTGGCCACGCCGGTGCGCCGGCTCACCGATGTGTCGGCCGCGATCACGCGCGGCCTGGCGTCGCTCGAGCGCGGCGTGGAGCTGATCGCGCATGCGCCGCGCGAATCGGGCGGCGGCTACACGGTGCCCCGCGCGCGCGGCGAGATCGCGCTGCATGGCCTGAGCCTGCGCTTCAGCGACGCCGGCGAGGCCGCGGCACTCGACGGCATCGACCTCGAGATCCACGCCGGCGAGACCATCGCGATCGTCGGCCCGTCCGGTGCCGGCAAGAGCACGCTGGTGAACCTGCTGCCGCGCTTTCTCGACCCGAGCTCGGGCAGCGTCGCGCTCGATGGCGTGCCCTTGCCGCAATGGGACCTGCATGCGCTGCGCGAGCAGTTCGCGCTCGTCAGCCAGGACGTGGTGCTGTTCAACGACACGGTCGCGGCCAACGTCTGCTTCGGCAACGCGCTCGACAACGATCGCGTCCGCGCGGCGCTGGCCGCTGCCAACCTGACCGAGTTCGCGGCCAGCCTGCCGCGCGGCCTCGAGACCATCATCGGCCACAACGGCACGCAGCTCTCCGGCGGCCAGCGCCAGCGCATGGCGATCGCACGCGCGATCTACAAAGATGCGCCGATCCTGATCCTCGACGAGGCGACCTCGGCGCTCGACTCCGAGTCCGAGCGCCTCGTGCAGCAGGCGCTCGAGACGCTGATGACGGGCCGCACCAGCATCGTGATCGCGCACCGGCTCTCGACCATCGAGCACGCCGACCGCATCGTCGCAATCGAGGCCGGGCGCGTGGTCGAGCAGGGCACGCACCAGGAGCTGATCGCCCACGGCGGGCTTTATGCGCGGCTGCACGCGCTGCAATTCAGGAGCTGATTCATGGACAAACCCATCAGCCGCTTCCCCGTGCCTGCGCTCGAGAATCTGCCCGAGGACATCCGCCAGAAGATCGTCGAGGTGCAAGAGAAGGCCGGCTTCGTGCCGAACGTGTTCCTCACGCTCGCGCACCGGCCCGACGAGTTCCGCGCGTTCTTCGCGTACCACGACGCGCTGCTGCTGCGCGCGTCGGGTCTGTCCAAAGGCGAGAAGGAAATGATCATCGTCGCGACCAGCGGCGCGAACGGCTGCCTGTATTGCGTGGTCGCGCACGGCGCGCTGCTGCGCATCTACGAGAAGGCGCCGCAGCTCGCCGACCAGCTCGCGACGAATTACCTGAAGGCCGACATCACGCCGCGCCAGAAGGCGATGCTGGGCTTCGCGATGAAGGTCTGCAATGCGTCGTACGCGCTGGTCGAAGACGACTTCGCCGCGCTGCACGAACACGGCTTCAGCGACGAAGACGCCTGGGACATCGCCGGCATCACCGCGCTGTTCGGGCTGTCGAACCGCATGGCCAACTTCACGTCGATGCGGCCGAACGACGAGTTCTACCTGATGGGCCGGCTGCCGCGCCCGCCGAAAGCCTGACGACGACGCCGCGCCGATGTTCTCGATCATCATCCCCACCTGGAACAACCTGCCGTTCCTGCAGCTCGCGGTCGACACGGTCCGCCGCCATTCGGCGCACGCGCACGAGATCCTCATCCACGTGAACGACGGCTCCGACGGCACGCTCGAATGGGTCCGGCGCGAAGGGCTGGCGCACACCGCGAGCCCCGGCAACGTCGGCATCTGCTTCGCGGTGAACCGCGTCGCCGCACTCGCGACCCGGCCCTATCTGCTGTACCTGAACGACGACATGGCCGTGCTGCCGGGCTGGGACGCGCGCCTGCTCGAGGTCGCGCAGCGCCTCGAGGGCGAGCGCTTCATGATCTCGTCGACGATGATCGAGCCCGGCGCCGGCGGCAACCGCTGCTCGGTCGCCGGCGACTTCGGGCGCGACCCGGCCACCTTCCGCGAGGCCGAGCTGATCCGCGCCCTGCCCGGCCTGAAGCGCGGGCACTGGCTCGGCTCGACCTGGCCGCCGACGCTGTTGCCGCGCTGGATGTGGGCGGAGGTCGGCGGCTACAGCACCGAGCTGTCGCCCGGCATGAGCAGCGACAACGACCTCTCGATGAAGCTCTGGCATGCCGGCTGCCGCACCTTCGTCGGCCTGGGCGACAGCTTCGTCTACCACTTCGCCTGCGTCTCGACGCAGCGCATCGTGAAGAACGACGGGCGCCTGCAGTTCCTGCACAAATGGGGCATCAGCCAGCGCGACTTCGATCAGATCTGCCTGCACCGCGGCGAGCCAGTGGAGCTCGAGACCGCCCTCGCCGGCCGCACGCTAGACACCGACGATCGCGCCCGCCTCGCGAAGGCCAAGTTGCGGGCGCACCTGGCGCTGAAGTTCAAGCCGGCCGTGTTCCCCATCGGTGCCGCCGCGCCGTGAGCGCCACCACTGCGATGGCACCGGGCCCGCGTCGCTGGCTGATCCTGTCGCACGCCTTCAATGTCGACGGACGGGCCGAGAGCGTGACCATCACCGACAAGATGCCGCACCTGCTCGCCGCCGGCGTGACGCCCGTCGTGCTCAGCGGCGTGATGGGCTCGCGCGACACGCGCTTTCGTCACGAACAACTGCTGCCCTGGGGGCCGGCCGGGCTGCGCTTCGACTTGCGCCACCTGCTCGCGCGGCGCTGGGAGCGCGGCCTCGCGTACCGCGCTGCGATGCTGCTCGCGAGCACCGTGCTCGCGCCGTTCATCGTGCTGGAGCGCCTGCTCACCGGGCTGCGCAGCCAGTGGTCGTGGGCGCTGCCGGCCACGGTGCGCGGCGCGGCGCTGCTGCGGCGCGGCGAGGTCGACCTGGTCTACAGCACCGGTGGCGTGTTCTCTGCGCACCTCGCCGGCTGGTGGCTGAAGCGGCTCACCGGCTGCCGCTGGATCGCCGAGATCCACGACCCGATGCTCGTGCCCGGCCGGCCCGTCGTGACGCGCCAGGAGCGCTGCTTCGCGCGCCTCGAAGGCCGCATCTGCCGCGACGCCGACCTCGCCTGGTGGTTCACCGACGGTGCGCTCGCGGCCGCACGCCGCCGCCACCCCGAACTCGACGGGCGCGGGCTGGTCGTGTTCCCCGGCGCCGAGCCGCCGGTCGTGCACACAGCCTATGCACGCGGCGCGCGCTTCGTGCTCGGGCACTTCGGCTCGCTGTCTGAAACGCGCAGCCTCGGCCCCACGCTGCAGGCGCTGGCCGCGCTGCTGGCGCGCCGGCCCGAATTGCGCGACGTGATGCGCCTCGAGGTCTACGGCAGCGCGCTCGACCCGGCCGCCGCGCAGCTGCGCGAATCGCTCGCGCTCGGCGATGTCGTCGACTGCATCGGGCGCCTCGAGTTCGACCCGCAGACCGGCTTGTCGGGCCGCGCCCGCGTGATGCAGCGCATGCAGCAGATGGACGTGCTACTGATGCTGCACGGCACGATCACCGACTGCGCCGAATACATCCCGTCCAAGCTCTACGAATACTTCTGGGCGCGCCGCCCGGTGCTGGCGCTGACGCACCTGAACCCGCAGCTTGACGCGCTGGTGGTCGAGCACGGCGGCTCGGTCGCGCCGGCCACCGACCCGGCCGCGGTCGAGCGCGCGCTCGAGGCGGTGGTCGAGCGCTGGCGCGCCGGGCCTTTGCCTGATGTGAACACGCCGCCGGTGACGGTGGCCGCGGCAGTGCAGCGCATTCTTCAGGCGGTGGACCACCATGGCTGACGCGTTCGTTCTGCTGTGCAAGTCATACCGCGCCGATGCGCTGCGCGCGAAGCGGCTGCTCGACTCGATCTCACGCCACAACCCCGAGCGCCTGCCGGTCGTGATCGCCGTTCCCGAGGCCGACCTCGCGCTCTTCGGCGAGATCGCTGCCGGCCATGCGGTGCTGCTGGTCAGCGACGAAGATGTGGTCCGCAGCCACCCGCAAGCCGCCGCGCTCGACCTGCTGGCGCGCTACCGTGCAACACCCGGCAACCACCGCCAGCAGGTCGTCAAGGCCGATGCGTGGCGCCTGCTCGGCTGCGAGAGCTGGCTTTGCATGGACTCGGACACCGTGGTACTGCGCGACCTACACCTGAGCGACTTCATCGCCCCTGCCGGCCACCCGTACACGCTGATGCACCAGTCGCGCGAGCTGATGCAGCTCGCGTTGAACCGCGGCCACGCCGAGGTGTTCAGACACTTTCGCGAAGACAGCGAGCGCGTGAAAACGCTGCTCGGCCGCGTCGGCCCCGACCTCGATTTCGGCCCGACGCCGACCCTGTGGTCCGCCCGCGTCTGGCATGACCTGCACGAGCGCTACCTCGCGCCGCGCGGCTGGACGCTGTGGGATGCGATAGCCGCCGCGCCGGCCGAGATCCGCTGGTACGGCGAGGCGCTGCTCGCCTACCGCAGCATCCCGATCGACGCGATCGAGCCGCTGTTCCGCGTCTACCACCACGAGTGGCAGTACTTCGCGCTGAAGCGCCAGGGCGAGACGCCGCAGACCTTGGCGCAGCAATTCCTCGGCGCGGTCTATCAATCGAACTGGGAGTTCGAGCTCGACACGCCCGGCACGCGCTCGACCGCGTCTATCCTGGGCCGCCACTTCAAACGCTGGCGCCGCCGGCTCGGAGCGATGCGATGAGCGAAGCCCTGACACTGTCGCTCGTGGTGCTGTCGTACAAGCGCTTCGACGCGACGACCGGCCCTTGCCTGGCGACGCTGGGCGATGCGCTCGCCCACCCGCGCGTCGAGCTGATCCTGGTCGACAACGGCTCGTCCGACGACTCGGCCGCACAGTGCGCGGCCTGGGCCGCCGAGCACCCGCGCGCGCGCTACCTGCCGCTGCCACGCAACCTTGGCTTTGCCGGCGGCATGAACGTCGGCGTCGGCGTCGCGGCCGGCGAGTGGGTCTGCCTGGTCAACAGCGACACGCTGTTCCCGCCCGGCGCGCTCGACGCCCTGCTGGCCGCGCTGGCCAGCGTGCCGGCCAAGGTGGCAATGCTCGGCCCAGTCACCAACGCGGCCGGCAACAGCCAGCGCCTGCCGCTGCCCGACATACCGCTCGGCGACGCGATCGAGGTCGGCGCCAGGGCGATGCGCACGCCGACCGGGCTGTTCACGCCGAGCTACCGCACCGACTTCTTCTGCGTCGCGATCCAGCGCAGCGTCTGGCACCAGCTCGGCGGGCTGGACACGAGCTTCGGCCTCGGCTACTTCGAGGACTTCGACTTCAGCCTGCGCCTGCGCGCGATCGGCCGCAAGCAGGTCGTCGCCGAGGACGTGTTCGTCGCCCACATCGGCAGCGCCACCTTCTCGGCGATGGGCTCGGCACAAAAAACGCTGATGCGCCGCAACCGCCGGCTGATGCGCGAGCGGCACCCCGGCGCGCGCTTCGAGCACGTGCGCGAGACCAACGAGCGCGCGCTGCGCCACCTCGTCGCCACCGCGCTCTTGAATGGCTGGACACCGGCGCTGCGCGAGCGCGCGGCCTGGCGCTTCGCCGCGCTGCTGTGGGACGAGGCGAAGAGCCCGTTCAAGCGCTGGCGCTGGCGCTGGCATACGCGCGACCTGCGCCGCACGCTGCGCGCGCAGGGCATCGCGCCGCGCTTCCCCACTGCCACCGGTATCGCCCGATGATCGCGTCCAGAATCGCACCATGACGACCCCGCCCGACCGCCACCTCGACCTCGGCTGCGGCCTGACGCCGCGCAACCCCTACGGCCGCCGCGAGCTGTGCGGCGTCGACATCCGCCCGCTCGAGTCGACGCCGCAGGCCGAGTTCCGCTGCGCCAACGTCGTGCTCGACCCAATCCCGTACCCCGACAACCACTTCGGCTCTGTCTCAGCCTTCGACTTCATCGAGCACGTGCCGCGGCTGCTCTCGACGACCGACGGGCGCTCGACCTGGTTCCCGTTCATCGTGCTGATGAACGAGATCTGGCGCGTGCTGGCGCCGGGCGGCCGGCTCTATGCGCTGACGCCGGCCTACCCGAACCAGGCGGCGTTCGTCGACCCGACGCACGTCAACATCATCACCGAGCACACCCACGAGTACTTCTGCGGCGACGGCCGGCTCGGGCAGATCTACGGTTTCGAGGGCAACTTCAACGCGCGGCGCGCCGAGTGGGTCGTGTACCTCGATTCGCTGACCTCGACGCCGCTGAACACGCGCCAGAAGCTGCGCCGCTTGAACCGCCAGCTGCGCGGGCGGCTGACGCATTTCCTGTGGGAGCTCGAGGCCATCAAGCCCGGCTGACAAGTTCAGGGCAGGCTGGTCCCGATCACCTGATCGCGGCCGGCCCGCTTGGCCTGGTACAGGCACTGGTCGGCCGCACGCAGCAAGGCGCTCGGGTCCACCGGCCGCACACCGCAGGCCACGCCCAGGCTCGCGGTGACCGGCATGCCGCCGACGATGTCGGTGAACGAGGTCCGGCGCAGGCGCTCGCACAGCGCATTGCCGTTGCGCAGCGCGTCCTCGACCGAGATCCCGCTCCAGGCCAGCAGGAACTCTTCGCCGCCCAGGCGCGCCGCCAGCATTGGCGTCGCGGCGTCGTTGCCGCTCGCGGCGAACGCTTCGAGCAGGACCGTGCCGACGCGCTGCAGCACCAGGTCGCCGGCGTCATGCGAATGGGTGTCGTTGATGCGCTTGAAATGATCGAGGTCCGCGATCGCCACGCAGAGCCCGCCGCCGGCCGGGCTGGCCCCGCCCAACGCCACACCCGCGTGGTCGCTCAGCCAGCGTTCGGCGTGGCGGCGGTTGGGCAGGCCGGTCAGCGGGTCGGTCAGCGCGAGTCGCTCGAAATGCGCCGAGCGCCTGCGTTCCTCGTCGATCGCCACCGCGGCGCTTGACTCCAGCACGGCGCGGTCGCCCTCGATCGAGCGCGTGCGTTCGTACGCGGCCGAGTACTGGACCATCCGCTCGTAGGCCTCTTCCCAACGGTGCAGCGCCGCGAGCACCTGCGCGCGCGTGCGCAGATCGCGTGTATTGGTCCAGGCCGAGGTCTCGCGCGCGGTGCGCCGCGGGTGTTCGAGCATCGACAGCGCGCCCGGCGCATCGCCGCGCGCCAGCATCACCTCGGCATAGGTCAGCCACGGATCGCCGTTGACATCGCAACAGCCGAAGCGCTCCTCGAGGCGCAGCGATTCGCGCATCGCGTGTTCGGCAGCGGAGAGTTCGGACGACGCCAGCCGGGCACGCGCCACCGATTCCCAGCTCAGCACCGATGTGGCCTCGGGGTGGCGCAGCATCAGCGCCTCGGCCTCGTCGGCGAAGTGGCTGGCGAGCACGAGCTCGCCGCATTCGGCCGTGACCTCGGCGAAGTTGGCCGCGGTGGCGGCCACCATGACCGGCTCGCAGGCCACGCGCACCGCCGCCATGGCCCGGTCGACCAGGGTGTAGTCGGCGCCGTTGTGGCTCACCGAGAACAAGGCCGCGACCATCAGTGCTTCGGCGTGCCAGGCCGGCGGCGTGTCGGTCTTGGCCGCGCCACTGAGCGAGGCCTGCGCCCAGCGCATGGCCTCGACGCGCAGGCCGAGCCGGTCGCAGGACGACACCAGGTAGGTCGCGGCATGCCGGGCCAGCGTCGGCCAGGGCTGTGCGGCTTCGTACAAGCTCAGCTGTTCGGCCCGCGCCTCGGCGGCGTGGCCGAGGCGGCTGCGAACGTCGCTGGCCAGCAGGCGTGCGCGCAGGCGCTGCGATGGCAGCCCGAGCGCTTCGGCACGCGCCGCGATGTCGTCGCAGGCTTCGATCGTGCCGAACAGCGTGCGGTAGACGCTGGCCTCGAGCCTGCCCAGTTCGCGGTCCAGGACATGCCCGTCCGCATCGTGGATCGGGCTGCTGGTCTGGCGCGTCATGGTCGGGCTTGAACTCGTTGTTGCCGTCGCGGGAGTGGCGGCTCAGAGGGATATCGGCAGCCTCGGGCAAACATTGAGCGATTGAGCGCCGGCGCTCGCGGCGCCGCGCTGCCGGACGCGCTCACATCACATCAGCACGATGTCGTATGTTTCTGATGTGACGCGGTGGCTTTATTAAGAATCAAGGACTTACGACGCATCCGAGCAATCCGATTTCGCTCGCTGCTCAACGTGCCGCATGCACAGGAACTGCCTGGCGTCCGCTGGAAGCTTCACAACCTGGGACGGTTGAAGAAGTCCAACCCGAAGAAGTTCGTAGAGCAATCGACCGCCCTTGCGAGACTGCTGAACATCTAACGGGTACGGCCGGACGAATGGCTGGTTGGGCCAGGCTCGCTCAAGTTCTCCGGCAGACCGCGGGCTGCTGCAATATCATCTTGGTGTCAAAGCACCAATGTGAGACTGACATGAGCCGCCTGACCATCACCTTGTCCGAGGCCCGCTACCGCGCCCTCAAGGAGGCGTCCGTACAACGCGACAAGACCATCGGGCAACTGATTGACGAAAGCCTGGACTTCTACGGCATCAAGTCGCGCGAGGACGCGCGCGGCCTCGTTCGACGAGCGCGCGCCCACAGCAAGCTCGGCGACGATCCGGCGATGGCGGTCGCCCAGGACCAGGTGCGGGCAGTCCGGCGCAGGAAGTCGTGAGCCGACGCGCCGTCATCGTCGACACCAACGTGGTGGTGGCCGGCTTGCTGACGTGCAACGACACGTCTCCCGTGGCCCGCATCCTGGATGGCATGCTGGCCGCAGCGTTTCCCTTTGTCGTGTCCGAAGCCTTGCTGGCCGAGTACCGCGCGGTGCTCGTGCGCCCCGGCCTGCGGAAGCTGCACGGGCTGACGGTGGCTGAAGTCGAGACGCTGCTGACCGACATCGCCCAGCACGCGATCGTCCTGGCGCCCGTCGCGACCACGCCCGCGCCCGACCCCGGGGACCAACTGCTGTGGGAACTGCTGGCGGCGAAGTCCGATCTGCTGCTGGTCACCGGCGACAAGCTGCTGCTGCGCCACCCCGGCATGCGCGGGCGGGTGCTTTCGCCAAGCGAGTTCGTGGCCGGCACTTGACGGGCGCTGGCACCGTGGCTCGAAAGCCTTTCGCTGGCGACTGGCGCATCGTCTGGATGGCCAGCTGGGACCAGGACTACGTGGACATGGACGGGCCCGGCCGGATCACCTTCGGCCCCGGCCGCGCGGGCAGCTTCCAGTTCGGCTTGGTGCAAGGGCAAATGGACTGCATGCCCGCCGAGCAGCAGGAACGTGTCGACTTCACCTGGCTCGGCTTCGATGAGGGCACCGAGCACATGGGGCGCGGCCACGCCCGGATCGTGGGCGGTGAACTGCAGGGGCACCTCTACTTTCACCTCGGCGACGACTCTGCGTTTCGCGCCGTACGCGCACCACAGACGCGCCAACGCAAGAGCTCGGCATGAGCGAATACCAGTACTACGAGTTCGCCGCCGTCGACCGCCCACTCACGGCAGCCGAGATGGCGCGGCTGCGCCAGGTGTCCACGCGCGGCCGGATCAGCGCCACCGGCTTCGTCAGCCACTACGACTGGGGAGGCCTGAAGGCCGATCCGGCCGACTGGATGCGGCGCTACTTCGATGCCTTCGTCTACACGGCCAACTGGTGTAGTTGCCGGCTGGCCCTGCGCGTTCCATTGGCCACCTTTCGCAAGACGGAGCTGAAACCCTTCGCGGTCGGGCACGCGCTCACCATCGAAGCCAGCGACGAACACTGGGTCATCGACTGGTCGCTCGACGACAGCGAGAACTACGACCGCTTCGCCATGGAGGAAGGCGACGGCTGGATGAGTCGGCTCGCGCCGCTGCGCGATGATCTGCTGCGCGGCGACCTGCGGCCCCTGTACCTCGGGTGGCTCGCCTCGGCCGGCAGGCTCGACGACGGTGCGCTGGAGCCGGAGGTTCCGCCCGGCCTTGCGGATCTGTCGCCGCCGCAGCAGGCGCTGGCCGAGTTCATCGAGGTCGATCCTGATCTGCTGACTGCCGCAGCGGCAGGCAGCAAGCGCGCCGTGAACGACGAGTCGGCGCATGGGGCCGATGTCGACGCCTGGCTGGCCGAGTGGTCACCTGGCGACATGGCAGCCATGCTCAAGCTGATCGCCCAGGGGCAGGGTCGTGAAGCGGAACGCCGCGTCAGGGCGCACCACACGGCATGGAGCAAGGCGCGGCACCCGGCCCGCGCTCCTTCGGCTCCTCGGCGGACCGTGGGGCAACTCCGCGAACTCGCGCCGTCGGTCAGGAACTTGCGCCTGGCGCGCGAAGCCGAAGCGAGGACGGCAGCCGACACGGAGCGCCGCCTTCAACGAGAGGCCACGCTCCGTCTGCTGATGGCCGACGTGGACAAGCGCTGGACCGCCATCGATGCGTTGGCGGCGCGTGGCTCCGCTTCGGGCTATGAACAGGCAGTGAGGGCCTTGAAGGACTTGGCCGACGGCTATGCGCTCACCGCCAGCCGCAAGGACTTCGATCGCGAACTGCGGCGCTTGTTGGTGCGCCATGCAACCCGAGGCGCCCTGCTGCGTCGATTGACCGAAGCGGGACTGTGGTCCAGATGAGCGCTCATGATGATGATGTCACGGACCCGTCAGCACGTGAGCTGCGACGGTTGCGCAACGAGAACGCCCGGCTGATCAGCCTTCTCGACGCACACAGCATAGCCTGGCGTGAACCCGCGCAGACGGTTCCGCAAACCGCCTCGCCGTTGGCCACCGACGAAAAGGTCGCGCTCTTCGGTCGCCTGTTTCGCGGGCGGACGGACGTGTACCCAGTTCGCTGGGAGAGCAAGGCCGGCAAGAGCGGCTACTCGCCGGCCTGCGCCAACGAATGGCGCGCAGGCATCTGCGAGAAGCCGCGCATCAAGTGCGCCGACTGCAACCATCGGCAGTTGGTCCCGCTGACCGACCAGACGCTGTACGACCATCTCGCGGGCGGCCACACCGTTGGTGTCTATCCACTGCTTGCAGACGATAGCTGCCACTTTCTCGCGGTTGACTTCGACGAATCCGATTGGCAGGCGGATGCACTTGCGTTCATTCAATCCTGCCGAGCGCTGGGCGTGCCGGCCGCGCTGGAGGTTTCGCGCTCGGGCAACGGCGCTCACGCGTGGATGTTCTTTTCGGCCAAGGTCGCGGCGCGGGATGCTCGCCGACTGGGCTCGGCCCTCATCAGCCATACCTGCGCGCGCACCCGGCAGCTGAAGCTCACGTCCTACGACCGCCTGTTCCCCAACCAGGACACGATGCCCAAGGGGGGCTTCGGCAACCTCATCGCCCTGCCCCTGCAAAAACTGCCTCGTGAACATGGCGCAAGCGTGTTCGTGGACGACGCGCTGCGCCCCTACGCGGATCAATGGGCGTTCCTGGCTTCGGTGCCGACCATAGCGCCGCACGACATCGAGCCGACGATCCTGCGCGCCACCGGCGGCTCGCATCCCCTGGACGTCACGTTCATCGACGAGGAAGACCAGCGAGAGCCTTGGAAGCGCGCGGGCCCGGCGCCGCAGCGCCTGCCAGGTGCAATGCCCGCATCACTGACCGTGACGCTGGCCAACATGCTGTACTTCGACAAGGCATCGCTGCCACAGGCACTGGCGAACCGCCTGATCCGGCTGGCCGCCTTCCAGAACCCGGAGTTCTACAAGGCCCAGGCGATGCGTCTGTCGGTGTGGGACGAACCACGCGTGATCGGCTGCGCCGAGAACTTCCCGAACCACATTGCATTGCCTCGCGGCTGTCTCGATGCCGCCAGGCAGTTGCTGCGCGAGAACGACATTCGCTGCGAGCTTCGGGACGAGCGCTTCGCCGGGGTCGCGCTCGATCTTCGCTTTGGCGGCACCTTGCGGCCAGACCAGGAGGCTGCCGTGGCCGCGATGCTGGCACATGACACAGGCATCCTGAGCGCACCGACTGCATTCGGCAAGACGGTCGCGGCAGCGGCACTGATCGCTCGGCGTGGCGTGAACGCGCTGGTGCTGGTGCACCGCACCGAACTCCTCAAGCAGTGGCAGGAACGGCTGCAGGCGTTCCTGGGCACGGACCAGCAGCTGATCGGCACCATCGGCGGCGGTAAGAGCAAGCCCTCCGGTCGGATCGACATCGCCGTGATGCAGTCGCTCCATCGACGAGGCGAAACGAGCGAGCTGGTCGAGAACTACGGTCAAGTCATCGTCGATGAGTGCCACCACGTCTCGGCCGTCTCGTTCGAGGCGATCCTGAAACGCTCGCGTGCCAAGTACGTGCTGGGGCTGACGGCCACGCCCATCCGGCGTGACGGCCGGCAGCCGATCATCTTCATGCAGTGTGGCCCGACACGCCATGTCGCGGCGCGACCGGCCGGTGCACCGCAAACCCTGGAGGTGATTCCCCGCTACTTGACCACGCCCGTTCGACTGGCCGGTGGCGCCGGCATCCAGGACGTCTTCCGAACGCTGGCGGGCAACGCAGCGCGCACGGCGGCCATTGCCGAAGAGGTGGCCTGCGCTTATGCGCAGGGCCGCAAGGTGCTGGCGCTGACCGAGAGAACCGAACACCTTGAAGCCATCGCTGCCGCGCTGGCCGGCCGTGTGCCCATGCTGTTCATCATGCATGGCCGCTTGTCGAAGAAGCAGCGCGCGGCTCTCGTGGAACAGTTGGACGCGCTGCCATCCGATGCGCCCCGCGTGTTGCTGGCCACCGGCAAGCTGGTTGGCGAAGGCTTCGATCACCCGCCCCTGGATACCCTGGTGCTGGCCATGCCGATTTCGTGGAAGGGCTCGCTGCAGCAGTACGCCGGCCGATTGCACCGCGAACACGCCGACAAGACCCACGTACGCATCGTCGACTTCGTCGACACGGGCCATCCGGCGTTGCTGCGGATGTGGAGCAAGCGCCAGCGCGGCTACCAAGCCATGGGCTATCGCGTCCCGGCGGCGTCGGTCAACGACAGTCTGGACTTCGGCGAGGCAGTTTCTGAAGAGTGACCCAGGTGATCACGGCGCGCAAACGCGAGAATGAAGGCGCGCAGGCCGCACATGAAGTTGGCCATCTACCTCAGGGACGCTGTCGCGTTGCGGCCGGGACGACATGCCGCTCCGCCACAACGTCGATTTCGAGACGGGGACAAGGGCCAGGACTTGTGGCAAGCGCATGAACCCACTCAACGACCAGGCTTCGGACAGGCTGATGGCCGGATACGGACCCAAGGTCATCTCCGGGCGCCGCGTACCGTGTCGATACCGCAGTACCCACGCCGCATTGCCCGCCGCCGACAGCGTGAAGATCAGCCCTCCGCCGTCGGTCATCGACAGCGGCTTACCTGCTTCGATCCACTGTTTGAGCTGCAGGTCAGAAAGCAGCCCGCCTTTGCTAGCCATTTCGGATCTCCCGGTGCCTCAGGGACAGTGGGCGAGTCGCCCGGCTGGTCACCCATCAGGTCACCCAATTTTGTTGAAATCGGGTGGCACTCCACGACACCAGAAGACAGCTCTCCTACCGAAAACTCCTTGTTCGACAGTCGTTTACGTGTGGCGATTGGAACGAGGTGACACCCCGTGAATCGTCAAAGTAAGACGATGTCGTACTGCTCGGGCGAGCCGAGCGGCTCGGCCTGCAGCGAGATCGGCTTGCCGATGAAGTCCGACAGGCCGGCCAGATGCGGGCTCTCTTCGTCGAGCAGCATCTCGACGACGGTGGCCGACGCGATCACGCGGAACTCCTTCGGGTTGAATTGCCGCGCCTCGCGCAGGATCTCGCGCAGGATGTCGTAGCAGACGCTGCGCGCGGTCTTGACTTGGCCCTTGCCGTCGCAGGTCGGACACGGCTCGCACAACATGTGGGCCAAGGATTCGCGCGTGCGCTTGCGCGTCATCTCGACCAGACCGAGCTGGGTGAAGCCGCTCACGGTGATCTTGGTCCGGTCTTTGCTCAGCTGCTTGCGCAGCTCGGCCAGCACGGCGGTCTGGTGATCTTCGCGCGTCATGTCGATGAAGTCGATGATGATGATGCCGCCGAGGTTGCGCAGCCGCAGCTGGCGCGCGATCGCCTGGCCCGCCTCGAGGTTGGTCTTGAAGATCGTGTCGTCGAAATTGCGCGCGCCGACGAAGCCGCCGGTGTTCACGTCGACCGTGGTCAGTGCCTCGGTCTGGTCGATGATCAGGTAGCCGCCCGATTTGAGATCGACGCGCCGCGTCAGTGCGCGCGCGATCTCTTCGTCGATGTTGAACAGGTCGAAGATCGGCCGCTCGCCGGCGTAATGCTCGAGCTTGGCGACCGCGGTCGGCGTGAATTCTTGCCCGAACTTTTGCAGCAGCTCGAACTGCATGCGCGAGTCGATGCGCACGGCCTGGGTGCCGTCGTGCGCAAGGTCGCGCAGCACGCGCTGGACCAGGTTCAGATCCTGGTGCAAGAGCATGCCGGGCGGCGACTTGAAGCTGCGCTCGCGCACCGCGGCCCAGGTCTTGCGCAGGTAGCGGATGTCCTCGCCGAGCTCGTCGTCGGTCGCCTCTTCGGCATTCGTGCGCAGGATGAAGCCGCCGGTCGGGCCCGAGCCCTCGGGCAGTTGCGCGAGCACGCCCATGCGCGCGCGCAATTGTTCGCGCAGCTCGTGCGAACCGATCTTCTGCGAGATGCCGATGTGGTCGTCCTGCGGCAGGAACACCAGCAGGCGCCCGGCGATGCTGATCTGCGTCGAGAGCCGCGCGCCCTTGGTGCCGATCGGGTCCTTGATGACTTGCACGGTGAGCGTCTGGCCTTCGAACACGAGGCGCTCGATCGGCACCTGGGGCACGCCGCCGTTGGCATGATCGCCGCGCGACCCGGCTGCGTAGGCACCGCGCGGCGTGACGCCGTTGACCTGCACATCGGCCACGTGCAGGAACGCGGCGCGCTCCAGCCCGATGTCGATGAAGGCCGACTGCATGCCGGGCAGCACGCGGGCGACGCGGCCGGCGTAGATGTTGCCGACCAGGCCGCGCTCGGCCGCGCGTTCGATGTGCAGTTCCTGCACGGCGCCGTTCTCGACGATCGCCACGCGTGTCTCCTGCGGGGCCCAGTTGATCAGGATGTCTTGCATCAGGGCTCTCTGCTGCTGTTCGGCCCATGATAGCCGTGGCTTCTCAAACGCTGATACCGGCCTCTCGAAGCAGTTGCGCGGTCTCGAACAGCGGCAGCCCCATGATGCCGGAATGGCTGCCGTCGATGTGCGCGATCCAGGCCGCGAACGCGCTCTGGATCGCATACGCGCCGGCCTTGCCGAAGGGCTCGCCGCCGGCGACGTAGCGCTCGATCTCGCGGCGCGGAATCGCCGCGAACGTGACATGCGAGCTGCTGACCGCGAGCGATTCGCGTCGGCCATTGCCGACCGCCACCGCGGTGATCACGCGGTGCGTCTGGCCCGACAGCAGCGACAGTGTCGCGACCGCATCGGCCGCGTCCACCGGTTTGCCGAGGATGCGCCGGCCGAGCGCGACGGTCGTGTCCGCGCACAGGATGGGCGCGGCAGGCAGGCCGCTCGCCTTGAGGCGCGCACGCGCGGCGTGCAGCTTTGCGCGGGTCACGCGCTCGACGTAATCGGCCGGCAGTTCGCCGTGCTGTTCAGCTTCGAGCGCTTCGGCGTCTTCATCGGCACGCGGCAACAGCAGCTCGTGGCGCACACCGATCTGATCCAGCAGCTGGCGGCGGCGCGGGCTTTGCGACGCGAGGTAGATGAAGGTCTGTCCGGCGCCGGGCCGCCCCAAGCCGGACGCTCCCCCTCGGGGGGGCGACGACGAAGTCGTCTTGGGGGTCAACTTATTCACGGTGGTACGGATGGTTCACGGTCACGGTCCACGCGCGGTACAGCGCTTCCGCCAGCAGCACGCGCACGAACGCATGCGGTAAGGTCAGCTCGGACAAACGCAGCGTCTCATCGGCGCTCGCCTTCAGCGACGCAGCCAGCCCGTCCGGCCCGCCGATCAGCAGCGCGACATCGCGACCATCGTGCAGCCAGGTGGTCATGCGCGCGGCGAGCTGAAGCGTCGTGACGCGCTCACCGCGCTCGTCGAGCACGACACGGCGCACGCCCTTCGGCAGCGCCGCCTCGATGCGCACGGCTTCGGCGGCCATCAGCTGCTCGGCCGTCTTCGCGCCGCGCGGCTCGGCCTTCACGGCCTTCAGCTCCAGCCGCATCTCGGGCGGAAAGCGCTTGGCGAACTCGGCATAGGCCTCGTCGGCCCAGCCCGGCTGACGCTGGCCGACGGCGACCAGCAGCAGCTTCATGCCTTGCGGGCGACCTTTTTCGCGGGAGCTTTCTTCGCCGGTGCGGCCTTCTTGGCCGGCGCCTTCTTGACACCGACCACGCGCGTGACCACGCGGCCGGCCGGCGCCGCCACTTTCTTCGCCGGTGCCTTGCGGGCCGCGGTCGCGCCGGCCGATACCGTCTTCAACGGTGCCTTCTTCGCGGCGACCTTCTTGGCCGGTGCTGCCTTCGCCGGTGCCTTCTTGGCCGCCACCTTCTTGGCCGCGGTCTTCTTCGCCGGCGCGTCGGGCTCGGCGGCCTTCACGAGCCGTGTGGTCGCGCTCGCGAGCTTCATGTTGACCGGCTTGTCGCCCCAGATCTCTTCGAGGTGGTAGTAGTCGCGGATCGTCGGCTGCATCACGTGCACGACCGCGGCGCCGCAGTCGACGATGATCCATTCGCCATTGCCTTCGCCCTCGGTGCGCGGCACCGGGTAGCCGGCCGTCT
>Ga0307509_10004960_pt1 | contig 18820 bp, 25 predicted proteins | sample 10_EM_MG_FD_202245 | JGI IMG/M metagenome (GOLD analysis project Ga0307509, IMG submission 202245) | Populus trichocarpa ectomycorrhiza microbial communities from riparian zone in the Pacific Northwest, United States - 10_EM | ecosystem: Host-associated > Plants > Roots > Unclassified | place...
AATCAAACAACCTATAAACTAAACCGTAGTAAAACCCCACCGGGCCCAGCTCCCGAAGGAATAGGGACTCCTGCTTATCGGGTCTCGGGGACACACAAAGGGGAGGTAACTCCCGGGGGCTAAATAATCCCGCCAGCCGAGGTTCAGGAAGAGCGATCGAGTTCGAGAGGATGCCGCCTAAAGAAGGAAGGCTCGTGGCAGTCGGAGGAAGATCCGGTCGGCTATTTGGGGAAACAGGACCATAATCAAATGAAGGTTTAAACATGCTCCCCTAGTCCGAGGACATCAGAAGGGAACAGAGGTCTGGTGGTGGGCGTAGAGCCGCGAGCAGTAGGGTGCCAGCCGATCCAAACGTCGGGGAAGGGGAGGGCGGAAGGCTAACCGACACGAGAAGTACGAGGAGGGCCGACGGAAGCGGGGTCACGATGTTTCGTAAAAACCGACCGTACCAGCCGAGCACAAAGGAGACAGTGCAATACCAGAGAGCAGTGGCACCGGTAGCAACTACTTTATCGATCGACCGAGACTAAAGACCCACCGTTGACGGGTGAGGGGTTGCCGACCGTGGGGGGCTGCCTAAGCGAGCCCGGAGAGGTGGGGGTGAAGGCGAACTCAACCAACCCCTAGGAACAAGCTTGCCAGGCCTGACCATCAGAAGGGAAAGGAAGAGGGAGGGGAGACGGCTTCACTCAGACAGAGGCAATGTGGCGTGTCTGAGGAGAGGGGGGTGGATGGAAGTGACGATGATTTCTCGTAGTGTTGAGATTTCAATCGCCGCAGGTGTAGCGGAGACGGAGGATGCTAACTACTGTGACCGAGTCTCCTCCTTATATAGACTCTTCACGCTAACAACCCTAACCCTTGGTGACTCATAACTTGAGTCACACGGTCCTATGACTCATAATGAGTCATGCCCGAAATCCATCAGATGACCACTCTGAGTCACTGCGCAACATACCGTAAACCAATCATAAAACATAAAACATGTCAGGTGCGCAAAGCACGTCACCTGCGTGAAACTCATGACTCATAATGTGAGTCACGCGCGAAAGTCATCACATCATTATGACTCACAACTGTGAGTCATAGAAACATCAACCAATCATAATATAATGATGACACACGAGTGTGAGTCATGTAAGAACTATGAGTCAACTGACTGCATAGCGTGAAACATAAACATACCTTATGACTAATAACTATTAGTCATGTGAAATCTGCCTTGCTTAGTCACGATTTGTGACACACCCGTCCTTCTGGCCGTCGCTAATGCTGCTTTGTCACTCGCAAGGGGACCCGCAACATCCCCTCCATCCTCTGCTCTCATGCTGCCATCAGGCACCGGTTTGTCCCCTGGCACCGCTTCTGTGTGCAGGTCCATACTATATTTTCCTAGCTTAGGCTGATACACGTCACTTATCAGATGCAGTTTTCCTTCGTCAGGGGTTCATACGTTTCTTTTGTTCCCCTCTTGGTTTCTCAGATGTCGCTAAGGGTTCTTCTCTCCTTCCTGCTCGCTTCTTTCCTGTTTGTTTCCTTCGTATGTACATGTATGTTCGTTGGATCTAGATGTGCGACATGCGAGATGTGCGGTTAGTCTCATACCAGAGGGACCTGGGAGTTTGCATGTTTCCTGGGGTGAGGAGGAATAGGGTTTTCGTTAGCCATAGCGTTAAGCTGCATGCTGTCTTTGTACCTTAACCAATCAAATGCATAAGATTCAAAAAAAAAAAAATGAAAGTCACAGTAGTTAGACACGAACCATCTCCTCCACACCTCTAGCGATTGAAATCTCAACACCAGAAAGATTATTCTCAACTCCTCTACCCCCATCTCTCCTCCACCTTGATGGATTCTGCCTAGGGCAGTGATGCTATCACTACCCTTCTCCCTTTGAGGGCTTGTCCCCCTTCCTCTAGAGGGTTCTTGTTTCGGTTCATTATTGACTCCCGCTCATGAAGCTCAATTCTCCCCTCCCCTTACTCCACACTTCCTTTACACCTCACATAGGTTTTGCACAGTCTGCATTCTGTTCCCTTCGTTCACGGTTGGCACTCAGCTTTCCAAGCCCTTTGCGAAGTACCTTTCCCTCTCAGTTATGTAATCCTGTGAGGGAACACTTCGGTTAGTAACTTCACGGCCTCGTCTTGGTTTTGCATTTGTAAAAGTATCGGCAGCGGTCACTCTAGTCAATTGTCTCAATTGTTTGAACTAGTCCTTCCTACATCTACCGCCTTTGGTCTTCCTCCCGTTGCTTGGTTACAGCTACATCCACTCCCTCAGCTGGCACCTTACTGCCCCCTTTGGGGTGGCACACTACTGCCCCATTCCCACCTGGCTAGCACATTTCTGCTGCCCCTCCCTCTGCGGTCGATCTTCGGTTGCTATACAAAGCCCGCATCGGTTACCCCCACCCTCCTGGCCGTCACTAATGGCCTTTTGGCATGCCCACCAGGGACTTGTCGGAGTCTCCTCTATCTACCTTCACATCTTGCCATCGGGCACCACTTCGTTCCTCAGCATGGCTCCGGTGTGCACGTGCATACTCACACTTCCTAGCTCAGGCTGATACATGTCATTTATCAAAAGTAATTTTTCTTTGTCAGGTGTTTATTCATTCCCTTTGTTTTTATACTTTCAGTTGTAGATTTCTCTATTAGTCCTCCTCTCCTTCCTGCTTGCTTCTTTCCTTTCTACTTCCTTCATTAATACGAGTATGTCCGTAGGATTTGGCTGGGCGATAGGCGAGATCTGCCGCTGGTCTCAAACCAGAGGGACTTGGGGGTTTGGCTGTTTCCTGAGCTGAGAAGGAATAGAGTTTTTGTTGGCTATAGCGATAAGCTGCATGCTGTCTTGGTACCTTAAACAAACAAATGCATATGATGCCAAAAAAAAAAAAAAAGAGTCACAGTAGTTAGAGCATCCTCCGTCTCCGCTACACCTCCAGCAATTGAAATCTCAACACCACGAGAAATCATTGTTACCTCCATCCACCCCCCTCTCCCAGACACGTCACATTGCCTCTGTCTGGTGAAGCTTCTTCCATCCCCTCTTCCTCTCCCTTGTGATGCTCAGGTCTGGCGAGCTTGTTCCTAGGGGTTGGTTGAGTCTGCCTTCACCCCCTCGTCTTCGTGCTCACTTAGGCAGTCCTCCACGGTCGGCAACCCCTCACCTGTCAACGATCATTCTTTAGTCTCAGTCGATTGGCAAAGTAGTTGTCCCCGGTGGCACTGCTCTCTGGTATTGCACTATCTCCTTTGTGCTCTGCTAGTACGGTCGGACTTTTCGAAACATCGTGACCCTGCTTCCATTGGCCTTCCGCGTACTTCTCCTGTCGGTTAGCCCTCCGCCCTCCTCCTCCCTGACGGTTTCATCGGCTGGGACCCTACTGCACACAGCTCTACGCCCACATTCAGATCTCTGTTCCCTTCTGATGTCCTCGAACTACTGGTGCATGTTTAAACCTTCATTTTATCCAAGTCGTATTTCCTCAAATAGCCGACCAGATCTTCCTCCGACTGCCACGAGCCGTCCTTCTTTAAGCGGCACTTCCCTCGAACTCAGTTGCTCTTCCTTAGCCTCGACTGGCAGGGCTATATGCCTCCGGAATTATTTCCCCTCCTTGTGTCCCCGATACCTGTTATACAGGAGTCCCTATTCCTTCGGGAGCTGGGCCCGGTGGGGTTTTACTACCGTTTAGCTTATAGGTGGTTTGACTTAGGGGAGTGGGCTTGTTTTCCTTTGTTGCTGGTCTCTACTCTCGGATGGAGATGTTTCTCTTTTGGTCTAGGCTTTCACGTCGGTTTTTAGTTCTATGTTTTCAGGTCTGTGTTTCCACCTCCTTGTAGTTTCTACTCATAGTAGCGGGCGGTGCTTTCTTTGTCACTCAGGGTCAAAGGGTTTTAGCTTGGGGGTCACGGGATGGACTGTAGCTGCAGGTTTTGGATGGCATGGCCCACACTTGGTTGACCATCCATTGTACCTAACACCGTGGAATGAGCATATTTGTGCATTTGCTCCGATAGAAACAATAAATAAAAGGATTTTTTAAAAAAATTAAAAAAAAGTCACTCTAGTTAGAGCTCTTCATGCAACCATCTAAGTACTTTCTTACCATATACTCTTTACTCTTACCTCTCGCTTGTATACACGCAATCTAGCTCTTAGCGTCAGAGCAACCACGACCTATGTAAGACAAGGTCCCTCTCCATCTCTCCCCAATAAGATATTGGTGTGAGATACAAAGACTATAAGATAGTATATGGACGAAAGATGACTATAAGATAGTCTAAGCACCAACGAAGATTATAAAATAGTCTAAGTACGAATGAGAACTACAAGATAGTTCAAGATTCTCACGTAAGCAATTCGTTACCTGTTGCATAAATAACCACCACCGGGTAGGATTGTTACATTGAATCAAGAAAATAGCTGATAGAGTCAGGGTGCCCCCCTCGGTAGTGAAGGGTCTCGCTCCATGTATTGGAGAAGAATCACCAATAGCATTTTCCTTCCCATAGCGATGCTGCCCAGAAGGGGGAGGAGAGGTATTCATATTGCACTCATGTAACCCGACAAGTCATATTATGCGATAATCTCAAGATAGTGTATATATTGTTGAAAAAGTGCAATTTGCACTTTTGAGGAAAATAGGGGAGGGGAAGCTGTTCCGATTTTTCTGAACACACCCGAGTACTTGTATCCCTCGAAGTTTTAGGCGATAGTCTAAATTAGGAGTTTGGAGCTCGAGCCCATTATAGGCACCGTATATCACCTTCCAATTTCACATACTGTAGTCTTCACCTTTTGGTCCCCGTGTTGTAACTTATCACCAGATATCATACGCTGAAGGGTATTGGGTCCAAACATGTTATGGTAACCAGTTACCAGGAATTGCTAGCTGTATACTGTATCAGCCTACAAAACGGGTTTGTATTCGTACAAAGTACAGTTGGCCTTGTATCACACTTGGTGCTCAGGCTATTGGGACACAGTAGCGACAAGCACAGTGGTGTGCTTGTGAGCAGTGCAAGATGCTATCCTGTGGTATCTTCGACAAGCGCCATATCGCGTTCAATTGGGTCTGCTAGGAAAGGGCTACACAAGTACAAGCACTATTACCTCCCGGGGTAATGACCACAACTTCACAACGGCGTCAACAACAACAACAATCACAACAATAATAGCGAGCGGTTTGTCACCTGGATTGTCAACTTATTTATGTACTCGTATGGTATGAACCCTTTGCCGTAGCTCGATCGTTGACAAGATATCTGCGTTTAAACTTGTTTTCACTTTGTCTGATAGGTCACAGTAATTCATGATCGGCAGTCTGCCGTATTATCATAATTATTATTGTTCTTACGTTGACAACGAGTGTCTCGAAGATTCACGCGGTACCTAGGCAACCAATAACAGGGCTAGCATACATCTACGAAGTAGGGTTCGACAAGCGACAGCTTTCTTTGCCCAACGCAAACATTCGTGCCTCCTCCACTCCGCTGCCCTCCACATCTTCTCTTTGTCCCCCCACTTCTCTCTTCCGGAGATACTACTAGTGTTCTATCTATTTCACTTGGCTCTCTCCACATCCACGCAAACCAGGCACCCATCAACACTCCAAATGTCTCTTTGCGTTAATCGGCTGCAAGAAGAGCGGTATTATCTACTTACCTCTTGCGATGCCTGGTTTAACGGAATGGGAACTGAAACTAACTTTGCGTTCTATAGCAAGCAATGGCGCAAAGATCACCCCTTCGGTTTTTATGCGAAGCCCGCAAAAACTCCTCAAGGTGGTCTTGATTTGATGAAATGGAGCTGTGGTATCCCTGGAAAGGAAAAAACCATATGGGAAGGAGGCCTATTCAAGCTGGATATGATATTTCCCGAAGGCAAGCGACTACCCACTGGCCTCACTGTTCGGAGTAATTATCGCTAACATGGGGCCTGATTATAGAGTACCCAACGAAACCTCCGAAATGTACTTTCATCGCAGCCCCCCCTAGAATTTATCACATAACAGTTAAAATCCACTAATCAATATCTCATAATAGGCAAGTTCGTGCCACCTCTCTTCCACCCCAACGTCTACCCGTCTGGCACCGTTTGCCTTAGCATCCTAAACGAGGACGAGGACTGGAAGCCTGCCATCACTATTAAACAAATTCTCCTGGGGATTCAAGATCTTCTCGACGACCCAAACCCGGAGTCGCCAGCACAGGCGGATGCCTACAATTTGTTCAGGAAGGACCGCCCTGCATATGAGAAAAAGATCAAGTACATTGTTCGAGTGAGCATGCGGCATCTCTCTTTGTACCCCATTTCTAAAGACTCACATGTTTAATAGGAAAACCCAGCTCCCTAAGCCTTTTATTTAATTCGAATGTCAAGGGCACCAAAGATACCGCTGGGTATGCTCATTGGGGGAGGGGGGTTCGGTGGGTCACATGTGAACATTTTTCAAATAGTCCTCTGAGGCAAACACTCTAGCTAGGTTAGCAAAAACAATGGTTTAAATGGATCGCCTTCATCTAGCCTATTAGGGGGTTCTCTAGTATGATCAAATTTCCAGTTTCCAAACACCATTTCGTCCTTATCTCCTTATCCATATTTGTTTCCCTGCTTGTTCATGTATTATGACAACCTGCTACTTCGCACCATATATATATATATTTCTCCTGCTCGTGAAATATGGCTGGAGTGAAATGGTATGGGGCGCATCTCATAGTGTGTTCCGAGTCACTAGGCTCGGTTTTATTGTGCATTAAATTATTGCTTTATTCCGATATGGATCGAGGCAGCGTTGATTCAGCCACCCACACTCTATCCGCGAGCAAGAGAACCAATAGTCCTGGGGCTGTTCATCGGGCACAGTACATAGACCTTCCCCTCCAAATTTTCGCAATTTACTTTTTCTCTGTCAAGGAGAATTTACGAGGAGTTAGGCTTCCACTAATCTGTCCCAAAAGTCATGTCCCATATTAGTCAGCACAGAACAAAATCGCATCATCATGAACTCGCACTCGCTTTGCTGTGCCCTTCATTCAAATCTAAATAGCCTCGGCGTCCCGTTCCAAACTTCCGCCTCCAGCTTGCAACTTGTGCCCCACTGCTATTCTCGCAGTCAAATAAAGCCCCACAAAAACACACCGCGTTCCCTTACCCAGCATAGTCTAGCGCACTTAACCGAGGCCACCCCGAAGCCAATCCACCACCATTTCCTATCTATTCCTCCACCCATCTCATCTATTTTACTCGTACTCGTACGTATCTTAGCGGAAAGACCCCTTCTAGACGAGGCAGTGCTTTACGGTAGTTTGGGCGGTGTTTCGACGTAGGCTGGGCGCGATCTAAACATACCTACGGCTGCTCGCCAACCTTGACATCATATAATAAGACCGCACCGAAGGGGGGAATAAAGGTCGAAATATCGACGAATGCCACACACAAACATTCAACTGTCCGACGACGTATGTACCTTCATTCCGTCATACGAAAGACATTTTTTACTAACCCCCCTTTCCCCAAGCGGATAATCAGGAGCGCCGCAACAACGACTACAACTGCAAACATTGCTCATTCAACGAATAAGGTGGGGGGGGGGGTCATTCTTTGTTAACTGTTGTCGTGATAGCAGAGAGGTGTAAGTCGTGATAGCTAAGATATATGAATGGCGTGAGAAAGACGTTAGAGACCCTACTGCTAGCGTCGAATAGGTTGCGACAGCGGGTTGAGATCACAAGTGGGAGGCTGGAGGCTATCCCCCGCACTAGAGCTATCGATCATGCACTTGTCAATCAGAATCCTTCGTCTTTTTCCGGTCAGAGCTAAGTTGGTTGGTGGTGTAGCGAGCGGTGCTCGGAATGTTTCATTGGAATACTAAGTTAGAACAATAAATTGTCATGTGCGGATGGGATGTAACGAGGGGCAGATAATTTTTTTGCGAGTCCCTATCGGAATATGCGCTGTTTTCTTTAAGAAAAGAAAGTGCTAGATAAGTACACTACTTTAGACAGGCGGAGGGATTTTCATTACAGAAATGAGGAAACATGAGATGCATACGGGAGAGGCTAATTGATTCACGACATCATTTTGGAACCACATGGGCGCATCAACAAAAGAAAGATTCTGCTCCAAGGCTATGCTTGCAAACCTTATTCAGATCCCAACCTTAGAATCTGTTCACACCCCCGGCGGCCTCACAGCATTGTAAGATGGGGGAGGTGGAGGTGGAGGTGGAGGTGGGGGATTACCGGCTGGGGGAGGCGGTGGGGGGCTACTGGCATGCATGGCTGAGTATGGTGATGCACCAGGGGCTTGGGGCTGTTGCTGGCCGTAATACGCCTGGTCTAATCAATGTATTAGAGGTCGGCTAGAACAAATGCTGGAAAGTGAGCTCTTACAGTATTGCATGTATGCCTGGTATCCGCCATACGGGGCGTAAGGGTCTGCTCCTCCATAGTATGCGGCGTATGGGTTAACCTGAGATGCACCGGGAGCACCAGGGGGCCCAGATGCTGCTACTGCTGCCTGTTGGGTGGGAGGCCCAGAAGGTGGGGGAGGTGGTGGCGGGGATGATTGCCCGTGACTGTGGTTTAGGCTATGGGGGTTGTGACCTTGATTCTGGCCTTGAGGTTGGTGTGCTGACATGGCTGAGGTATAAGGATTCGCGTTGCCACCTCCTCCGTAACTAGGGAAACGAATAGGTTGAGGTTGTTTCTTATGATCTTCGTACTGAGATTTGACTGAGGTTAGAAGATCATCACACAGCCCCTTTGCCCTCTGGACTTCTCGTGGATCGGGCCCACTGTGTGGTGTTAGTGTCTCATCTCCTGGCTTAGATAGGGGATTCGTACGTCACGTGAAGATAGAGTGGTTCGTCGCTCTCATGACCGAGACCATGTTCCATAAAACCAGACCCACGACCTTTAATCTGCACTCTACAGCGTGTCTCTTGCTGGATGTGTTTGACATACTGGCCACCATGTCCGACAACTGCCGCTCGAAGATTAAAGCCTGGAATGGGCTCGAGATCAACGGGAATCTTTTCCTCAGGCCATTTGCGCTAGTAGGGAGGTTAGCTAGGTTCTCTAAATAGGGTGATACTTCCAAGCCCACCCTTCCATACTCGTCCCGCTCAACAGGCTCTGGTGGCTCTCTCCTCTTGAATCGGCGTTCATCGACAAGATTCGGAAGATCCTGCTTCATAAGCTCCTCAATCTTTGACACAGCTTTCTCCAACCCCTCCTTGGTCGTGCTAGTGATATGTAGGTAGAGTGGTGGATTCTATTGAACAACTTAGACAAGGATCGCGGTAAAGTGGTAGGGATGTTGGTTCATACCTGAGGAGTAGCCATAGACTTGTCGGGATAGTAGGCGCCGCGGGTAGTAACATCTTTAAGCGCAGAATGCGTGAGTCTCTATACACTAAAGCAAAAAAACATGGGATCATATGTGGGGTGGGTGGGTCGTACCGGCGCCAGTTTCTTCTTTAATCTAAACAAGCACGGGTGACAGTCAGCGGCAAGACACCAAAGGGTTATGCAAAACTGTTTGCACATCATATTTCAGCTTAAATGGCTCCTCCTTAGAACTTGAGCTGTGCATAAGTGTAAAGGCTCGCTCCGTGCACATGCAAAATACAAAGGGAAGGGAGTAGTTAATAAAGCTCGCAACCGTGGAAGGGATCGATGTTTACCATTTTCTGAGTGGCGCCTTTTGTCAGTGTGTATCGATTGCGAAGGTCGTTAACTTCTATGTCTTTGATGTAGTCACCATCTGCGATATACATGTCACTATTGAATGTTGTTGTGCTAGGCGGGCTAGAAGATTTTCCGGCGCTCTATTAAAATTAGCAAACACAAACCTTAGCTATGGAAGGAATTTCCTCACAGAGCGGATAGGCGGTACATCTACGTGTTGTATACCGCGCTTCGCTTGGATCTGGGCGTTGATACGGGCAGCTGCAGCAGCTACTCGTGTGTCAGTTAGCAAAATTAGAGAAGGGTCGGGTGGTGCAGAGTGGACAATGGGCTTACCTGCTGCGGCCGCTGGGTCGGGCTTTGGCTCTTTCGCTGGTTCGACAGGGGGGCTCTCTGTCGATCTGCTTGCGGACGGGGGACTCCTGCTTCTCCAGCGATCGTCTCGACGGGAGGAGAATTGGTGATGAGGATTGGGAGAGCGAGAGCGACGGTCATCCCAGCGGGAGGCGCCGCGACTGCTAACTGGTTTCCCTCTCTCGGACTCCCGATCTCTGTAGTCCCTAACACGATCTCGGCCATGGGAAGTGCTTCTTTGAGGTTCATCCCACTTGCTTCGCTTCCTACGGTCCGAGGAGTCGTCAGTCATTGCAAATCTTGTTTGCTATGGGAGGCGGTAGAGGGAGGAATATGACGCGGGATGAAGATAAGTGCTCTGGTATGAGTTGGGAGCGAAAGGTGGTCAAGGTTGAGGAAGGAAGGAATGTTGATGGAAAGAGCAGGGGGGTCAACGGGAGGGGATGATAGGTGGGAGGGAGGGCGGCACGGTTTGAGTTGGACAAAAATTGGAAGTTCGCACCCCAGCACTCGATCGATGACTCAGCCGATCGTGTCCTTTTGATTGCACGTGAAAAGGGTCTTGGCAGCGGGTTCACCCATGCCAGTGCAGGAGCAGGGGATTGTTGATGTATGATAAATCCCTGAATCTGAGAAAATCTTGCCTCCTCCACGAACACCACCTTTCACGAATATCCACCTCGCCTTCTTCAATGGCGGCCATTCGCACTGCCTGCTCGTCCCTTTTGGGTAAGCCTGCAGTCAATGCTTTGTCTCATGCGATTGGGAGAGCCCATGGCTCGTCCTCATCATCTTCCTCCTCAACATCAGCCATTTATTACAAGGCTCTTCACCGCCGCGTTAATCCTTTGCCCACGACCGATCCTCCAGCATGGTCAGCTTCAGCTGCAGTTTCTTCGATTCTCTATGAGACTCCCCTACCTTCGTCCAATCCCCCGAAACCTCATATCCTGAATTGCCTTGTCCAGAACGAGCCGGGTGTTCTCTCGCGGGTTTCGGGTATTCTAGCAGCTAGGGGATTCAACATTGACTCCCTAGTCGTTTGCAATACTGAGGTTCCCGACCTTTCCCGCATGACAATTGTCCTAAGCGGACAGGACGAGGTGGTTGAGCAGGCACGGAGACAACTCGAAGACTTGGTTCCTGTTTGGGCTGTCCTGGATTACACTGCGTCACCTCTTATTCAACGTGAACTTTTGCTTGCAAAAGTCTCTATCCTTGGCCCTGAGTATTTTGAGGAGTTGCTAGCTCACCACCGTGAGATGACTGCTGAAAATGCAGAGGCGCTTGGTGGGCATGGGGTTGCGCCGAGGGACGGGGATTACCACCCTTCCAAGCTTCCGATTTCCCAGGCATTGAGGCACAAACACCAACATCTTCACGCTGTAACTCAATTAACTCATCAATTCGGTGGAAAGGTATCTGACATCTCTGAAAATAACTGCATCGTGGAGCTGTAAGAACACTTTTTGAGATATTAATTTTTTTGCTGTTTCTTTTTTCTCTACTGACACGTGGTTGGGGATGAAATTTAAGCTCCGCAAAACCTTCCCGAATTGATGCGTTTATGAAGCTTATTGGGCCTTTCGGTATTCTCGAGTCTGCAAGAACTGGTATCATCTCCCTTAGGACTGGAATTATACAGGGGACAAGGATAAGAGCTCTAACTATCTGGATTATAGGGCTGATGGCGCTGCCACGATCTCCTTTACAAACGAGAGCTGAAGATATTGAGGTCAAGGATGCGGGTGATGTGGTAGATGCTAGCGCACTCCCTCCTGGCTAGGCGATGGGTATCTTTTGTCTCTTTGGGTCCAAATCTACGAACCCAACTCGCCCTGTAACTGTTATACAACTGCCAGCGGACTTGATATAGGCGAGACCCGGATTTAGCATTTCTTTACGGGAGATCAGAGGTTCGGTGCAACTAAGAGCCTGGTGTGAGTGAACAAAGGTCGTTAGCGACTGAAGGCACCCAGGATGTATACGGGTAAAAGGTTGTATTTGTTTTTTAGACTGTAAAGACAATGACTAGCCGAAGCCAACAAACTAGGCCCACGTATAAAGAACGCCGGAGAGAAAGGAAGAAGAAAGAAAATAACCCCAGAAACCCAAATTATCTCAAATGAATATTTGCCCCTATGGGATGAGTCGAATTGAAAAACACCTCCATCTGCAGCTTGCCAACGCGGACCAAACATAATGCCTCGGCGTGAACAGCCAGCCGTCCACCCAGTGCTCTCCTCATGGCTTCATACCCTAGACTTCCGAACTTCCAGCGCACAGGAATCCTAGGCGTGGTCGTTCTTCCCTCCACTGCTGGCTTGATTGCGAACGGTTTCGAGGACTCTATTTTCCCCAATTCGTTACCCTTATATTTTGCTGTGCCGTTTATTGCTTCTATCATAACTTTGTCTTTGCGGAGAGGATTGTTCACGAGGAAATCGGCTGTGGAAGATATCAGATGTATCTGGAGTCGACCCAGAATATTTGTAAGTATTTCACTCTGAGAGGTCTGTGCTAGTATCTCGAGGTTCAGATATGCTTACGGTTGCAGACTCAATAAAGTTTGGAGGGGAATCTGATGGCCCACCCGTTCCGGGCACTGGGAGGCGTGGGGTCGGAATGGTCATGTTGAAGTTTGAAAGAAATTTAGATAGCAGTGGCATAGAGGGTAGGCTGTTGGCATGTGGGCGGATAGTAATTGTGGTATTGCACCCTACCCTCGATGGTAAACTTGGGGGCATGCAGGAGGATTTATCTATGAAGGCACGTACCAGATATGTATTCACCAGCGAGGCGTTTACCCGCTTCCTCAGCCTCGTGGCCCCCATGATCTTGTGGGTCCCATATCGCCCCGATGGAGAGGGAGTTTATTCCAGTCATCACGCGACCATTGGCTATGCTCGCATTTCCTAATACAAATCCACCATGGGTGATGTGAACACTCATGTAGGGAACAATAACCTCCCAAGGAGTTGGATTCTTAAAACTTAGGTCAATCCCAAGTGTGATGGACTGCGTTGTGGTGTCGGAAATGATTATCCCATTGATTTTTGGCAATGGCATCTGAGTGGTCGGAAGTCCGTCAATCTTTATATTTCCGGATGCAGGGATATTCCTAACAACGAATTGACCAAGACTGGTTCCAATTCCTACATCTGTTGATCCATCAATGCCGAGAAATATTGGTTCTTCGTTATTAGATAAGAGTTTCTGAACGATTTTATCAAAAATATCGTAATCCTCAATGTCTAGCAGGGAGTCGCGAACCTCAGCCTGAACAAAAAGGAACTTTGAATCATTTGAGGTGGTTGAACTTGCTGGGATCCACTTTGGAAAATGCAGGGTTCCCAGCTTCTGGCCTTCATAAGTTACGTCTGCAGTTGCCTTTACGCGACTGACATCTAGTGGGAAGTTCATTTTTGCAGGCAGGCGAACTGTAGCAAGCACATCTGCACTCAGTCGTAGTGTTGCCTCTGGTGTTCCTGCTGGGGCATCTGGGGAGGGAAGCTGAAATTTAACATGGGACAAGCTGAATGATTTCACAACGTTATCGAAACTGTGCCCTGGAAAAGGGATTGGGAGGGTAACGCTTCGAAGAAATTCTAGCAACCAGCTAGGGGCATTAGAGCTTGGAGATTGCGACCCTTGAATGTATACGGTAGTATCCTTTCCGTGTAGATAGGTGCCTAAGAATATGTCGATCGGTGATATATGGGAGCCTGGACATGCAGTTACGAGTGCCTGCGGGATGTTGCGAATGATTCCAAGCACATCCACATCGAGGTCGGTTTTAGATTTGACTGAGAGGTGGGAAGTTTCAGCAGTGGCTACATTGACTAAATCATCTGCGTTGCACCCAGACAAAAGAATGACAAAAGATAGAGGTGGAACATCGAATTCCACTGGGTACTGATTTTGTACAACAGCAGAGATATTGACACTGAGCGCTTTCTGTTTTGGAAGAGATATTTCTCCAACATTCATCCGATTAACCTGGAACTTAGGTAGAGAAGGCAATTCTGGTTGACCATATGTCAGTCTATTAACCGGGGTATTTTATTGTTTGTATATGGAACCTTCAAAGGCCATCTCTTCGGATATCTTCTGAGTCCCTAAGTGAAGCAGGCCTGACTTCAGTCCTAGATCAGCCACACCGAGCACCCTGATCTTCCCCAATCTCCCAACAAGATAATCGTTGGCTAAGCTCCGGATAGTATCTCGAGATCCAAGTTTGACGTCTGACACGAAGTCCATCTTCGTGATTTGGCCATTCCTAGCAAAGATTGTCATTAGCGGGACACTTATTGTGCCGAGGTGGCCGCCATCATAGTCAGGTAAATAGACATCAATTTTGGTCGCATCTGTCGATATCTGGTTGATAATCCAAGCTCCTGTACGCCCTAAGGTCCGTATAACCCGGCGTTTAACGCGACTAGCATCAATCTGAGCTGTAGCTTGTATGCGAACCTTCAATCCATTTTTGGTAAAGGAGTCAATAGATAGACTAGTGAGATCTAGGGCAACGGCTTCTTTGGCATAGTGAGCAGCGGCGGAAGGGGCAAAAAGCCCTAGTAGTAGGACGCTGATGGCACTTAGACAAAGAAGTAGAAGAACAATCAAGCCAAGCCTGCTTGGCGCACCGGTATTCCGAGGGGCATCGACAGGATCCGCAGGAGGTGATGGGTCCAGAGTATAGCCGACAAGGGAATCTGGAGGATTGGATCGGAGAAGAGGGGTTGCCTCAGTGGAAAGGTCGGGAGGGGGAGTTGAGGACTTTCGGGAGGACATTGGGTAGGATGTTGGTGAGGGGAGAAAAAGGAGCAAAATGAGGGGAGCTACGGGGTGAGTGAAATATGGGGGGAAACTTGATCGAGCGAATGGAGTGGTGGGAAATGCGGACCGAAGGGATGGAGATGTTTTCGGTTGCAATGAAGGAGAAGAAGGGCGCAGAGGGAAGAAGGAAGGGGGAAGGGGGAAGGGGGAATGGGAGAAAAAATGGAAGGAGGAGAGAGATTTTGCGGGTGAGGATGGGGGAGAGCTGTCAGAAAATAGTGACGACAGTGGCTGCGTGTTCTTTCTGACTTGTCAAATTGAGGGCTGGAAAAGCAGGGACCACGTTCCGTACTCGGGCGCAGGCGGCTTGATTGCCAAGGGTTCTGGGCTGACGCCGTCTTGGCGTCAATTCTGGTATGATCGAGTGATAGGGGGTGTTCCAGTATCAAAGCCTTTTGGCCGCATGCCGAAAGGAGAAAGTTTCGGCTCAAAATTTGACTTAGGCCCTGTTTAGCGCGTAACAATATAAATATATCCCAATATAAGTTGCAAATGGCAGATATTCGAAAATAAATGTATGTGATATTTTGGAAATATATGTGTTTGTTTGCGGAATGATATATGGTTCCGGCCGTCTTGATACAACAGCTAGATTGATGCAACAGGGGACGCTTTAGCATTAGGATTAGGGTTAAATATAGTTGATTGAGTTGAATTCTCATTGACAGAATAATTTTTCATTATATTTATTTTGATTGTAATTAGGTAATTTATTATGAGAAGATGATGTTCATTGTATAATACTGGCTGAGAATGGATAATTCATATTGGAAAAAAGACATTCATGATATTAACTGTGAATTTGATAATAACTAGTTCTCTCTTGATTATTTTTCAAACTTATCTAAAAGCACTATAAATCTCTATAAATATTATCCATAGAAAGACCTTTAGCACTGAACTAACTATACCAAAATACCAATCCAAATCCCATAATAGTTTGGCTAAATCCGAGCCAAGCATTGATTACTCCATCTACTCATCGAAGCTAAGCTCGAAGAGAATGAATTCGTTTGGCCAAAGTAGCTCTGGTTGCCTATGATGTTCCTGCATTTGATGCCTCTTCTTCGATTCCTATTTCAGCCAATAACTGAAATGCTTTCAATCAATCTCAAGTACCTGTTTGTTCTAGTACCCAACGATCATGTGAATAGCTACAGCGCAAGGGACAAGCTATTGAACAAAACCAAGAGACTATTGTACCTCAACCAGAAGTTCATATTACCTTTAAATCTATTGTCTATATTCCATTTATCCGAAGTGAACAGGTTAGCGGGCCTGAAGTTTACAACCCAGCAAGTCCAGAGTTAGATCGAGTACAAGGGCTTGCCTCCTGGCTCAGAAGATTAGGCACAGTCGGTCTCCCTTGTAGCTCAAGGCTAGCTATCCTAAATCAAGGGATTTTTGATATTAAAAAGGCCATTTATTCCAGGAGCAAAGTAGACAAGCTTAGTGGACAAATGCTGAGAAAACATATTCAAGTATTAAAATTAATGAATGTACAAGCAGTGCAAGAGTGTAATTAAAGGATTAGACAAAGGTAAATTAAATTGAAAACTAGGGAGGAGCTGGCTGAACAGGTCGCAAAAGGTGAGAGGGCAGGACAATGCACCGGGTATCAAATTCTGATCAATGAAGGCACCTGAATTAAGAATGGATTAATTAAGTAAGCAGAAATGGAAAGATATCCAAAAATTGCAAGTGTACTGAATGATGAGAGTATAATCTTGGCAGTATGAGAGTATATTTCACAAGTGGGAGAAGGTAAATATCTCTCTTAATATAGGAATATATATAATAGTGAGAAATGATGGAGTGAGTACACTAACGAAAAGATAGCTGTTGTGTAACTGGTACAGGCTACCAGTTTAGGTATGGATGTGTTATATGTATTATTTCAGGATATGAGTGCAGATGACTTGTATAGCTTGTTAGTTTGTTTTATGATTTGGTTAGGATACAAGTTCAGGTAACTTGTATTGTATGCCTTGTTAGTTTGTTTTATGTTTTGTATTAGGATATAAGTTCAGGAGACTTGTAAGCCTTGCTATTTGTTACTTGTATTGTTTCAGGATACAAACTCAGGAAGTTTGCAAGCCATGTTGATTGTAATTGTTTATAGATTAGGTATTGTTTGATGTATGAGGATTTGGATATGATTGATGCGAGATGGATCATCCCAAGTGTATTTAAAGACCTGTATCTCTCAGGACTTAGAGAGATCAGACTTCAATAGAGAGAGTTTCAATATTCGTGGTTGAGCAGTTATCTTCTATTCAGTTCAATTCGAGAACCTTTGAGCTTCGCCCAGGCCTAAAGCACTTTACCTTCTCTTAGTAGTTTTGATAAAGTAATAGAGTCTACTCAATTACTTGTTGGCATCTCCGGTACATGACCTGGTTTTTACCACTAGTTTGGTTAGAGTTTATACTGATATTCCTCTGCAAGACTGCAACCTCAGGGGAAGTAGTTTCATTTTTTTAACTTCAACAAGTTAAGGCAGGCACCTTTTCGAACCTAAAGAGAAGAACAGGCAAGGAGATCTCTCGAGAAGAGCTCACCAAGCCATTAGAGAAGGCTTAAGAGACAAGGCTCAAAGAGGGCAGAAGAAAGTGAGCAGGCAGTTCTAAATAGACGAAGCTGCTTGACAGCTATCCAGAGATGAAGTACAAGTAGTGCTAACAGAGTGAGTAAAAGAACTCGAGAAGGAGAGAGCCATCAGACCAGGAGAGTTCATATCAATAGATAAAAAGAAAGAGGAAATAGCACTACCTCCAGCCCAGGACAGTTGAAGCAGCAATAGAGATAGCGATAGTAACTACAACATGTCAGAAGCAGGACCAGCAGACTGACCTGCACCTCCTCCTGATCCAGTACCTGAAAGGCTAATTAGGCTTGCAGCCAAGTTGCACCAACCTCCGACATACAGAAGTGAAGGAGACGATCTTAAACCAAAAGTCTTCAAGACATGATACACCTCAGTTCGCTTATACCTGAACCTAACTGGAGTCACACCAAATGCTCTAGGATCTGGAAACTACTGGATACTTTATATTATGAAATGAGCACTACAAGTTAACTCTTATAACGGGGCACCCTGTAGAGAGGTGAACTCTAAGGATGTGACCGAACCAAACATTCAAAGTAGATGATAAAGATGAGGTAAAATAATTCAAAAAAATCAAACTGTAAAACTTGATATAGTTAAGCTCAAAGCTTCACTCAATTAGTTCTCTTGAGGAAAGTTGATTGTCGAAGTAGAATGCCAAATGCTTAAACTTAAGTAGATATCGGATTGAGCCTTTGACATTTACCACTACTCTGACCTTGTGCGAGTACCATGTCCTGCTCAGGGCTCTCCGAGGTCTACCCTCTATCAGGAATTATCCTGTCGGAAGTATCAGACCAGCTCGGGTACACTTAACTCTTTCAATGGGATATGAGTTTCTGCAATGTATCTTCAATACAACCGCAGGTGGAAAAACTCTTCCTATCGAAGTAATATCAGTGGCTAACAGTTATGAGAATAACCAGAGTCAATACCTAGGTGGTGGACTCACTGGCCCAGTGGTAGTTTCGTCTATATAAGCTATGCTGTCAATTATTTTAATCTATGCGACTACTTAATACGATAATAAATCATACAAGCTTCCCCGGTGAGATGTAACCTGTAACCGGTACAGGTTACTGGATTAGGTATGGATTTGTTTTATGTATTTGTTTCAGGATACGAGTTCAGGAGACTTGTATACCTTGTTAGTTTTGTTTTATGTATTTGTTTTAGGATACGAGCTCAGGGGACTCGTAAGCCTTGTTATTTGATACTTGTATTGTTTTAGGATACGAACTCCGGAAGTTCGTAAGCCTTGTTTATTGTTGGATTGTTTATGGGTTAGGTATCGTTTGATGCCTTAGGATTTGGATAT
>Ga0307509_10004961_pt1 | contig 18818 bp, 22 predicted proteins | sample 10_EM_MG_FD_202245 | JGI IMG/M metagenome (GOLD analysis project Ga0307509, IMG submission 202245) | Populus trichocarpa ectomycorrhiza microbial communities from riparian zone in the Pacific Northwest, United States - 10_EM | ecosystem: Host-associated > Plants > Roots > Unclassified | place...
CCGACCAGTCTCCTAAGCCATTAGACCATAGGAACTGGCCGATAATACTTTTTCTTCTTGATCTTTTAACTGCTTCTTCAGAAAATAGACAGTTCAGGCGCCTGAGACTTTATCTTTGGTAAAAAAGGACATTGGTATCCAATCATAGTACTCTCTCATGATATCGATAGATCGAGGAACGGGGGGGTTCCGGTGAATATCTATGCTCTGCCTCCGAAACACTCGCTTTCTTTGTCGAGGACAAATGTTCCCCAAATTCCATGGCTAGTATCCCCGATGTAACTATTCTTCGGTGACTTTACCGGAAAGGACAGGGATAAAACTTGTGTATGGTAAATTATCTATGCGTATCTGACCGCCCATACAAAATTCGGACTCAAGTGTTCGGGTTCTATATGCCTCTGTCTTATAGAATACGCCGCAGGCACGAGGATGGGTGTCAGAACTACTACCTCAGTATGATGATATGGGACGGATGTGTTCGACCAGCGGTCAAGCAAGTTGAAGCATGTGGATCTAGGAAACGGCAGTGGTCATCTTGATGTATATTGATACTGCGCACTACTATAAGTACGGTAGTCTCAAGCGCGCTTGTAGGACAAGCAATATAGCATTCGTCTCTTTTCTCTTTCATTCAATTGATCTGTCCCATTACTTCTCACCCTGGCTCCGGCCGTTCCTGCGTGACCTCCAACAATGCGTTGCACCATCGTGCGAGTGATCCTCTGTGATGGGACTGGACCGCTTGTCATGCTGGTAGTGTTATGGTGTATCCCAGCTTTTTTTCTTCCGCGTGGTTCTTGCCTTTGGCTTTGAGTATGCGCTGTTATGGGGAGAGCTTCGAAAAAGTGGTGGTTTAATAGGAAAGGTTGGAAAGTGATTTCTGGATTCGGCTCCTTTCGCCTTATCCCCCCTCCCCGAAGAGGGAGGGAAAGACAGCGTTTTGATGCTTGCGTTGTATAATTAGGAAGACAAGCTCTCGCATAAGTGAGCTTTAATGGAATTTTTATAGTGTTGAAATAGGTCTGATGGCTTTCATCATACTAGTGGTACTTTCCTATCCTATCCATGCCTGGCTTTTTTTAGAAGTAGTAGAAAGCCTTAGGATAGACCAGGCTATAGAAGCCTTTGATGCTGGGTTTCCCTCATCTAATGAGCCCTCTGCTATTAATTCTCCGTACCCGACAGCCAGCGCATATCTTAGCCTCTTCGTACACCTGAAGCTATCTTCTCGGGGAACAACTGAACCATTCACGCTTGGTGCTATTAGAGTTGGGTTGTCGCTACTCCTACTAAGCAGTAGTTAATGGGATATGGAGGGATTGGGCACCATTCCCTACTGACTATACCGGCGCTACTGGCATGTGCTCGCATAGTAGTGGAAAATTATCTAGTGCGAGAAACCTGTGCCCCCGTTTCTTCTGGGGACTGTTTGCTTCTCCTGTACTGAGCCGATTGCTCTACTTCTCTGGCCTTCTTCTCGCGAGAGCCTTGCAGTCGTTCTCTATCATACCCGATTCTTGAACTATTAGGCCGCCCTTTCTTCGCATCTATATGCTCCTCGCGGTAGACTGCGGGATGCGCTACTGCCCCAGTCTCCGCTTCGACAGAGAACTTCGACCCTTTTTTATATATATTCAGGCTACCACTTCACCCCCAGGAGCAGAACGGGATCAGCCGGAGCTTCCTAACCTCAGTGAGCACCGGAGGTCTCCTTCTTGCTTCCCCATATCAAGTGACCTCTCATGAACAAAGTCACGTGTCACAAAAATGATAAACCTTGGCGCAAATTTCTAGAGCCTCACTCGTTCACCAGAAAGACCAGGACCCCAGGCCACCCGTCGTACCGTGCATACGCAGCGACGATCTACTAACGGAAACCCAGAAATAGCCATCCCCCTGGTATCTCGTCTCGAGTTTCATTCCTTCTTACCAACTCCCACAATCCTTTACACAACCGATGACATGACCTCGCCTCACCAACGACCCCTCTTCCGCCCCTCGGTATCCTCGCGACTCTCAATAGCAATCTCAACTCGCTCCGCTGAAGCTGGGGAGGCGCAACATGAAGATGGTGAGCAGATTGATGAAGAGATAGAGGAAATTAGGCGTTATGAAGTAACACTCCTTGCCCTACCTTTGTCTAAGCTTCGTTGCTGTGCCAACCTGCTGATAGGGTTAACTAGGACTTTACAACGATAGGTACGTTTGTCTACCCTTCGGCCGGATGAATGGTGGAAGGGGAAGTTCATAGTGTTGGATGGATAGATTGGGTACAGGACGCCGCGCGAGCGCAGCTTCAGCGACGAGTTCAGAAACGGAAGCAGGGGTATTATGTTCGTACGAATTGGAGGAGGAAGCTTTGGCTATCCTACGATGCTGGGCAGGCATGGATCGTTATTAGCTTGATTGGTACTCACACCTTTCCCTCCTACACCCTGTCTTAGTTGTGGCCCTGCTAATGCGAGGTATAGGTGCATGCATTGGCCTCAACGCTTCGTTCTTGAATATTGTCACGGAGTGGCTGTCAGATATTAAGCTAGGACATTGCACAACGGCGTTTTACCTTAATGAGAATTTCTGCTGTTGGGGCGCAGAAGATGGTGAGCTTTGTCTAGCCGGATTTTTCTCTTTGGAGGGCTAATTGTTTTTTTTGTTTTTTTTGTTGGGGGTTTAGGTTGCCCGGAGTGGAAAACATGGAGCACGGTTTGGCCAGTGAATTACCTGCTTTACATTTTGTTTTCGGTAGGTTTCTGACCCTTTCCTGCCCTCTAGTAAATAGCGATTGGAATCTACTTCGGATTTATGGCCCATCATAGGTCGTGCCATCCGGACGCGCGTGATTTGTTTCGGGAATGTCAGTTGGGCTGACCTCTTGTAGATACTGTTTGCATATACCAGTGCTATCCTCGTTAAATCCTTCGCTCCATATGCCGCTGGTTCGGGTATCTCCGAAATCAAATGCATTCTCGCCGGCTTCGTCATGAAGGGCTTCCTGGGTGGATGGACACTACTGATAAAGTCTATCGGTCTTCCGCTCGCTATTGCCTCGGGGCTGAGTGTGGGTAAGGAGGGTCCTAGTGTGCATTATGCAGTATGCACTGGGAACGTGATCAGTCGGTTCTTCGAGAAGTACAGGAAGAATGCAGCGAAAACCAGGGAAATCTTGTCTGCCTGTGCCGCTGCGGGTGTTGCCGTTGCCTTCGGAAGTCCTATCGGGGGTGTACTTTTTTCCCTTGAGGTCGGCTCCACTTCCCGGTATGGTTAGTATGGAAGTGATCGCTGATACTGGAAATAGGAAATGTCATCGAATTTTCCCCTCAAAACAATGTGGAGGAGCTATTTCTGCGCATTGGTAGCCACCGCTGTTCTCGCTGTGAGTGGGATCTGACGATTTTTTATCTCCCAGTCACTAATACAAGAAGGCTATGAACCCTTTCCGGACTGGTCAACTTGTCATGTTTCAAGTTACATATGATCGGGACTGGCACTTTTTTGAAGTTGTTTTCTTCGTAATTATCGGTATATTTGGCGGGCTCTACGGTGAGTTCGTCATCAAGTGGAACTTGCGAGCTCAGTCCTTCCGCAAAAAATACCTGAAACAATGGGCCATTGCGGAGGCCACCTTTTTGGCAGGGATTACTGCAGTGATTTGTTACTCCAATATGTTCCTGAGAATAGACATGACAGAGAGCATGGAGATCCTATTTCATGAATGCGAGGGTGGACATGATTACAACGGACTTTGCGAGTGAGAACTTTAAGAACTAATCCCGAAAGTGTCGCGATTCTGACAACCTGTGAAGGAGTAGCCGGAGATGGCATATGGTCACGTCGCTCACCACCGCGACTGTAGTCCGAGTGTTTCTCGTCATCATCTCGTACGGCTGCAAAGTCCCCGCTGGGATCTTTGTGCCGTCCATGGCTATCGGAGCATCCTTCGGCCGAACAGTCGGGATCCTAGTTCAGGCACTCCACGAAGCCGTCCCGAACTCCAGGTTCTTTGCTGGCTGCGAACCAGACATACCCGTGAGTATATATGCATCTATACTGCGTGATCTAGACCCGGTTCTCCTGCTAACACCTGCCAAGTGTATCACTCCGGGGACCTATGCATTCCTTGGGGCTGCAGCTGCACTTAGTGGCATCATGCACATCACGGTTTCTGTGGTGGTTATCATGTTTGAATTGACGGGCGCATTAACCTACATTCTACCCACAATGGTAAGTTCCTTCCATCTCTTCTAGCACCCCACCATCCGGTCCTCCCCCTCGGCTTCATGCGTGGGCATATATCTACGAGCTGGCGCTTGCACAAACAAAACATAAGTTTATCGTGAAGAGGGGGTGTTACGAATGGTAGCTGATAAGGGCAACTGCGAAACCGCAGATAGTAGTTGGCGTGACCAAGGCGGTCAGCGATCGTTTTGGCAAAGCGGGCATCGCAGACCGGATGATATGGTTCAATGGGTTCCCATTCTTAGATAACAAAGAGGACCACTCATTTGGAGTACCAGTATCTCATGTGATGAATCAGGAATTAACCGTGCTTCCATCCACGGGCATGGCCATCCGAGAAGTCGGTAATGTTTCCCCCACCTTGCTTGATATGTGAAAACTCTCCTATCATTTTAAAAAGGCGCACCACGTTTATAATTGCTGTTACCTATCTACCGCTCATGCTAACATCCACGTTTATTGGCAGAAACAATTTTGGAGTCGACAGAATTTCAGGGATTCCCGATTGTGCATGATAGGAACTCAAAGCTGCTCATAGGCTACATCAATCGAACGGAGCTCAAGTACGGCATTGGTAATTATTAACTCTCCACTCCCTCCTCTTCCCTTCCCCGCCCCACTCCCCACATCCAATACCCAATACAGTACCCCACACCCGCGCAACCACAAACCACACTGGGATATGTGCGTGTGTCCCTCCGGATTCGCCATCCAACCGGGCCCGGCAGTTTTCAAAAAAATAAAAGCCTGGATAAATAATTTCACCTACCATACATTACCTTCACCGCACCGGTACCTTCTTAACCTACCCGACCAACCTGTGATACCGTCTGAAAAAAAAATTATTGAAAAAAGCACTAACCTTTTCATTTACCCTGAAGACCGTGCCAAGCGCGAACACACCATTCCACCCACCTCCCGCTGCTACTTTCTGACAGCCGACCAAACACAGACACCCGCCTCAACCGTAGGAGTGACCGTTGCTGGTTCCGGCGGCACAGGGCCTCTCTCGTCGGGCTCGCTATCATTAGACTTTGCTAGGTTCGTTGACCCAACGCCGTTGACTGTGCACCCGCGTCTGCCACTCGAGACGGTGATGGAGATTTTCAAGAAGGTGGGGCCCAGGGTCGTGCTGGTGGAGCATAGGGGGGAGTTGTCGGGCGTCGTGACGAGGAAAGACGTGCTCAAGTTTCAGTTCAAGGTAGAGAATAGGGAGAACCCCCGCGACGATAGCGCTGAGGTTGGGAGGGAGGAGAAGTTGTGGGGGATTATCGTTAGGGTCTCGTTGTGGCTGCGTACAAAGTTGTTGAGGCAGGAGACCCCGCCAGCCGGGGAAATGATCAGAGAGAGCGATACCCAGGATGGAGCTCTCGATGTTGAGGCTTCTTCCATGGACTTGGAACTCAACGAACGACGGCAGTGATAAAGATCGTTGATTATTATCCTGCAATTTTTTTTCCTTCCTTTTCCCTTCCATCACCCTCACACAAGACGGGTCACATTTGTAGATATGCTATGGTAGAAGTTCTATTTGGATAAAACAGCCTTTTTATTTATCTATCTATGGATGACCCTCATCCTCTAGACGCGTGCACCCCCCGAGAGGTTCATTAGGTGCTCTTCAAAGCTTCCTGCTCCTTATGATATCTACTGGCCACTTCATCAATGGTGGTCTTGTTTCCCATGATATTCTTGATATCCTTGTGAATATCCGAGAACGACTTGAAGACGACGAAGGGAGCACCCTCACGTACACAGTAGGTGATCAAGTCTAGGTGGAAAGGTTAGTGGTGCGCCACAGCAATGGGCTAAATGGGCTTGTGACATACCATGACCATGCTTGGCAAAGAGCAAATCAGTTTCACGAGCAGCAGACAGGTCAGATACGCCATCACCGCAGTAGAAGAGAACGGGTCTGTCTTCCTTCGGGAGGTTGGCGGTCGGCTTGATAGCCAATGATTTATCGTGCCCAAAGTCACTATTTCCATCCCGTGATACATTAGCTCCACACCTCACCGGAAGAAAGGAAAGAAGGTAAAGGGATAGATAAACCTGTCGTCATGATAGTCAATAGTCCACTTGCCATTCGGCAAGTGCTTGGGCTGATTGCTAACAATCTTAATCTGATCTGCTTTCGGTCCAACAAGATTGGTCAAGAGCGCGCGAATGATGGGCTCCATTCCGGATGAAAGAACAATGACGGGAATTTTCTCGGCCAAGCACCAGTCGTAGAAGTCCTTGAAGCCTGGGTCTAGCTTGATGTTCTTGACAAGGGCCTCAACGCATTCGTCGAAGGGGACGTCTACTGAGTCGAGCATTTCTTTGAATGCATCACTGAAGAGAGTTAGCTTGACGAATAACTGAATGGGTGGGGGATGAGGAGATGGGAGAAGAAGTAAGTACCGGAACTTAACGCGGTTCTCGAGGATATCAATATTTCCTTCTCTACGCTTCTGCTCTCCGTATCCAAGATTGTCGGTCTGTATTTGAGTGTCAGTAGGGGTTTAATGATTATAAGCAGCACGAGCAAGGCGGAGGACTGACCAAGTAATCATTACCTATCGGTCGAGGGGTGGTTGATATCAGCTAGCTGTAGGTTTCCATGAGAGATCAATTGGTTCTCGACTGGCCACATACTATCTTTCAGAGTAATGGTTCCTATTATTTGGGGGGACCCGTCAGTTCAGTTCAAAGCAAACCGAGCAGGATAATTGTGGGCTGTGTATAGGTTGTGATAGCATACGTACCATCGAAATCAGTAAAGACAATAGCTTTGCTTACGGGGGCCATGTTTTATTGAAAATAAATTTATCGGTCTATAGTTTATCGTGTAGAAGTTGAAGAGCAGGAAAAAAGATGAGGATGAGGATGGTGAGGATAAGGGAGGAGAGAGGGAAAGGGGTCCTAGTTATATATCAAGGTGGGGAAGGGTTGGAGGGTTGGAGGGTTGGAAGGGCCGGAAAGGGAGTAGAGGGAATTCATCCGAGGGGTGGGCTGGAGGGAAACATTGTAACCTTCAAACTAAACATGCGGTATCTTGGGCTGTTTGGTCCCCTTGCACTGGTATCATACGGCACTTGCAGCAGTAAACGATGGGAGTGAGGGGGGCCGGGAAAAATGCACACGGAGGAGGACAGCATCAAGCAGGCAGTGTAAAAGGCAGAATGGACCCTCAATGAGGGGGAGGGGCAACCTGCATCCCTTTTCCCCTCCCTTTTTTTCCCTCTCACCTACCCAGTCAATCCATCCATCAACACAAGATATCCCTCTCTCTCTCTCTCTGGTTGTTTGCAGCTCAATTGCTTTCTCTTTTCCCTCAAAGACTTAATATAATAGTACTATACTGCGCCCCGAACTTCACGGAGAAGCCAGAATATGCATACCGGTAATTTACTATGATATTATGCGGAGTGCTTGAATACCGGTAGTACTGGTAAGGTTTTTATGACAGTTTATTGGATACCGGTTTGAGTTGGACAGAGTACGTACGAGTAATACTGCACTCGAGTGCATATCGGTACGGCAGCCATGATATTAAATTCCCACTGTCTCAGAAATTACGGTACCACCATCCCATCCCTACTTGTGCCTCACTTCACCATGAGGCTAACCCGGCCAAGACATTATAGCGTTCTTGTCTTCATCAATTCCCCGCAGGCCGTGTGTTTGATGCCCTTCGGTGGTTGAGTGAATTGAGTTTACACTTTTTTCTTTTCTTTTCTTTTTTTTTTGAGGGAAGACCGCCAGTCCGCTGCAGGACGCCTGCCTCACACACAGACCCAACCCGTGTCACTCACTCAATTGCTCCTCCGTCCGAACCCTTTGAGCCGAGAACTCTTCAAACTTCCCACAACCCAACCACACCACCAGAGTAAGTGCATACTCTACCGCTAGTATCTTCCCCCCCCTCTCGGCCTTTCCGTGATACGCCCTACGCCCGCCGTGACATGAGGCCGCTCCTCAGATCCATTTTGCTTGCAAGGCCTTCTGGTTCCCCCGCCGTGTCCCGGATCCTAGACCTCCGTCAATTGCGCCTGAACCCAAGGTTATCACCCTGTATGCGGTATCAACCTCATCAACAACAGCCGCTTCAACCCCCCCAACAATACTTCCGATGGTTTTCTTCCGAGGGAAAAACTCCCGGTAATGGTAATAGAGGGGATACCCCGGCTCCGGATTCCTCCGCCGTGCCCTCGAGTGCCCCTCCTCAGCCAGTGCTCAAGAATCTGCCTTCCCAGAAGGAAAAAAGACGTCTAAATATGTCCAGGAAGTTCTCTACTACTATGGATGATTTACAGACGGCCATGTTTAGTGCCGGCCAGAAATTGAACGAGATCACCGGGTACTCTGACATTGAGGCACTGAAAAAGTCGATTGAGCAGCAAGGTATCTTTCTATCTTTCTTTCTTCTCCGAGTTTTCTTCAAACCGTTTGTCACTTAATTTCCTGTCATTTCATTTCTTTTTTTAAACACACTCTCTCCGCACAATCACTTTTTCGATAACTCTTACTGCAACGTCCCTTTTAATTCATGTCGTCGTTCTTTTTTTGTTTACCTCTCCGGAGGTATCGCGGCAAATGCGATATAAGAGAACCTGAGTCAATTTGCTAAAATTAAAGGTGCGTTTTTTTGAAAACCACTCCAGAGCAGCACGTAAAAGCATCTCGCCAGGCCGTGCGAAAAGCGAAAGAAGAGTATCAAGCTGCGATAAACCGTCGGTCAGCCTCACAACGCGAGGTTAACGAACTGCTTCAACGGAAGCATGCCTGGAGTCCAACAGATCTCGAGCGTTTCACCGAACTCTATCGATCAGATCACGCAAACGAGCAGGCTGAAACCACCGCCCAGGATCTGCTCGTCCAGGCAGAGCGTGTTGCTGATGAAGCCCAAGCAAGCCTCGCCCGTTCTATCCTTGCCCGGTATCATGAGGAACAAATTTGGAGCGACAAGATTCGAAGAGCGAGCACTTGGGGAACTTGGGGATTGATGGGTTTCAACGTGCTGCTGTTCATTGTTGTGCAGTTGGGATTGGAACCTTGGAAGAGAAGACGGCTGGTGGGTGGATTTGAAGAGAAGGTCCGAGAGGTCCTCCAGGAAGAAGGAAGAAAGAATGCACAATTGAGAGTTTCTCCCGTGGATGAATCACGCGGAGCTTCCAGAGCAGTCCAGTTTGTCGCAGACGAAACAACAGTGGTTGACAGCGAGGCTGAGGTTGCCGCAGTGGTAGATGCGCTTGAAGAAGTAGCTACCATAGAGGAAGCTTCCCCTACAGCTACAGAGGCAGTAGATGCTATAAAGACTACCGTGGGAGAAAATATAGCACCTATCGAAGCTGCCGCGGAGGTACTAGCAGAACCGGTAGTAGATGAACGGGCGTGGGTCGACTACATCAAAGAGGAGATGATAGGAAAAGCTGAGGAACTCTTCGGCGAGGAAGTGGTGGCCATAAAACGAGTCGACCTGACGATTACAGTCCTGGAAAGTGTAGCACTCGGAGCTTTCATCACGGCCACACTATCGTTACTGTGGTCTGCTAGGTAAAATCAACTAGGGCTTAGCACTCCACATGGGCAAGCATATTTCCGTTGTCATCTTTTATCTTTCGCCTTTCATTCCAAGCCTGGCGGAGGAAGAAAGCTTGAGCCGTACCCAAGGCGATTCCTCGCAAGACCCGGTCTATAGGGATGGTTTAAGCATAATTTGTTGGGGAGTTTTTGGCTTTTCTTTTTGTTTCATTGTTCCAATTCATATCATTCTTGCCTTATTGTCCACACTACATCATACAGGGCTCGCGTCAAGTCGGGGCATGTACGAGCAGCGGGAGGTGGATAAAAGGGCTGTACGTCATATATCATTCGTTGGCTGCGGGTTGTGGTTTCTCCTGCATTCGTATGGCCGGCATGAGAAAAATCCACTCAGGAAATTGTATTTAGACCTTTCTTTTCCTTTCCCAAGAAGTGTATGATAAGCTTGATGTGAGGGGTGGGGGGTGACGGGCTGGGTCGGTACGAGATGCGGGAATACCGGTGTATAGATAGATGGTTGCAAGTTGTATTTTGCGCTGGAGAGAAAACTTTCCGAGTGGAAATCCATGAAGGAGAGTCGATCAAACTCTGCAGATTACCCTGCCTTCAGCTCTACCAAACCCACCCATCCACCATACAGGTACCAGTAGTATTATCAAAATTTGTCCCCCATTAAAACAAAGAGGAGACGACCTCCCCCACCCCCCACCGGCCGCAACAAACAATGTTCACCCTCCGTCCCCTCCTGCGCTTCCTCCCTCCTCCCAAACCCACCACCCCGCTCCTCCTCCCCCGCACCTTCACCACAACCCCCCACCCCTCCGCAACCTTCAACCAAGTCCTCCGCGGCTGCCGCAAGCCCCGACCAAAGCGCAAACCCGAGTCACCCGCCATGTCAGAAACGCATAACCCATGCATGAAAGGCGTATGCCTAAAGGTGTTTGTCATGGCGCCCAAGAAGCCAAATTCCGCCGAGCGCAAGGTTGCGCGTGTCCGCTTGAGCAGCGACAAAGTTGTTACGGCCTACATTCCCGGCGAAGGTGCGTGACTCCACCCGCCCCGGAGGGGGGACGGAAGTGAGGGGTGTTTTCTGACGCTGGGGGGAATATAGGACATAACGTACAGCAACATTCTGTAGTCCTTGTGCGTGGCGGGAGGTCCCAGGATTGTCCGGGTGTCAAGTATCATTTGGTTCGTGGGGCTTTGGATTTGGTTTGTTGCCCTCTCTCTCTCTCTCTCTCTCTCTCTCTCTTTCTTTTAAGGATGGGTTTGTTGACTTTTATGGTGGGGTTAGGGTGGTGTTCCGAATAGGTCTTCTTCGCGGTCAAAGTATTTCCCTTCCTCTTTTTTTCTTTCTCTTTCTCACGTTTGGTTGAAAGGCGGACGGTGGGGCTAATGAGATGGATGGGCTTACAGGTACGGAACAAAGAAGCCGAAGAAGGGGTTATAGGCAATTGAGCTGAAATCGGATCGGATTAGATTAGACTAAGCCCTCGATGATTTGGGCGTTGATGATGGTCAATTCAGTTTCTTCATCAATTGTCACTCTGTATAAATATCCCCCCCCCTACGCCACCCACCTGCCTTCCCCCCCAACTACCATGGCGCGAGTATCGCATTTGTACATCACACAATGGTGCGGAAGATAAACCTGATAGACCAAATGTCAATTCTGTTCCTCCCACTCCCCCTCTTCCCTCGCAGTTAATGAAGGTATCGCCTCGCAAAACATTTAGTTCGTAGCTTTCGTTAAAACCAGACTTTTTTTTTCCTTCTCCCTTTTCCTCCCTTTTCCTTCCCTTTTTGTCTTTACACAAAACCCGTATCCCAGGAATCTGCCCAATTATCCCTATGCTTCGGCCCGGCGCCAGAGAATTTAAACAAAAATGAGCGTAAAAACAAAGGCTGAAACAGTTAAATCAAAATCAAAATCAAAAAACTATTTGGTATTGTTCAGTCCATTTGTGCTTCGTATCCTTCTGGTTTTTCCAGGCCGTTTATCTCAAAGTGGCGGGATAAGCAAGAGTAGCCTAATGGTTTATTAGCCTCCAGATATCGAGTAAAATTGGTATATAGGCGCAATATATATAACATACCCTTCCAGTCAAAATTGTCCTTAGGGTTACAGTGGCACTTAAGCTTCAACCGTTGCTTCTCAGAAGTAGGACAATGCGTGAAAGGCACGTGGTAGTAGCTGCAGTGATGTGCGTTAGCTCCCGAAAACCGTAGGGGTTACACTTATGTAGGGTTCCTACGCAATGTCCTCAAAGAAGTGAATCTGCGACTTGTCCAATAACAAACTAGCCGCAATGCTGTGAACCGGAGCATCACCCCATCTCTCATAGAAGAATCCACCATCCTTATCCAGCTTCTCAAAGAAATCCATGTATTCCTTACTCCTCCAGAAATCCAGATTGCCGACTTCGAAATTGGACCAGTAGTGGCAGTGGTTATAGGTATCTCCGTTATCGTCACTGAGGAATCCCATTGCATTATTCTTGTGGATGTATTCCGGATGTTCCTTCGTGAAGTTCTTGACACTGTCCCAAAGTGTTGGGATGGTCTCGACGTATTCATAGAGTGACAGGACGAAACCGTATTTCTTATCGTTTTCGGCCATAAAGCGGAAGACATCGTAATTTACATCGCAAAACAGCTCGACCGATGGTTCCACACGCCAGTAGTACTCATAATCGAGCAAGAGCTCATGCCGGAAAAAGAAACCGGATTCGTAACGGCACATGTGTCGATAAGTAGTGGAATCGCCATAGATAATCTTTCGCTGAGCCTGCAATGCGAAACAATCCAAATCAGCTAACGCGACACCCCCCAAAAAAACGCACGTTTTCAAAAAAGCAATCGGAACAGAAGAACTTTGCGTGAAAACTAAAGGGGGGAGGAAGCTCACCATATCCTCTCTGACTGCTTTCGCCTTCTCCTGATCAATCCAATCCGGGAAACTCCAGTGCTCGTATGGAATCAACCCGTACTTCGCCTTCCCGCTAGTAAGCGCCGTAGTAACCTTCTTGAACTGCGTATCAAAGGGCTTATCATTCAGAAACACCCAATCGTAATTAAATTTCCGATTGAACCGATCCTCAACGTGTCTAATAGACTTTGCAATCTCCCAGATATCGCTATTCCTCGCCAGCGTGACAAACGTAGCGTTCGCGCGCTTTCCAGGGTAAACTCCAGTTGGGAGACCGCTCGCTGAGTTCGGGGAAGAGCCATTGTCGTCGGATTGTGAAGATGATGAATCCTGCTCATGCTGTTGCTTGGCGATTTTTTCGACGTCAACCAGTGGTGCGCCGGCGTGGTAGTTTGTTGTGTAGATTTTGAAAAGGACAGCTATCGACTGATTCAAATTTGGATGTGTAAGTGTACGTGCCTGGTGGAAAAAACGAGATGATGCTTCATGGTTCTGCGAAAGGGGGGGAAAGTGAGTTGGTAGGTTCTACTCACGAAGAAAGCTAGCAGCATGAACCGCAAGGTTCGGGTATTCGCTGCCATCTTGATGGACTAGCGGGGAGAGGGGAAGGAAAGGGGAGGAAGATGAGAGGAAAATAACAAAGCTGCAGAAATCGGTGAGGTAAAGATGGTCCTTGAAAGCTGATCCGACGAGTCTCCCATCCAGCAAGAACAAAGAAGGCTAGGAAAATATTTTGGGGAGGGGGGATTGATGTAAATTTTCCAACGGTGGCGTTGATTAACACGGGAGGGAAAAGGAGACACACTGCCTTGAAATCAAGTTAATTGCTACGCAACGAGTTAGTAGGGGGGGCCATACCCAGCTCTACTATTACTTATAGGTCGGGTAACGCAAGGAGTTACGAGTGGCTTATCAGAAACTCCACAAGCTTTCTACAGAAGCTGATTAGCTGAAAGAAGCGAAAACGCCAATGAAAAAAAGGAATTTTGAAACAATTCAATGAGATCTCCCCCCAAGATCGAACACTCGAATTCAATTGCCTAAATACTAGTAAGCTGCACACGTTCTCACTCGTAAGGTTTTTTTCCTCCCTTTAATCCCCCTGTCAGGCGAAAGAAGACGGCAAACCACAAAGCACACTCCAAAAATAAGCTTGCAGGTCACATTGTTTCACGGTTGCACAACCCGCACAAATATCATAATCCGATACACACAGCATTTGTCCCTCAATTCTATAGAGTAGCTTAAGTAGGCTTGGGCGTCATGAGTAAGAGAACATCCATTTAGCACCTAGGTCCTCTCCCTGAGGTGTTCGCATCAGTGTTCCATCTCAGGGAAGATCTAAGATATTAATTTCGGTAGATGGTATTCCGGGATTCCCTCCGGCCTCCCGATCGATCCTCCGGGGTGAGAATCTCACGGGTTTGTCGACAGTGATTAATTAACTTTAAGTGAAACAGATAGTATTCCAGTATTATAAGAAATGCGCTGTGTGGAGCTTATGCGACTGGAAAACGGGAGGACTTTGAAACAAAGTTCAATATTATATCGTTTCTGCCAGTGGTGGATATCAGTGACAGAATATGGCTCTCATGTTCCATCAGTGAGTGTCAATGTTCCAAGAGTCACCTCCTGTGCCACCAATAGCTCAATATCCCATGCAGAATTCACTATTTCCTAAATTCATTTAGACAATCTCGAGAAAATTTGAGGAATAAATTTTCTCACTTATGATATGGTCTCTGTATGGGGGCTTCAAAGGCGTTCTAACACAGTAATTGGGCAAGAACTAATTCCAATTCATATGGTCGTGGAGAGTGGAGTGCCCGATCATGACTTGGTCAATAGCAATTCTTATTGCAATTGGTTTCTCAGGTTGCTGCTCTGGGCTGTTTAAAAGATATGTTCCATACCAGTCGCTAAGGAATTCGCTTGGCAAGGGGGATATTCACTTGATCAAGTATCATAACTATCCTCCTCAGGAAGTAGGCCATTTCATCACTTGAATATCCCTGTGGCCGAGAAAAAACTCAAGCATCCCAGTGGCTAAGTAGAATCTTGTGCTTGCCTTTTCATTGCCGCACATGGTGGCTAGGAGCCCGAGTTATATGCATTGCCCGTGACGCATAGAGGATGTGGGGTTGTAAAACGGGATAAGACTTCTCAGAGAATGTGCTCCGGGATTCTTCGGCGCCCCAAGGCATCTTATGGCACTTATCATACAAAAATCGAGCCATTGCAAACCCATGAACTAAAGCTGTCAATATTTCGAAGTTATCTCATTGAGAATTAGGGTATCTAGTTAGTTTGATTTACGGAGCTACCGTATCCCTTCGTTTGATTTCGCTACTTGCCCCGAGTACAGTAGTGTGGCAACGACACTTGCGTGATCGCGAAGCCAATAAGAGTATCGTTGACAATGCGATCGACAATTACCTCAGAACTTTTGACACCCGCCCGGGTTTAAAATGGTGGACCCTAGCCTATTTGAGTGATGGGAGCAAATATATGCAGACAATCTTGTGTTCATCATGAGTGCTACTGATTTCGCTCCATTCTGAGCGGTGCACTGCTTCTCAAGCACGAAGTTTTTAATATCACGATTGCCCAAAATGGACTAGTTCCCAACAATATCAATGGACCTAAACATCATGGCGGTTTAAGGTATACCTTGCTTATTACTGACTACTTGTAACTTAGTCATTGCCGATCGCAACACTACTGCAACGCTAAAAAGTCCTGAAATTCGGCATCAAACGAAGGGATGGTACGATGTATCCAACTCCTCATGGGGGTTAGTGTGCTAGTACTCGAGTAGTGTCTGAGCCTCAATCCGAAAGTAAGCAGCTAAATTAACCATTTTGCTCTCTCTTTGCTTTTACATACCGGGGGGGGGTGCGCAACTGCAATCGGGCAACCTGGGAACTGGATCAATGGAGGTTGGAATTTACCTTGTCACTAAGATATCTCAACTAGTGAGTGTCCTCCCACTAAATGAGCTACTTGGTGATTAGGATAGAGTAAGCGTTACGATTTTGGACTATGAAGCTTTTTTGCGTTTAAACTACCGTACTCGTCCGTGGGGATAACCGCAAGTCAAAACTTCCATCAAGTTTTTGTGTTTAAGTGGTGGTCTGTCCCCGTCGTGATCGATTACCCCCGTAAAGCATGTTAGACCACTAACATATGAAAATCGGAATATCTCCATTTCGCACTTCATGCACTCGTTGTTTGCTTGAACGACTGAAGTGGTGTTCGCGCTGATTATTGCATCAAATGCAAACAGCCTGGTCAATGCGTGGGGCACTCAGGTTGTTACAAAGAGCGGTCCCATCATGGGCCTTCATTGGCTTTCAGGCTGCCCTTTTGGGGAAGGGCTTGGCGTGCCAAGCCCGCATGCCCACTCCCACACAACGCCTTTCTCCCTCTGCCGATTTTTGTTATTATCTCCAACATCCACTATCAACCCCGCCTCCCCACCCCCGGAGCCCGGAATTTGATTCAGACCTTTCCCACTATACCTATTCACTTCCCCCCCCCCCCTCATTGGTTCATATCTCACAAAATTTCCTGGAAGTTGAATCTACTTCCGCTTAGGACTCATCACCGCTCACCTATCTCTGTTTCGGCCCCAAGTAAGCTTACTACCTCCTGCTATGTCGTTCTTCGGGTTCGACACATCTCTGCCGAGAGATCGCGGTCATCCGGCAATGGCTCCTGGCTTTTCCCAGGCAACCGATCATTTCGCTGGATTGTCTAACGCTGATGATGATGACGATGATGGGTGGGTTCCTATTTGTTACATATTTGTGCCTTAGAATCACTAACTTTCTGAGTAAAGAATTGATTTTGAGGATACTTATGACGGCCTTGGTGATAAGTTGGACGAAAAAGATGATGCCTTCAATGACGAGACTTTTGGTGCTCCGGAGGAAGCAATAGGTATTCATTTCTTTTCAGAGACCACCCCCACGCAGATTGGCTGAGGTCGAAATTCGATATTTAGGGAAGGACTTTGACTTTCACGGGGCAACTGCTCGTGTGGCAGACGCTATGGAGGAGGAACACGAGGTCTTTAATAGGGCAGCGAGGAGCCAGTCTGTCGCAAGAGTGGCAGCTACTCCCACACAACCCGCACGAGTCGAGCCTCCGACACATGTGCCGGTCCTCCGCCCAGATATGTCTTTATGGGGATCTGGGCCTGCTACTACACCTCAGCCTGAGCCCCAGCCAGATCCTACACCGGTGGCACCGCCGGTTGGAAGGAAGATATTAAGCCTAGAAGAGGTTGAGGCCCAGATTTTGGCCAATAATGAGCAAAAGCATCAATCCTCATTCCAGCAGGTGCCAGTCCAAACGCACCAATTACCTCCCCAACACCAGCACATCCCCCCGATGGTAACCCCTCAGCTACATCAATATCCACCCCAGCAACATGATTTGAATCAGCTCCAATCCCAGCAATTTCCTGCACGTATCCAGAGTATGCTCCAGAGAAATCAGACACCCCCTCAAGTTCAGCATCACCAAATCCCCGAACAACACCCTGGGGGCGTGCCGTTGCAACAGCAGAGAATACAGCCAATGGGGCAACCATTACATCCCTCACGGAACCAATATGGAATGACAAATCATGTCCCAGCGCCGCAGCTACAGAAAATGACTGAAGCCGAGAAAGCTCGATTTTTGGAGGAAGAGAGTAAACGTTTGAAGAGAAATCACAAGATCGCCCAACTGGTGAGTACATAATAGAGCATCTGTATGAGGAGCATGAAGCTTACATAATTATTGGACAAAGGCGCGGTACAATGGCTTAATGACCCCTGCGGATAAGAATTTTATAACTCGCATACAACTCCAACATCTGGTCTCTATCAATAATGCTGAGGATAATGCCAATGAGGATTTCTACTACATTGTTCATTCGGCAATTCGGGCTCGCACAAACCCTCAACAGCCCCTCAACCAATTTGCACAGACCTATCTTTTCCGTCAGAGCGCAAGAGGTAGAAACAGGCAACAGGACAACCACCTACAACGGATGGAGCAACAAGTTCAGCGGGCCGTTGCTGCGGCAAAGGCTCGTCCAAAAGCTAGTCAATTGGTGCTAGAAGGCAGTTTGGGTAAAATATCATTTAGCAATGTTAAGACACCACGACCTATGCTCAACATCAAGAAGTCCGACGCCCCTGGTGGAGAGCCTATAAGAAGAGTGAGTCCCCTGCTTTTTAGAGGACGATTATTCCGCGTATACTGATATATCTGTCTTAGACTCAGCGTTCAACATTTTCAAGCGCGGATAGAAAATCGTTGCTCAGAGCGATTGAGAATGTTTATGATGCACTGCTAGAGCTAGAGGTTCATGAGCGCGAGAGAGCAAAGCTGCAAATCCTGATGCCAGATCAGCAACCACAACAAGCACATGTCGAATGGTCGGCAAAGAGAGATCAACTAGTAACAAAATTGTGGAAAGAAACCAAAATTATGGAACCAATTGACCCAACGTGAGAGATCCAATATATAGCGTTGGGGATATAGGAAGCTAACACGTCCTTTAGGTCGACTGCCACTCATCCTTTCATTGCAATTCTTTCCTATTCGAAAATGAAGCGGGCAGTACAACGTATATTCCGACACCTGGATCCGGAGCAGCGTGTGACTGTTCTCACTATGATCGTTGTGCACCTGGATGTCCTCGATGTTGTAAAACATGGTGTATACCTTCCAGATGAAACCCAACTTCCCTCAGCTGTCCGTGAGGAGATTGAAATGTTTGCAGCGAGCGTTCTTCCACCCTTGTTAGGCTATGTCTATGAAGCACCGCTTTCGATTGTTATCGGACTTTTGGGAATACTCTTGGAGCGTGTAGATGTCGTGGCTGTGAGCAAGACCAAGATTGGTCTTGCATTTCTGACCATGTTTTCTTCAAGAGCGGAAATCGTTAAGCAAGCTGGAGGGGCGCCGGAAAGCGAGCTTCAGCAATGGCAAATGATGTATGACAAGCTCTTTGAGTCCCTTCAAGGACATTGGATGGAATGTTTCCCCCCCGGAATGTTTGTCGATGACGTCTACGTCTGGCAGTTTCTAGCAAGTATTGCCGTTGGAGCCAACATGCCTCAGCAGC
>Ga0307509_10004962_pt1 | contig 18815 bp, 21 predicted proteins | sample 10_EM_MG_FD_202245 | JGI IMG/M metagenome (GOLD analysis project Ga0307509, IMG submission 202245) | Populus trichocarpa ectomycorrhiza microbial communities from riparian zone in the Pacific Northwest, United States - 10_EM | ecosystem: Host-associated > Plants > Roots > Unclassified | place...
CGGCAGATGGTACCTACGTGTCCAATCTGACGGATCTCTTTTGCCCCCCTCCGACGAGGATATTGGATGGGCCGGCCTTATCAAGGCGATGATCGCTCAACCCCTTGGTCACCCCTATCCTCTCTCTCTCTCGGATGGTGGTAGCGAACCAAAGAGGTGCGATGTTCAATCCGAGTCGGTGGGCAGGCAACTGGAAGAAAAACTACGGGGCTGTTGATCCGGTATTCCGTTATATCTCAATATGACGTCGCATGGGGAAACCCCACACGAGACCCACGGCTCGAGGGCAGCACAGCGTTACAGGCATGTGCGGATTTTCTGTCCCTCGGGTATAAATACCAGACCAGCCCTTCCGTCGTTCGATCGTTCAGATCTTCAGACCCGAGGTTCGTCTTGTGGAGCCCCCAGCCAACCCCCCTACACATCCGCTGACCCTTTCCCGGGACTAGGTTACTTCTCCCTCCATATCCACCTCCCAACCGGACCGAACCAGAACCCACAACCAAGCGACATGTGCGAACACGAATTGTAAACTTCCCCCATCTATCTTCGGAACTTATGCTCGGATCCTAACCCTTATCGTTTCAGGGTGGGAGATTACTACAGAGGATGCGGCGTGCGTTTCCATGGGGCACCCCATACCACCCATAAGGCTGACCGATTCACCTGTTCCAGCACTTCCATGGTCGGTATTATACTGGCGAGGTGAAGGATTGCAACTCCCCAAATTGCAAGGCGAGTAAGGCTCACAGACACACCGCCCGGAATTGCGGCTGCATTAACGTACGTCTTCGCGCAGACTGAAGCCATCCTGGACTCTGAGACAAGGCAACTCACACTTTGGTTTGCAGGTTGTCACCAACCTGAACCGTGTACAGAACATGTTCCAAGCAAAACATCAAGATTGTCTGTAGTTCCAAAACTGGATCGATGGCTAACCGCGCGCGCATGAAACAGTAGAGCGCCTCGCGAGAAGCTTGGAGGGCCTGCGTTGTCGCATGGCAAGTGATGCTGTCTGTGCACAGTGGACTGGGAGAGTGGTTCTCCGCGTATGACGAGGAGTAATTGTACCTTTGTATTCCGTGGGATGGCTATGCCAATCTCAGCAACAACGAACGGGAGCCTCGCACGGGGCGTCGGAATTACAAACCGCCTGTGCGCGTGACAATCGAGCTTTGCGTAACGGAAACGATCGCGTGGGAGGCGGATATGATCCACGTCCAGCTCCGCTTGGTCTCGGACCAAGACGCTCGCTGTAGAGCCACCTTTAACTGATGGTGAAGCCTTTCAAAGGCGGTCCAGGGACCACGACTTTGCATCGTCCCCTATTTGTCCGCAAAGTGAATGGATCAAAAACCAGTCAATATTTGAGTAGTACTTTTCACCTCTTCACATCGATGCTCCTCAGCGGCAGATTGGAGCAGAGAACATCAGCGGGGCTGAATGAACGATGAATGGGAAAATCGACATTCAGTGCCTTGAGCAGCTGACCAGTTCCTTAGCATTCGACCACGTTCACGTTCACGTTCACGGCGCGTCTAGATGAGCATGCGTGAGGTCGTGAGATGGGTGAACTTCCCGGTTTGTCCCCCAGATATCCTTCATAATCACGGTTGACGAGGTGCATTCAACAGGGGATCGGATTGGGGATCAAGAAACGAAGATCAACAGACCGGAGGCGTGAATTGGGGGAACGCATATCAGAACGGCTGACCGTCGTTTCTAGAATATGATATGAATTCAGCAAGGTTCGAACTCATTCACAAGAGCGGCTTCTCGGACGCTGACGCCGATGGCGATGTACCCTACCTCTATTTGGTCGCACCACCGAGAATCAGGATGCAGCCCGCTGTAAATAACCCAGCACGAGGTCATTGGATGACCGTTGAAATGTGGAAAACGGTTATGTAAGGATCTAATGAATAGAAAGGTACATACGAACGATGATCGATGATCTTCAATGGAAGCGTGGACCAACAATGGGTCTGAATGAACAGTTTGGAGGCTGCTGTGTCGGTCAGGAGGGTTTGTATACATCGATGCGCCAAGGGCTAAAGCGAATCACAGCCACTGTCACGGAACCGTCGATATAACAGTCCGCGCACGCGCTGGGGCAGATGGCATCTAGTGTTCTCTGGCCCAATGACCCTCGTTTCGGGGTTGCAGTTACTCACCCGTGACGCTGTGGGATTTCCAACCTGACGTGGGAAGCGTGATCTGCAGGACTCATGACCTGGCAGGATGGATTCGAACAGAGAATCCGGTCCAGTTGTGACTAATGGGTGCAGCTCGAGAGAAGGAACACGCGCGGCAGAAAGTGGTCAATAACTCTGTCACAGTGAGTCAGTTTCATCAGAAAACGTTCCTCCTCCGGAGGTTCAACTGACTTGGATTGGTGCCTTCGTGTCCCCATCCTGTTGGTGGAGGGCGTCAGGACGATTCTCGATCGGCGGTCCGCCGAGTCCCGATGTGCGACCAACCGGCCTCCGTGGCCTCGGCCCTGCCAATGGCTGATATCCTCCCCTCCGTACTCCAATACCTCTCCAAGGACATCGCCTCTCTATACGCTTGTGCGTTGGTGGACCATAACTCCAACGGAGCTGCCTCTGCGGCTATTTACCGCCACATTGTCTTCGCACCCCCCTGGACGACGACATTAGATCTGAGGGAGGCTCACAAGTATTCGGTGAGATCCTAGTACACGACTGTGGCCCGTCGGACAGACTCTTACTACCACCGAACTGCGATTCATATCTCAGCGACCGGGAAGTGTACTACACTCTGCCGCACTCCCACGTTATGCCACCTACGTGAGAACCGTCGAAATCGGGGGTACGCCCGTTTCAAGATGAGGAAGAGACGGCGCAATCAAACTGAGAGATCTTCCAAGGTTGCATATCAATGCGAAGGGCCCCAATAAACCCCCTCGCAAACTGCCTGATTGCCGCGATCCCAGCTTGGAGGAATCTTGTGGCAATGACGATCAACCCAATGCAAGCACCGCAGGACTTGTTCGTGGAACCGTTGCGCTTGCTTCGGGACTCACGAGACCTTCGGACCCTCGAGGTTAATGCGGCGTGTACCGGCAGTACCTCGGCTCCTGTTCTATCGGAGATTGTAGGATTGAAGTCACTGACACTGATTGACCCGAACCGGGAAATACTGAATTTATTACCGGATTGGCTCTCTCGATTATCTGGCACGTTGTGCGAGTTGCATCTCTTAGTAAGTCTGTCCATTTGTCGACACATATGCCTTGGTTAACCATCTCGCTGGAAGGACAACTGTGGCTCCATCACCCCGGGCGTGCTTCACACGATCCAGCCGCTGGCAACACGGCTACAATCGTTCTCCCTGGGTCTTTCGTATTCGCTCGAAGATGGACACGTCATTGAATTCCTTTCCCAACTCCCTCGACTCCAGGATCTCCGACTCCGGTACTACTGGGTAAGCTAGAGCTCCATCAAACCATCTCACCATCCACTCATCGATCTCGATTTTCGACAACGCTTAGCAAATGAAACAACCGGCCACAGTCCCTCGGATTACGACTCTCCGGAAGCTCGTCGTGTACCACCAGCACATCTACTTCCGCGATCATGTGAATCACCTATCGAAATGTGTTCGAAGGATCACAGCACAGTCGCACTTGGAGCACTTGGAACTTGTTGTGGATGATCTAGAATATTTCAGAGGACCATACTCGAACTACGGGGGGCTTGTGGAACACATCAGCCATAGGCACGGACAAACGATTCACGTTTTGCGGTTGACCCATGGATATGTCGATTCGGCTACCATCACCCTGTTATGTCAAAAGTGCCCGAACCTAGAAAATGTCTCGCTGGGAGTGAGCATAGAGACCCTAGTACGTGTCGCGTCGAACGATTTTTTTTCATTGCATCCGACTGGAATCTTCCCCGCAGCGCGAATTCCCTCAAAAAGCCGTCCCTTTGTCAACATTGCGATCGGTCGCCTTCCGAGTATGCAACATGAAGGCGTCCAAAGTCGCGAAACTTTTCACCGACGAACTCGCAACCGACTTCTTCGAAGTATTGAAAAGCACCGATCTACGGCATTTGACTGTGAATTCCATCGAGTGGGAAGTGAGTGCCGATCATTCAACCTCTCCGGAATCTGTTGCTCGAGCAATACAAGACTGACCCTACTCTCTTCGTAGGGGAGGTGGGCTATGGATGAGTTCGGTGAGATCAAATTTGTGGTACAGCGTCAACTATCCGGTCGGCAGCTGGCTTCATGATGCGGATCCAAGGGCCAACCAACCTTGGATAGCCTTCCTCCGGATTCTGTACAGAGGTAGTGGTGATGGTCGATGGTCACATATATCCGGAGTAGTATCAACACAACGTGCGAAAGGCGAAGAGTGTACGTTACGCTGTCTGGGAAGGGGGGTGAAGGCTCGCAATGATACAGGGTTAGGTTCCGATGCGATCCGGATGGAAGGTGTAGGACACCAAACCGACTGGGTTATAGGGTGGTGGAGGTGCGCATAGAAAATTGGGTGAGAAGGAAAAGTAGTACACCACTTAGGTGTGGAGGAGGTTCGCCTGCTCCACGATAGATCTTGCCTTTAGGGAACGATATTGCAAACTATGCTTGAACGGTACGACGTGCCTAGTAGTTCCATGAATGTCAGCCACCAACGGTGATACTAACCGCTGGAAACCCACCTGATGAATGACTTGGTAAATTCGACGGGCGGAGTTATCGGAACCCCAGCCTCATCCACCGCCTTGGCGAGATCCATGATTGCGATGACGTTCGACATGATCAAAAATATGTTCGACTCTGCGAAAGCCTGGCCGGGGCACACCCTGCGACCGAACCCAAATACGGCGTCAACCTGGTGAGCGGCTTCCGAGTCCATCTTTCCCCAGAACCTCTCGGGCACGAATTTTTCGGGCTCCGGGTATACCTCTGCGTTCCTCGTGATGGCCCTATAATCGCGCAAGCGCAACAAGACGTAAGGCAAATTTGATGCAGAGATGGGAATGGAAAAGAAGAAGCAACGAACCATACGTTGAACATTACCGTCGCACCTTTTGGCATGAAGTACCCCTGGTAGGCATCATTCTCCGTCAGTTGATGGGGTACGCCTGGTCGAGGGTCGTGATTGACAGCGCGTCAATAGTCAGCGTGAGGGTTCAAATTCCAGGGCTGGTCCGCCTCGGGAATAATTGACCGGGGTACTAACCAAGTGGGATAGGGCATCCCCATCTGGTAATTCAGGGTTCGATGTCAGGGAATGGGAACACCAGCCGCGGGTGCCCGGGGCAGAGGAACGTGAATTGTTTGTACTCACCGAAGAACTTCCTTCAAAACACACTCGAAGTAGGGGAGTGAGTCCCGATCGTCAAAGTCGACCAATCGCTCCTTTCCCGTCTTTTTGTCGATCTCCTCCTGTACCTTGGCGAACACCTCCGGGTGGAGGAGGAGAGCGAGGATGAATACTTCCAGGACGGCGCAAGTCTATAAAAATGTCAACAAGTGTCAGCGAGGCATAGCGATAATAATCCCCACAGTATCTGACGCGGCTAAGAGATGGGTCAGCCAACCAATGACACGCGGGTGGATACCTAGACTCGCCAGCATATAGGACTCCACTGATGTGGAGAATATCAGCCGTATCTATCGTCTCGGAGGCACGATAGGGACCAGACTGCGTCCTCATCGTCTCCAGGAGATCAACGGTAATGCATTGCGTCGCCGTGCCCTCTGCCTGTGCGACAGGTTAACGTCCGCCTCCTCAGTCACGACACCACGACGTACCATTCGAGTCCTGACCCACTGGTACGGTTGATCGAAGAACCTGTCTACGAGGGACTTGGTATACACCGCGTGCTTCTTGAATCCTGAGAAAGGGGCCCACGTCGGCCAGTATTTCACTTCGTGGAAAGGTTCACGACATATTCGACAGGAATGTTAAGGGACGTACGTGCTGGAACCAAATCGCAGAGCAGTGAACCTGGGCCGCCGGCAGCTACTGAGGCTGATGTGCACTCATCCGCTAGAGTGACAAGTGGATCGTCGCAATCCTTGACGATATATCCATACGTGATATTCAGTATCGTTCCGGCAGCTGTCAAAACACCGTCAGAAGGACCCAAGGAGAAGAGGGATATGGCATACTGTATCTATAGAGCACGCAATCAATTAGGGACGCCGGGGATAGCGGGGGACATGGGCTGACCGTTTCAAATGTTTCATGAGGTCATCAGGCGTATTTCCAAGATCGGCGAGGGTCGCATATGCCTCCCTTCGTTGGACTTGGGTGTGCTTCGATATGCGCTTGTCGCTGAACTGGTCTTGTATGATGCGACGGTGTTTTCTGAATCTGGGCCCACCCCTCTGATGCGATAGGACCTCTCCCCACCCCATCCTGTAAATTGGCCAAGAAAGGAGTTACGACGGGCTATCTATCAGATGATTTTGTGAATGGGGTGGACGCACAACTCGCACTGCATGACCATACGTGGTCTGCCAGAATACATGCCGCTGCGTTTCTCAAGTAGGTCCCTTGCAGCTTGATATGAATTGAGCACGATGATGGGCTTTCCCACCACCGTCACATAATTGACGCCACCTTGTATGACAAAATTTGACAAACGCGAGCATCGGGGCGAGTGCCAGGGAAGACAACGCACCGTATTTCTTGCCCCAGGCAGCGAAGACGCGTTCAAGTTCGTCTGAAGTCATCGCCCTTGCATTCCCAATGATCGGATCAGGCGGAGGCCCAGGTGGGTACGGAAGTGACTGAGAGCCTTTCCACTTGGAAACTGCCACGAGACTAGCGACGCCGACGACGAGAGAGATCCCAACGATGGTTGGGTCGAAGAGAGGGGAGGGGGAGGACATGATGGGGGGCGACGGGGTAAAGCAAGCATAAATCCACGACCTTATCTATATATACGTGGTGTGTGGGCATGAGGAAGCTCCAAGTAACGTGTTGATGGTGGAAAGAACGGTCGGGCCCGCCTCCGGCCCAGAACCAGGAGGAAGCCATCGGATAATGTGCGTGCGTTATCCGACCGACAGGAGGTTCAAAAATCCGAGCGTGTCCGTGTTTGCTTGGATTCGAAACCGCGTCAGAAACACTGAACGTTGGACGTCGAACAGTTGCGGACAGCTGGCGTCCTCGCCCCGACCGAGAGTGCCCGGTTCATCTGGGTCGATGTGCCTGGTCGGTCACAGTAGCAACAAATCTTCGCCCGAAACGGCGATTACGACATCGATCACTATGCCCGCCCGTGTTTGTTCCTGTTTGGCCGCCCTCGTTTGATCCGCGGGTCGCTCCCGAGTCCCGTCCCAATCGCGGACGAGTGCAGGTACACTTTGGCCTACCCATGACGCTATACAGCATGCGCCACGGCCCCAGTTTAGTGACTGAGCTTCTAACATTTACCAGTGCGGAATGGGTGCGACTTTCGGCATCTTCTCGGATGTCCCGATCATTCTTGTGCAAATGAAATTTGGTGGTTCCCAGTCGGCAGTTGTGTTCGATGGAACGACTGAGTAGCGTCCGAAAGTGTAGAATTTCATAAAGTAGGACATGGTAGCCTGATATGGCTGGTTGACAGGGAAGTGGAAAATCGTAGAGAACGACCGCGCAACCATAAATCCAATGATAGTGATGGGCAACAGATGAGAGGGGGTAACCTAAGCTTACGACCGACCAGAACGCGTCAAACTTTCAACTTTCGACCATCAGGTGTGGAACAGTTTAGCTTGTTCCACAGTCGCGCGAGCCCTCTCAGACCGATAAGTAATTCTGCAAGTGAACGGTTTGACATGTCTGTGAAACGGTGAATCCTCAGAGAAAAAACGCCCAGATACCCGAAGAAAGATGGGGAGATGCGCACCTGACGAACGATCCAATGTACTCAGCGCTTGGCGTTATTGGTTGTCCCATCTCGTCTACGGATTTCTCGATGTTCATCGTAGCGACAATGTTGGCCATTAATAACCACACGTTCGCCTCAGCAAATGCTTTCCCCGGACAGACTCGCCTACCGAACCCGAAGATGGCGTCAACCTGGTGAGCCGCCTCCGAATCCATCCGGCCTATGAACCGTTCAGGGTTGAACTTCTCCGGCTCTGGGTAGAGCTCCTCGTTACGGGTGATTGCCCTGGAAGGCAATCAATTGTGGGTCGACCTGTGAATGAAAGGCCACAAACCATGCGTTGAAGAGTACTGTGGAACCACTTGGTAGGAAATATCCGCGATAGTTATCGTCCGCCGTTAGCTGATGCGGAACGCCTGACGCTATCTTCAGTACGTTTGATGAGACTCGGGAAAGTTCGTTCACCTAGCGGAACTGGGCAGCCCCATCTCCACCGAGGTTTAGCCCCGGCCGTACCCAGGATCTGGTGACTCACCTCAGCACCTCCTTTAAAACGCAATCCAAATACGGAAGCGAGACTTGGTCGTCAAAGTCCACCAGCCTATCGTTGCCGATAACTAGGTCAACCTCCTTCTGGGCCGCCCTGAATACCTCCGGGTGGAGTACCATGCACAGCACGAAACTCGTCAGGAAGGACCCAGTCTATACCTCTGCATCAAAACCTCCGGAATCGGGAGTGGGGGTGTCAAGATGGGAAATACCGTATCAGTAGCGGCTGATCACCGGGTAAGCCTCTTGATTGCCATTGGAGGGATCATAGGACCCTACCAGCGTACAACACACCAGTGATGTGGAGAACGTCCTGTTCGTCGACAGTCCTGGAGGCATCATATGGCCCAGACTGTGTTCTGAGAGTCTCTAAAAGATCGACAGCAATACAAGGTGCTGCGGTACCATTGGCCTATCGAACAGAGCGTCAGGGGGTGGGTTCCCAGGAACGAATCATACGTAACAACATACAATCTGGTCCTTGACCCACTGATAGGGGGTATCGAACATCTTGAACACAAGTCCCCTTGTGAATACCGCGTGCCGTTTGAACTGGGCAAACGGGAACCACGCAGGCAAGTACTTCACTACCCTCAGGCGAAGATGTCATGAGAATCCACGCCCAAAAAATAAAGACCTGTGAGACCCTCTCATGGTCAACTTACGCAACGGGAACATGTCGCACAACATTGCACCAGGTCCTCCGGCTTTGACCGTGTTACGTGTAGCCTCGTCGGCGATCCCAATGAGTGGATCCTCGCAGTCACGCACGTTGTATCCATACGCAATATTGAGAATCAGGCCGGCGACTAGGTTGTTGTTGCCATAAGTCCGCACGTCAGCCCAATCGAGTAGCCCGAGGGACCGACAAGTCACTGACCAAACCTGCGGATGGACAGACGTCAAATCGTTGGACTAAATGATCGCATTGTAGTGGTCGTACCGTTTTAGATGCCGATCGAGATAATGGGGGTTATTCCCGATGTCTACGAGGGTGGTATAGACCTCCTTTCGTTGCAAGTTGGCGTAGTTTGGAAGTGATTTGGTGCTAAAGCTGTCCTGTACGATCCGACGGTGTTTGCGGAACCGGGGACCGCCACGTTGGTGCACCAGGACATCGCCATATCCCATTCTGTTGGGGGAAACCGCAAAATGGTGAGATTGCTCCATAAGTGGTCGAGTCTATTGAGCGGGTAAATCATGGAAGCTCACAGCTCCGAGAGAAGTACCAAGCGGGGCCGACTGGAGTAAATGCTGCCCCTCTTCTCCAATAGGTCCTTGCAGACCGCGTACGAGTTCAGGATGATTAGCGGTTGTCCGAGGACCTCAAGGTAGATTATGTCGCCTATCAACGTTTCAAAGTCAGAACGTTGATCGTCCGTCAGGTGAAGGCTCTAATCCCAACTGAGAATGAATGGGGCCTACCGTAACTTTTACCCCACTCCGTGAACCTTCGTTCGATGAAGTCCCCAGTCATTTGGCGAGCGTTGCCGAGGATGGGATCCCTTGGGGGACCTGGAGGATAGTTTTGGGACTTCCTCGTCGCCTTGGATAGGAAGGTCACGATCAACACGGCCACCACGGCCCCCCAACCGATCCGGGACTGCTCGAGGGCCACCTGCGAGGGAACCCACTGGAGTAGGTGTTTAGACATTGTGAGAAAGGGTGGGGGAGCAAAGGTGCCTGGTACGCGTCCTTTTATCTGTTTCTCATCCCACCCTCCGTGGACACTACAATAGAATAAGTAAGCTCGCGCAGTCGAGGGAATCTAGAATGCGGGGAGAAGATCGCGAGCCGGCGATAGGTCGCTGGGAAAGTTGTGCTTCGGCTTCAGGCACCTGGGCCGTCATGAATCCTCGGAAGCCGTTGGGGCGCCTGTGCCCAACCGCACAGAATTGTGCCTGAGATTCACCCATATCGACACCTCGAGATGCTGCTCTTCGAGTTGGCAACTTGGAATAAACCACGGGAAATTCAGGTGAGGGTGTCGGTAGTGTCACGGACCGTCGACGGTGAGTTTGGATAATCACCCCAGGTCTGACCGAAGCCGCAAAGTCTCCATCAGGCGAGCTTGGGGTACCAGGACCCGAATAGAAAATGACGACCGCATCGACGATCATCGTTTAGGAATATGGTATGGGATTTCAATGAAATAGCCGGAGACGTTACTCTGGTGGTGGATTATGTACAATCTGATGCGAGGCTGAAACAAGGAAGTCGAAGTCCTCACCGAACCTTGGGCGATGGACAATGACAATTGAGAAAGACCGCCGTGTACGTACGAAAGCCTCGTTGCAGTCATCAGCTCTGTAGAATCGAGGCAAGGTCCCTGGGCTTCTTTCGGTTAACGTCCCGATTAGCCCGATTGGCGAACTTGTTCCCGGTAGATCCCACAGTCCTCCTCCGGCCTGCGATCCAGTGGTTTTCGGAGTCTTGGGAGGGGCGCTTCTGAGGCTTTGCGGACCGCTTGGGCTTGGCACCACGGGGGCTGGCGTCGTCGAAGGAGGGAATAGCGTCGTTGAGAGAGTGGGGCGACGGGGAGAGCGGGTTGGTGTGATTGTGATTGTTGGCACTGATAAGAATGGAGGTGATCCTGCTCTTCCAGTTGGGCGTACGTTTCGGTTTAGGGGCGGGTTTAATCGGTGTTTCTAGCAAGGGTGGGACCGAGCCAACCTGATCGTTTGAATCGGGTATCGGGGGTGGAGGGGAGGCAGGGAGCGCTCCAAGGGGGATCGGGGGAGCCGCGTTAGGATTGTAGACCAGGTCGAATTCGAGAACAGACGAATCTCCGGAGGAAGACGATCCTGTTGACCTCGACGGATCGTACGCCATCCCTTGAGTAGGGGGACCAGCTTCGTCCGGGACGCCAAGGGCATCTCTTGTCTCCTGGACCATAGCCTCCATCTTGAGTGTAGCCTCCCGTTCGTATTCAACAAGGGTCTGTAAGACGCGGAGGATTCGCTCGAGCTCTTCCTTGTCCTTGCGGGCGGTCTCCAGTCGCTCGAGCTCATCGTTCCACTTGTCCTCGATTTCCTTGATCTGCGCTTGGAGCGATTCCACGGATTCACAGCCGGCTTCGTGTTGGGGAGGGATGGGCGAGTGGTCGGATACCATGTCAAAAGAGAGGTGGGTAGCTGGTAGTCGAGGGTGGTTGGTGGTGGAAGAAAGCGAGGTTTGGATTCAGGGGCTGTAAGTTCCAACTTGCCCACTTTCCTTCATCGAGTTTCGCTATCGCACCCTACCCCTACATTCGTTACCCAGCTTTCTTTCATCATATGGCGTCGTCATCCGTTCTGCCGACCATCCACCAGCTTTCAGAACGCGTCTCGCAATTGCTCCAGCGCAGCTCTCAAACCGAGACGGAAACCGGATCCGTGACTCTCCGATGTCTCGAACTGAAGGGTCAGATAGAGCAGGCCAAGGCTAGCGTCGTCGAAGAGCGGATGAAGCAGCAGGTCTGCAAAGAGGAGATTGCACGCTTGAAGGAAATGGCAGCTCCCAGGCATTCAGGCGGTAAGGAATACATTCGCAACAGTGTTCATTCGAGTCTAGGATTGAAATCTAGGCCGACAGTCTACAGCACGATTGCGACTCCAGGTACCCTCGTACCCCGCCCTCGTTCGAAATACGTGAGTACTGCCCAGCGCTCGGTCACGGTGCGCTGTTTGACTCCAAACGCGCAGATATCCACTATGGCGACGATTGGAGATGGCCAAGAAGATCCGTCCTCCCCGGTTTCTTTGCGCACCAAGAGGAACGGGATGTTTTTCGACGAGGAAGCTTCGGATGGTGTCGCGAAGAGGGCGAACACTGGTTTAGGGTCGAGCCGTAGACAGCGTGTAACATCCTCTCCGTAGAGTCGTTGTGGTGGGCAACACAAGCCCGCAGCGGCCGAGTTTGATGATCACTTCCGCTTCCTCTGATCAACCTCAACCGCCGCCGGCTCTGACGGCGACGACACTCTCCATCTTACCTTCTGGGCTGGATCATGAGCGGATTCACTGGTCGACAAGCTCCACGTAAAGGAGAGAACTACGAGCTCAGTGTCGATCTCAACAGCGAGTACCGCGATAAACGCAAGGATGCCATCAAACGTGTAATTGCGTCTATGACGGTGGGGAAAGGTGTGTTTCGGCCAAATTCTCCCTTCTCGAGCTGAGGAGAGCTTACGTGTGGTAGATGTTAGTGGACTGTTCCCAGATGTGCTCAAGAACATGCAGACGGAAGATCTCGAACAGAAAAAGCTGGTTTATTTGTACCTCATGAATTACGCCAAGACTCAACCCGAACTTGTCATCCTCGCCGTAAACACTTTTGTCAAAGACGCTGAAGATCCAAACCCGCTCGTGCGGGCGTTGGCGATCCGAACTATGGGGTGTCTACGTGCCGAAAAGATCATCGACTATCTTTGCGACCCGCTCCAGAAGTGTTTAAGGGACGACGATCCATATGTCCGGAAAACTGCAGCGTTGTGTGTAGCCAAGCTGTATGACCTAAAACCAGAGTTGGTGATGGACAATGGATTCTTGGACCAACTGAAGGATATGGTGGCTGATTCCAATCCAATGGTAAGTCGAGACATTCCCCCCATGCTGGATGCTCAAGTTTTTCCTCAAAGGTTGTCGCAAACACGATTGCTGCTCTCTCAGACATCCACTTTGCATCCGTCGCTGCAGGGTCAGACGAGGGACTCTTTACCATCGACTCCTCGGTCCTTCAAAAGCTCCTCATAGCCCTGAACGAATGTTCTGAATGGGGGAGAGTCGCCATTCTGAACGCGTTGGCTCGATATGATGCTGTCGATGAACGAGAAAGCGAGCACATATGCGAACGTGTCGTTCCTCAATTCCAGCATGCCAATGGCAGTGTGGTTTTGGCTGCCATCAAGGCAAGCCCTTACCGTATCGGCGGACTCGCGTTGACTTACGAAATACTTTAGGCTATCATGATCCATATGCGCGGAATTTCTGGCGACCAGCTCCGGAGAACACTGGTTCGAAAGATGGCCCCTCCACTTGTTACCTTGTTGTCTTCTCCTCCAGAGGTCCAGTGGGTTGCGCTGAGGAACATTAATTTGCTGCTACAAAAGGAGTCCGGTGTCCTTTCGAGCGAAATGAGGGTATTTTTCTGCAAGTATAACGATCCATTGTACGTGAAGGTGGAGAAACTCGATATCATGGTGCGACTCGCGAATGAGCACAATATCGATCCTTTACTCAGCGAACTGAAAGAGTAAGTCAATCTCCGATCCGGAGCGCGCCACGACTGATGTTGCGACCCAGGTATGCATCAGAGGTTGATGTGGACTTCGTAAGGAAGAGTGTGAAAGCCATAGGTCAAGCTGCGATCAAGATCGAGGAGGGAGCCGAGCGATGCGTGAACGTCTTGTTGGATCTCATTGCTACGAGGGTCAGCTACGTCGTCCAGGAAGCCGTGGTTGTGATGAAGGTACAATGGGCGATTGCCCGCCAGTCCATGACATTCTGATCTCGGTTTTCAGGATATTTTCAGGAAGTACCCATCGCAGTACGAGGGTATCATTCCAACCCTGTGCGCCAACCTGGACGAACTAGACGAGCCGGAAGCCAAGGCTTCACTGATCTGGATCATCGGAGAGTACGCGAACAAGATCGATAACGCTGACGAGTTATTGGGCATATTCGTGGATACTTTCATGGAGGAGTCTTACCCCGTACGTGCCTGTTGACTCGTTACTGTCGTTTTGGCTACAACCCACCGCCCCCGCTAGGTGCAACTACAAACGCTCACTGCTGTGGTGAAGTTGTTCCTGCGGAAGCCGGAAACGTCGCAGGCCGTGGTGCAAAAGGTATTGAACACAGCAACCAAGGACTGCGATTCCCCGGATGTTCGAGATCGAGCGTATATCTACTGGAGGTTGCTGTCAACGGACCCGGGCGCGGCGAAGGTGGGTATCCCGATAAACATGCGCGTCCGTGCTCTGACGGACCTGTAGGCCGTGATTTTGGCTCACCGGCCGCCAATATCCATTCCAAGAACGAACATTTCTCCGGCGCTGTTGGATGAGCTCATCAGTGAGATGTCAAGCTTGGCCAGCGTATACCACAAACCTGCTGGCACGTTCATTGGGCTGGGGCGTATTGGTGCCGACTCCGTACAGAAGAAGGAAGAGTGCGTGTTCCTAGATTTAGTCCGCCCGTGTGGGATCTCACCCTCCCCCTTTAGCGTGTTGGATGACCGATTCTCCGCACAGAAGGCGTTGCAAACCGTCGCAGCGGGCCAGCAGGCTGAGAACCTTCTCGACTTCGACGATATCCCGTCAGATCAACCATCCGGGCTGGCCGCTACACAAATTTCCACCACTATACCTGCAGCTGCAAACCTTATCGCGGGAACTTCATCGAACCCGCTCGACGACCTTGTCTCTATCTTCGGAAACATGGGGACCACTCAACCGCCGCTAACCCCGGCGGCTCCACCGAACCTGTTCGGTTCACAACCTCAACTACAGCCCCAACAACAACAGAACGCGTTCGGTGGATTGGGTGGCGTGACTTCTCCCACTCCAGTCACCTCTCCGCCACCGCAGCAGGCGCAAAAGCAGGAGGAGGATTTGTTGGGTCTCTTCTAGGGCGCAATTTGCCGTTTGCTCGTCTTTTGTCCAGTATTTATAACTTTTTTTTCGCTTGGATTGTTGAATTTTCCTTTCCGAATACCTTAGAAATGGGGCATGAGACCCGGACCTTACCGGATATTATGGTCCCGAAGGTTCGGTCACCTTTTGTTTCCGGGACGTCACTTGGTACCTATGTGAGTCGGAACGGCATTTCTCTCCAAGCTGTGTCGAGCGCCAAGTCCTTGCGAGAGCTTCCTGGGAGCCCCTTGGTTTGATTTACATACCCTGGTGTCACGCGTCGACAGCCACTACTAGTATCCACACAATTGGATGAATTTGGTCACAGGTACTCTTTAGTACAACCAGGGAATCTAGTACAGGGGAGAAATTTTATCTCGTTCAGAACGCGGAGCTAGCGCCTGCGTCGGGTCCCAGTTCCAGTCGTCTCCACCTTCAATATGGCCTTCTTGAGCTTGTGTACGTGGTGTAATGGATATCCAACGTACTCTGGTTGGCCACAGATGACGCACGGACAGACTTGCTCGGGAAGATGGCGGTGTGCCGAGTGTCGCACTCGGACGTGCTCGAGCTGTTGATACCCTGAGATCCAATTCGACCTTGTCGACCTTCATGTCCTCCCGCAAGAAGCTGGAGAGCTGGTCTGAGGTGGAGTGGGAACGTACGTCTATTCATCGCGGGCAACGAGTCATTGCCCGTGGAATGAATTGGAAGAGTGAGCCATTTTCAGGGAAAACGACATCAGAAATGCGTTGGAGGGAGATGAACAGGAGTGAACCTCACCGGTTGGAAGGTAGATGGCTTCACGTCTCCCCCAATGCGGTTCGCACTGGCACCACCTGAGAGCCCGAACAAGTGCGTCTTGAACTCGTCCCCTTGATAACCGATAGTAGTTGGATGGCAGCTAATACATCCTCCAGGATCTTCTTCCTTCGGACGCCGCTGACCACACCACCTTCCATGTCGCCGACCTTGGGCTTGGTGAATTTGGCTTTCAACCTATCCACCAAAGGAATGATAACATCAACCTCAACCTCAAGATTCCGAAGTAGATACTGTGGTTCCCCCGGTTGTGCAATTACAATCATGATTGGATCAAGATTTCCGGGGGAGGGGCATTCGGATCTGGTAGATTTGTTATCTTTGATCAGATTCACGGCGGGGACGGGGAATGGACGACTTGCCCATGATCGCGGTTATGCCTGGTTACGCTGTGGACGTTGCGGACAAAGGCATGCCGAGATCTCGACCCAGCTACATGGCATACCGTGTGAAAAACCATCCGCACTCCGTTCGCCCCTGAAGTCTTGTGTCATCATCCGCCTCACCCACCATCCAACCAGCCAACCAACCATCACCACCCAAGCCACAATCTTGCTGTCCAACCCCATCATGTCCCACGACGACGAAATCAATTTTTGGGTTGAGAGGGTCGTCCGCTATACCGGTCTCTATGACAAGACGTTGGATCCGCTCCGCGAGAACCTCTCTCCCAACTTTTTCATCAGGTATTATGACGAGGGAGTGGCACAGTGGGCTGAGGAAGGACGAAAAAACCCACACATTGTGTTCCCGCCCAACGACCAACAAGCACAAGACATCTTCTACTGCATCATTGACAATATCTGTGGAACTTTAGATACTGTGAGGGAGGATGATTGGAGAAGGTGCATTCATTTTTATTATCAAAAGTTTCTCACCACTGACCACGCCTCAGCCTTGTCCGTATAAGCCTTGCCAGCCAGGCAGGTCTTTTCGCCATCACCACCCCTGGGAATCAGTTCCCCCTCGGTTCCAAACTCTTTCAAGAGATCATGCGATGTGCAGTTCCCAAGATGTGCAGCCCCACTCCTCCTGTGCCCTGGGTCCCTAACTCATTTTTCTTTTAGGCAGGCCATAAACAAGGAACTTATTGCAGCCCGGAAAGGACGTGAAGCCACTCAATGGCTCCAAGCACAAAACACACTCTAAACAACCAACCTCCTTCCTCTCGTCTCCCCACCCAAAGCACCAGGACCTCGCCTATGGATCAATGAATCCACCAACCCGGCTTATGTTGACAACAAAGGGTAGAATCATAGCCTGGGCTGTCTGTAACTGTATAATATTTGAGAATCACCATGTGGCCACACACTCTTTCCATCATTCTCTGCCTGGTGCAGACCTTGCAAGAGAGAACCACCCACAGACATTGAGTGAGAATGATCGCCATCAAGGTCAACGCACTCCGCCACCACCATGCCTCCCAACCAGATAGGGTTCCGCTATGTCCTACGTCTCTCAGTGGTTCCCCTTGCAGAATGCCAACTCCTTCATTACTGTGAGCATGTATACTTGCTTGCCTTCCTTCCTTCTCAAGTTTTCTCCAGACCACGGCTCTTGCAATGGATGTATGGACGAGTGGCTGGGATCAAATCACGTCGGGCCACTCAGGGGGTTGCGACAATTGCACTGTCCTGCGTGTTGCAAACCTGCACGTGAATCCAACCTGGGTTGTGCGCCCGTTGAAACCGTTATGCTGGACAGGGACTCAAAATACCAAACTCGGCTGGCGAACATGACCATGGAGCAAACTAACTTGACCCGTGAGTCTGAACCGATTGTGAAGCGCGTCATAGAATGGTCAGTACCACACCTTTTACTGAGTGTGTGTTACTCTTGCCGATGGGCAGAAACTGTCAGTGATTACAGATGACCTTGAATACTATCACGATTCGCGCCCATTTTCGCCATTTCACGACGAAGTCATTCTTCCCACACACGCTCATTCTTTGATATGTTTTATTTCTCTTTTCTTTCTTTATTCATTTCACGATCACACCATCCAAGATGAAGACAAACACATGGTTATCCATTCTATTCGAGCTCAGTATACTCAGGAGCCTCCTCATACTCAGGCAAGGCCAAACCCGCCCTTACCAACAGATCCGCCACACGGTTCGCCTCCCGATTATCCTCCTCCCTAATCGGAGTACTCCTCAAAGCTTCCATCACCTCTTGTGGTGGCGGAGTCTCTGGTACCCTCGTATCCTCCCTCTCTACTGTCATGATTTTCACCGGTTTTTCCTCTTTTCTACTCTAAGTCCCAGACGCTCACACTCCTTCCGTTCAACCATGACATACTTTTTTCCCTTATCTTATCTTATCTTATCTTATCCTTCCTTTCTTTATCTTATCTTCTCAGGTCACACGATCAAGATGGCAAACGAGATCTTATTCAGGATGATTGTCTACAATTCCGGGCTATCCCAAAGATCACAACGAGGACCAGTAGGAGTATGGACCCCCTCAGTGGAGACGTCCCTCCCAGTCACGAACTCCCAGTTCCTCCTGACCACCTCCACCACGTCCAACTCCTCCCTGGTGAACAACTGAGGAGAAGGACTCCTCAGTCGGTACAGCGACCCGAGTTCTATTGGTCCCCCGACTCCTCCCTCATCCTCCTCCCTCGTCAAGTCTACCTGGAGAGGCGGAGCCATCGCGGCCACCTGAGCTGAGACCAAGGCCATCCTGGCCTCCATCATCTCCATACGAGTCATCAGACCATGGATGGTCCACTCGTCCTGTTGCTGCCGTTCCACTAACTCCTTGTTCTCCGCATGGAGAGTTGTGTAGTCCGCCTCTAAGCGGTTCTCCAGCTTACGGAACTGCTTCTCCACCAACTCATCTTCTCTCGCCTTCTCCAACTTCTTGTCACTACTCTAAGGATAAATCAGTGTTTGTTATAAGGAACCAAATACGATCGACTCACCACCAAGTCCAAGGTCACCACAGATTCATTGACCTTGTTG
>Ga0307509_10004963_pt1 | contig 18813 bp, 8 predicted proteins | sample 10_EM_MG_FD_202245 | JGI IMG/M metagenome (GOLD analysis project Ga0307509, IMG submission 202245) | Populus trichocarpa ectomycorrhiza microbial communities from riparian zone in the Pacific Northwest, United States - 10_EM | ecosystem: Host-associated > Plants > Roots > Unclassified | place...
ACTGAATAGGACAAGCTAGGCTTAATTATGTATCCAAATTCCACAAGGAATTGGTTTCTTTCGAGTTCGATAATTGACTACAAGTTACCGACCGATGAGAAGATTGAGATAATTTAGCCTGTTTGTTCGCGCGGCTTCCCTTCCCTTCCCTATGAAACGTGTAGAGCTGGCTAATTGACTAAACAATTTCCCTCTGTTTTTGCCAGCCACGACTGACTCTGCTTGCAATGCGATACGGTAACGTTTGGAGTTGTGGTGAGATATTTTTTAAATTTGTAAAAAAAAATTATTTTTAATATCAATATCTTAAAATTAATTAAAAAAATTAATTTTTTTTAAACACAGCCCCACCACATAGCCACGAGTAGCCAATAGTATTCAATAGAATTGCCTCCCTTGTAGACTTGCATCATTTTCAAAAAGCTTGTACTGATGTTGAAATCAGTGAGTTTCCTCTGCAATTCAAGAGCAAACTTCCATGTAGCTTCCTTTGGAGGCGAGTTAATTAAACCACTGAACAAATAGTTTAGTAGCATCCGCGTTTCCCCTCTCCAACCATTTTTCTATCAAATATGGCTATGGGATAAGGATTGACAGCAGTGCAAGGAGGTTATGGAGTCACATTCTGTTGATAATTTCCATAGGCTGGTTAAGTTGAGAGACGGGCGTGGATTTGAGCTTCACCTTGGTAAAACCAGAGCATAGGCCACTGAACCTGTATTGCCAACCATCTTGTAAGGCCATCAATCAGCATTCTGCTCTCTCTCTCTCTCCAATGCGCTTCAAAGTCCATATTTTCCCGGGAAGACTCCTGCAAGGAAACATTTTCCTGAGAAACATGCAAGGCATTGCCGCACAAGGCAACTCAGTTCGTTATCGCTATATGAATACCTCACCACCACCATTACAGACCTTGTATCAAACCAGAACTGGTCAAGACTCTAGACCCACATCCAAAACACAGACCCCAACACGCTCCTTCAACAGTTACTCGATTTCCGGAGCTGACCCGGAACTTAATTTAAGGTACTTGATTTGGTCACCGGCATAACGCAGGCATCTAGTCTTACACTGACTTGCGTTTTTTCAAAATTATTCAAGGATTAGATCTTTAATTTCTGGATAAGCTTGGCAAGTATGAGAAGGATCGTTCAGCTTCTACAATAGAAATGATGGGAAAACGCTTTGTATAATGAATATAAATCTGTCATGACATTAAAGGAACATAATCTAAATATTAATCTGAAAATAGAAATAATTCTCTATGAATTTCTAATAAAAATAAAATACATAACTAATTATCAGTTTTTTTCTTTTTAAAGGGGGCTTTTTAAAATCTTTTTTCCCATAATTTTAATCCTATTTCCCATATTTTATTTCACTTAACTTAGTAATAAAACATTCATTCAAGTAAATTTTAGACTAATTAAAATATTGATATTAATCAATTTTACTAGACTTTCCATGTTTTTTCACTTCCCTTAATCAATTTTACTAGACTTTCCATTTTTCACATCTCTTGTCTCTCTCCATTATTAAGTGTTCGTTTCTCTACACGGTAATATCATATTTTTAATTGTGAAAATACATATTATTTTTATGTTTTTTCTAAGTAAGATATAGTTTGAATTGCATAGAAAAATATATATAGCTTAAAAAATTACAAAAATAAAAATGATTGATTTATAAAACCAAAGACTTCATGGATCAAAAAAGTTGTAAAAACCATCTAATAGATAGCCTAGTGGTAAGAGTTTAGAACTAAGGGGTTTGCTCCCCCTGTAGTTTCAGGTTCGAGCCCTGTAGTTACTAATATGATAGCCACTGGAGGTTTACATGGTCGTTAATTTCAAGGCCTGTGGAATTAATTAATGTGCACGCAAGCTGACCCGGATACCCACGTTAATAAAAATATTTTTAAATTCATAACGTTTTCGTTTCAATTATTTACTATATACTATTATATAGGTTTTCAATCATTTAGGATAGTGGTAATGTAACAAGAACATGCAGAAGGGAGATCAGTTTTATATTATATATAAAAAAAAGAGTGGCAAGAATTTTAACGTTGGTTATAAATCTAGGGTTCTACGTTTGATTTTTTTTACAAAAGATAGTCTTACGTACCTCTTTGATATATTTTTTAAGTATTATATAAATTAATTTGTTTTTAACTTTTAATTATATTTTTAATAAATAAAAGATGATTGAATTATGATGAGAATACTAAGTTAACGTACGTTGCACATAGTCTCTTAATCTGGTAAATAAGTTTAAAGGTATCTTATTTTAATTGGAAAAAAAATTAAAATACCCTTGTTTGGAGAAAAACTCTAAGATATTCAAAACTAAATCAAGAAAATCATCAACAAAAAGGGGAAAAAACTAAAAAGAAGGCAAGTCCAAACAGTGTTAATAGGAGAGATTTTAGAGATTTCAGATTCTACATACCTACCTGGCTGGAACCATCAAAACTGGAACACGCTAACTATATAATATTAGCCTCTCAACGTCGACTGTGTGTGTATATAACAGTACTGCTCTGTAGTAAATTTAAACATTAACAAATTTATCAAGGGAAGGAGAAGAAGAAGGAGAGAGGAGGAGGAGGAAGGAGAGGATATGAAGCATTTTCTGACCCTCCTCACCATTGCTTTCATAATCATTATGGCTAGCACCTGTATGTTATCCTTCTCTAAACTCTCAAGGCCATGTATTTGTTTTTCTTAGTTGTTTATTCAAATTTCTTTTTTGTTCAAATAAAGGATATATTCGAGACAGTTTACTCATCGACTAATTAAGACTGATCAATCTCTTTCTCGGACAATCTTAATAACACACTCCCATGCACGTCGAGAGTAATGAAGTTATTCAACTGCACAAAGTAGCAGTAATGAAGGTTCAGAATTAATATTCTTGCATGCATGTGCAGATGGTGAAGTAGAAGCCGTGCCTGATAATTGTGTCAAGCCCTGTGTGGGAGTATACGATGACACCCGGTGCATAGCGGACTGCCGGAAGCAAAGGTTCCGGAGTGGAAAATGCGAGAAGAGGCTGAAAATACCCCTTTGTTGTTGTAGCCTTCTGGGCTGACGACGAGCATCGATCGTTATTACTTACAAAGTGCTGTCTGCCTGTTTTCCTGCCCTTTTGCTTTTAGGGGAATAGCCCCCATTAATTCTTACGCAGTATTTATTGATGTCAATCTGCTGCTGTTGCCGCCGCCGCCGCCGCCGCCGCCGCCCCCCACAGTACAAGCTTTAGTATTCTTAAATTGAAATAATAAGTGCACTTGAGTTGATTGATGGTTTAGTGCTTTAAATTTCTGTATTTAGTTTTTGATTGATCGTTAGTAATTTTTATAAATTCAGTGATTGATATTTTTCGATAATTAAATTAGATAAAACTATCATACAAGAATAACATTAATTACTCCTGTATCAAACCCACGCTAGTAAAAGTATTATCAAACCCATGCTTAGTTAATTATTCCGATAATTAATTATAAAGAATAATTCAACTAATTAAATTTTAAATTTATTTTTTAATAATTATAAGTTTAAATCTTTTTAATATTACTAGAGATTTATATAAACGTTAATTTTAAAGTTTATGAGATTAGTTGAGGTACGCGCAACCTGACTCGAACATTCACGTTAATAAAAAAAAAATTTCTTAAAAAATAAATATCCAAAAAAAAATATGATTTTTTTATAAGATATGTTTTATTTGTTTTTATTATCTTTATTTTTACTATCTCATAATAATAATTAAACGTGAACCAAAAGTTTTATTTGATTTTGAGAATATAATGTTTATTTGGTAATGTAATATAAATTGTTTTTAAAAAGTGATTTTTAATTAAAAATATATTAAAATAATATTTTTTATATATTTTTATTTTTAATATCAAAATTATAAAAAAAATATCAATTTATTATTTTTTGAAGAAGAAACAATTTAGAAAGTAGAAGGTAAATGGGCACTAGCAATAAAATCTATTTTTTATTAATATAAATTTATTTTAGTAAAAGATTAAATTGATTATCAATCCTCAAATTTATTATTTAAGTCTTTGGATACCGTGCAAAAACATATGACAACTGTTTGATTTTTATTTTATTTATTTAAAAAAAACATAGAAAATAAAGAAAGGTAAACATGTTTTCATAATGCTTTTTAAAAAAGGTTAAATTTTTTTAATTTATTCTCTTACTTTATATTAATTTTATTTTGATATGTCATGTTAAAATTATTTTTTTTTTTTTAAAATATTATTTTAATATATTTTTAAATAAAAGATATTTTAAAAAAACAGCTGTCATAGTATAAAGAGGCTAATAAGCAAGTCAGCAAAACGGTGCGGTTTGCCTGGTCTCTTGAATTTTCACTCTCCTTCGTTCTCTTAGCTGAGAGACAAGAACCACAAGCACAAAATCTTAAACAGCAAGAAGAAGAACAATCTTCTTTTTTTACCTTTCCTATAGATAACGTGAACGAACCGTAAGTAGAAGATTATTCCTTTCTTGCATCACTGTTGACATATACAGACAGTTCTCTAAAACACAAACACAAGAAACCAGACTTGTTTTGTTTTTATGGATTTCCAAAAAAAGAGGGTTCAATTGCTTGCCTTTATAGTTGGAATCATAGCTCTTAGTATCACAGGTATATTCTTTATACTTTTTTTGTGTTATTCTTTGTGGGCTTTTCGTTTTGACTCTGTTTTAGGTGCAAAGTTTGAGTCCTTTTAGGGTCAAGAAGATTGGTTTTTGGTTGTGATTGAGTTTTTGGATTGTGCGCTGGTGAATCTTTAATGGGCTTTTGTATTTTTTTTGTGTGTGTGAAATTTGTGATCTTTTATGTTTTAGGGGTTCATTTCTAATCTGGGTTTGTTGGGAACAAGCTAAGATATCTAATCTTTGATGAGTACTGTGTGCTGATAAACTCATGAGTTAGTAACTCGATTGTTGAATACATGAGAGCTCTTATGTGTGCAAATGTATTGAAATTTTGATATTGGTTGAAATTTGATTGGGATTAGTGTAAATAAGTATGTCAGATTTCCTGACTTGATGTGAAAGTGTTGAGGTTTCTTAGGATTTAAATTTTTTTCCAGTTATTTTGCTAAATTTGTAAGATTCGGTTCACTCACATTAAAAATTGATAGCAAATTCTGAGTTTTGGAGGCAATGTAGCTTATGTGAAAAATCTAACTCGTATAGTTTTAATGATCTCTCTTATTTTCATCTAGCGAATACTGTTTTGTTGAAGTGGCTCATACGTCTTAGGACAGAATCAGGATCATCGTTTTGTGAATAATATGTATACTCAATAGATATATAAAATGTTTGTATGGGTTTCTTTCGCATTGTCTGCATGTGTTTGTGTGTGCCTGCCAACGAGTTTATCTTTGCTGTACACATTATCACAATATTCTCATGTCAAGATTTTAACTAAATCCTTCTGTGCTTGATTGTTGGATCTTCGGAAGTAGAGAACAAGTTGGTTTCTTAAATTATCATCTGAATTTAACAAAACTGAATGTATTGGCTTGAGATTTTTTTCACAACATGGTATGCTTATGTGCGGCAAAATTTTATAGCTGAAAAGTGTCGGCAACTGGTTGGGGACGATAATTCTTCCCAGAGTGGGAAGTTTACAATCTTTGACTGCTTTGACATGGGCTCCGGAACCCTAGCATGTGCGGTGAAAGAGGGTGTGAAGTTGTATGTCTACAATATCAGATCTGCTCATGTTGAGAGAGCGAGGAATCTTGCAATTGAGCGTTCATTACTTGATGCAGTGGGACAGGGAATGTCTCCGCAGGATGCGGCAAAAACAGCACAGAAAGAAGGGACAAAGGCTGCAAAACTGGCGAAGCAGCAAGCAAAACGCATCGTAGGTCCTGTTATCTCTTCTGGATGGGACTTTTTTGAAGCTCTTTACTATGGTGGTACCATAACAGAAGGTTTCCTCAGGGGCAGTGGAACATTGGTTGGTGCCTATGCTGGAGGTTTTCTTGGTGATGAAAGGCTTGGACGTGTTGGTTATCTTGTTGGAAGTCATTTGGGCAGTTGGGTTGGAGGTAGGATAGGACTGATGGTGTACGATGTGGTAGATGGAGTTCATTACTTGCTTCAGTTTGTTCAAGGAGAAGACAGTGAAGTGTATGAATCTCCTCCTGATGAAAGTCCTGAATCATATGAACATTCCGAATTTAGGTGAATACATTGTGTCGATTGTTGATTTTTTGATCCTTGTGGTCAAGATGTATCCAGCTAGATGCAGTATAAGCAACATTTTAGTGATTCAGTTGAGGTTGAGTATAAATAAACGGTAGCATGGTCGAATTCATTTTCTTCAATAAGTTACTCGCTGAGTAGATTGTCTACATTTTTTTCCTCATACATCCCACTATATCTATTTATGGATCCTAAAAATTTCACTCCAAAGCGAAGTTCTTTCCAGCCTATTCTGCTTATCTAGGGCCGCGGATACTCCTGAAACAAATCTTACTTGTTCCTGGATGAATTGTAAGTTGCAGGTTCTTTGTTCTGATCACAACAGATGAATGATTGCATGATGAGTTAGCTTTCCAGTATCTCAGGACAGATTTGAAGTGGTGGGCCTGTGGGATATTTGGAACTCCCTCATACGTGATGTTGCTGATTTCATGTTGACCTGTCAAGCTAGATTAGGTTTCATAACCAAACTCGATCTGGTGGCTGGTGGCTTGAAAAAATATTTATAAGATACTCAAAGATGCATGATCTCCAGGCAGGTCCTCTGCGCTAAATTAATCCTGTAAATCCCCCCTCCCTGCTCAGACTATAACTTGAACTCAATTCTAAACCCTCTTGATTTGCAAGGGTATCAATGAACCAAACTAATCCATAAGGATGGTATCAATGAACCAAACTAATCCATAAGGATGACTTACTGGTTGAGAGGGTGAGTTATGGATTTGCAAGGGTATCAATGAACTAAACTAATCAATAGGTTACCGCATTAATGACCGTATTAAACCGGGTTTAATAACTGTTTTATTTCAAGATACACAAAGATTAAGAATATTTGAGGAAGGGAGGATAATGAAATGCAACAACCCAAGTTGCAAAATGATGGTGTTCGCATGGACTAGAGTACAGAATGAGAGGTCTGATCAAAAGAAAGCAAGTAGCTTGGGAATTAATATCTAATTGCATCTTGTGTACTGAGTGTCTAACAATTGTCATCTACTCGCTGTATCTCTCCACGTTTGTGCCTTCTGCTATTCAACTTCAATGAATAAAATCATCTTTATCTCAGCCAGTAACTCAACAAGGTATACTTAATTTAGCTTGATCTGTTTTGAACAGTCAACCATGTGTGCTATATGACAGCCTCCATGAAATCAACAAAATTGTCCCACGACACGCGTATATTCAAGCAAGCATGTTTTTTAAGGTTCCTCGTGTTCTACAGTTTCCAGGTTCATCTTCCTCATTCCAACATCATAGTTTCCATTTTCAACAGTTTTGTGACCTAAGAAATTAAGACACCCGATTCCACATAATATTAAAGAATGATATTGTTCTATCATATTATTGTATCAATGTTCTACCCTCACTTGCCATTATTAGGTTTAGTATGTGTCTTAATTAATATGCTGGCTTCAATGATAATAACTTTATAACAATGAAGTCCATTTCATTGACAAATTAAGTTGCTTGACAAATTGTTGTGCAGCAAATGAAGGCTATCTTATCTGTTGAATTGACACAAAGTTTGTTCGGGAAAGGGCATAGCTTTTGTCTGCAAATAAAAGCTAACAATCATGCATCTATCCATCACATAGTAACACCTCAAAAGGGAATTTTCTATGTTTTCCTACCATAGTCTTGAAGCTTGAGATCAGTTTTCCTCTTATGTATGTGAAAATCTCCCTGTCTAGACAAAACATTGAAACATTTTCTATGTTTTCTTGTGTTATATTTGGGAGGAAAAAATAATAAGAGGAGTTTAATGTTAGTTTTTTCAACAAGATTATTTTTTCAAACGCTGATTTTTAGAAACATTATAACTTCATCCTTAATTTAAGTTATTTCGACAAGTTAACTTGTTAAACTCACGATCCAAATCTTTATTCAAGTGAGTTTTATTTTAAATCGATTTAATACTGATAAGAAAAGATCCAAGAGAACCGACAGGTTAACTCGCAATTTAATTGACTCAGTCAAACTCGTTTTAAACTCAATCAGGTCAATTTCAAAAACTATATAAAAAAATGATATTGTTTTCAATAAAAACAATAAAATTAGGTTGACCTCATGATTCAACAATCCAGCTCTAAACCGAATTAGACTGGCTATGTTTTCTTGTGTTTATATTTGAAAAAAAGTTAAAAAGATAAGTTTAATGTAAAGTTTTTTCAGTAAGATTATTTCGTGTTTTTAAATAAAATTATAACTTGGTTTTTAATTTTAAAAAAACATAAAACAACATCATTTTAGATAAAAATAATAAACCTAGATTAATCTCATGATTTAATAATTTAAAATTTATAAATCCCTAATCAAGTTTAACAAACTATAATCATGGTTAATGGCAACATAATAGTATGGTTTGATAACTATGAAAAAGAGGGGACATGGATTTGGCAGGCGCATTATCAGAAGGAATATGCAAGTCTAAGGCACTGGTACTAAAAATGATTAGTCCAAATGAGCATTACAAGAAGAATATCACATGCAGTGGAATGTGTTAATTAACAGTATCATTGTTAGGACAAAAAGAAGAAACCCAGAAGCATACTATTACTAGTGGGCTTTATTACATTTAATCTGCTGCTGAAAGAAGCCCTATCACTTGCTATGGAGCTCAACCTGCAGCAGCAAAAACTTTTGTTCTTGATTCTTGTCCAAGAAAAAAACAGATTCTACCTCAATGAGCGTGGTGGTTTACGGATTGTAGAAGATCAACCCCAAACATATATATAGATAAGAGGTTCATTTATTTTTTGTTCTTGACAATAATGTAGATAACTCAACGTATCTGCCAGATAAAATGGAATTCATGGACCAGCTGGTAGCTTACAAGGGAGGGCAAGAGAGAGGGGATTCTTGCATGCGGTACTGGGATTTTACCTATAGTTATCAAACCCGACTTAGGTCAATTTGAGAATCAACTCTTTCAGCTTCAGCGGGTTGCTCATATTTGAGCTCGGATTTGACCAAATCAACATCTATTCTAGTTTACAAAATAAAGGTGACTCGAGCTAGGTTTCTGTGTCTCAACCAACCCGGTTAAGTTTGATTACTATGATTTAACCAGCTTTTTCCCAATTTCTTTCCCCACCTCTCAATGATGGGTTTTTTTTTTCCATGAAAGACAAAATGAATCGTTTAATTGATAAAAAAACACTACGACAGGTTCAGTCCTGCTAACTGCAATGCGCAAGCAGACAGCAACCTTGACAGTTTGAAACTGCTAACTGATTTAACTCCATTTTCTGCAGAGATTTGACTATCTAGGATTTTCTTTAGCCTTGAGTACAATGCAGACTAGGTTGAACATTCTTGATAGTTATTCTAATCAAAACCTGGAGACGAGTAAGCTTCTCGACAATGATTTATGCTATTGCACTCCTACAAGATCAATACATGCAGCATCTTCAAATTTAAGGTTTTCAGCATGATAGAATGAAGCACATGCGGGCATATACAGGAGAATGCTAGTTCACAAGTAAGAAGCTGAACTGCTTTGTAAGAATTGGAACCAAAGGGTTTTAAGCGTATACACAACTTTGAAGTAGATAGCTTTACAAGTATGCAAGTTACATAAATAATGTTGGTAGAAGATGACGAATGGATACCAAACATGAGTTTTCCTCATGTCCCAATGTCATCACCAACAATACCATAGCATGTTGGTCCAGCTGTGTCACCACCGACACTTTCCATGAGAGCAAACCTCATATCTTTGGATGGTTTCCAGTGCCGCTTCCGCTGGTTGATAAACCAATTATTAATCTGCTTTTGATCTAGCCCTGTAATCTCTGATAACTTCGCCTTCTCCTCTTCCTGCACCATAATATCCATTCATGGTGGTCAGGCTTAAGAAATGTTCTGGATTAAGGTTTCATAAGCTTTCCTGACAATTTTGCGACTGCAGAAGTGTACTGGGTTAAGATTTAACTCTAGACTGACTCTGCACAAGACTGCTACTAGACATATTTCAGCAACATTCAGTGACTGAAAGTTATGAATTGCTCAAGTTTCTAGATTGCAGCTTCTAACTGTACCAATAACAGCATAAAAGACAATGAGCATTTGGGGGTCGGTTGAAAGATAATGAAAGGTTGTTCAGAAACAAATGCATATGCTCAATATCTACAGCTTATTTTTGGATGAATTTTCACCTTCTGCAACTTGTTAAGCAAAAAGATTTCTAATATAGATGTTGCCTATTCTCATAATTCTTCACAAGAATACTTAAAAGAAAAGCCTTCAATCTTGCTTGCCATACCTAGTTTCACCAAAGCAATGGCAAGATTATGTACTTGCTCGTTTTTGGCTTGTGAGCCCGACTATATTATCCACTGATTATCCTCCATGAAGAAATTACTTTCTAGCTACGATATACCAGAGACTTTTATCTTTTTAGTGAAACTTGTTGAAACGAATATTTTGAATATTGATAACATCTTTCTCCATCGTTATTCTCCCCTTTGTACTTTCTGTTTTACCTCTACAAATCATTAACCTATGAGCATGTACTATGAACACATGCAAGAGAGTTTTGCAAAGACATTTGAGAGAATGACAAAACAATGGAGCGAGAAAAAAAGACATGATAACCAGATTGTAGGGGTTATTAACGATCACCGTAGGATATGGCCATCTATAATGGTGGTTCCACCAGTCCAAAAGCAATGTCTTTGCATCCTTTGGTAGTTTGCCTTTCTTTCTTTGCTTTAGGAATTCCTTTCTCAAACTGCTAAGATGGCCACTGTACTTGCTCAAGAGCACTCCTTTTAGATTCTGATCGCTTGAGTGAAAACCTAATGACCCTGGAATTTCAGATGCTTCAACTTCCCCACAGCTTAACTCCTCCTCGGAAGTCCATGCTGGCTCATCTGCTATGAAACATCACAAAGACAGTAGTCTATAGTTAAGACTTTTCCAATGACAACCCATGAAAGACTGAGTAAAGTTTAATATTTAGATCAAACACTTTTCATGTCTCAAGGCATGAATCTGTTGAAATGAAAAAAGTGAACTGGAGTTGGTACTTTATAGGTAAAGCTACCTGATCCCAAAGGAGAAAGAAAACAACTTTATCAAGCTAAAAATTGCAGGAAAATTACAGCTACATGTAGAACATTAACAAATTATCAATCATTTCCAGGGTCATACATCAAAACACTCCAAAATTCTCAGGTTCTTCATCATAACATAGTATTAGTAACTAGCAGGGATAAGATTTTGCTAATACAAGTCTAACATCAAGTAACTTCACACACCTCCAAGCTTGTAAATAAAGCAGCAGGGAAAGGAAAAGGTCAACAGTCTTCTGTCTAAGATAATTTTAAAATTTAAACACAGTCCCAAAGAGCTTGAAATGGAGAAATTACATCTCAGAGCGAAAGCCACATATGTACTTATTCCAAAAGGGATATCATTGAACACAATGTTTAAAAAGGGTAAAGGAAATTTGTAGAACTAAACAAAACCAAAGAAATTAAGAAATTATGTAGAAACTTGGAAGAAAACAAGTCCTTGTTGTTGAGAGAGATAATCTGAAGTTCTTAATAGCATAGTTGCTTATCTTAAAAACTATCGTATACGCAGACCAGATGGTACTAATCTTCTTTTATGTAATGATTATTTTTGCTTGATTTAAATATGCTCTAGAGGCTACACAAGTTTCTTCAAGGCCCCTAGAAGTGAAAGCTTCCCCTTGAATATATAACAAAAATTGCAGCTGCAAAATTATCTCATACTTCTGCATCCCAACAAATCTAATGCTGCCAACCAATAGAAAATGGGAGCCTCTTGCATATCATTTTCACTGATCACGCTAGTGCCTTCAGCAACTAGCATGAATATAGAAGGAAAAGAAATGCTCGCAAGATCACACTTCAGTTAGACTATTGTACAGATGACAGACGATACGATACACATAGAAGATTCCACGTGTAAGCAAATAAGATGGAATTCTGAATTCAAAACAAGGCATAAAATTTATGACATGCTACCATTGAAGTGGAGCTCGATGCAGAGACCTTGAAACACAAACTAATTCATACTGATACTTGATGGTTAATTCTAATATTTCTTACTTGATGTATTGTTGCACTTTCAGATGCCATATTCTTGACAAGGAATGTTCCTGTGATTTTTAACAATGACCAGCCAAAAACAAACTTCTGTCCACAAATTCATATCTCATGAAGACATTATTAATGGCAATGTTGACAAATTGGCTTTTAACTAACCTAAAATACTGCTCAAATAATAGTACGATTGAGCTTGTTAAATGTCATCAATAATTATTCATCAGTATTGAACATTAAATATTGGTTGAAATAGGAATCATGCATACACATTTTAATATTAAAAAAAAACATAAATATCATAGATTATTTGTAACTTTCTATATGGTGCTACATTTTGAAATGACAACACAGCAGTTTCAATGTGTAGCACAGCACATCAAACTGCAGCAAATCAAAAAAACAAACATGTTTCTGCACAATACCATTTTCATCAACTTTAGGTAGGGACCCAAAAGAGAGCAGAAAAATCATGGACGGTGAGGACACGACTTGGTGTTTGATTACTCATAGAGAATCCCAACCATTCAACTAACCAGTAAAACTATTCCTTTTAACAAGCACAGTAGCAAAAGTTCGATCCCATTGTACCTCTTCCAACATTCATTTGATTTGATTGCGTATATTAATAGAACAACATGACCCCTTTTCACCAGCTACCACTCATAATTCCAGGTGCAAGTTGGTCATGGAAACCAATGTCAGAAAATGGCACAGTGCAAAAAACTTTACCTGAGCCATAATCAAATATTTTAGTCAATGTTCCTTTGCAAAGACTACTTAGTTGTGATTCTATGCTGCTCAAGAAAGTAGTAGCCTCGTCAAACGGCTTGGATAATTCCTCCTTGTATCTATGAAGAACCTCACAGTATGATTCCTTGAAAAACAACAGCAGCTTCAATGGTTATAATAGTTTATTCCAATCATGTGACTGCTTGGAAAGAAAAGTATCAAGAAGCACAAAACTTGGAATCTCATAACTTGGAATGTGAGTAGGAGTCGTAAGATTCAAAGTTATATTTTATTTTATTTTTACTAAATTTTCTTGACAATCTAAGTAGCATGAATAGAAAAGAAATTAAAGAAATAACGCAAAAAATAGAAGAAAAATAAGATAAAACTCTGGGGTTAAAACTCTACCATGAACTCATCAAGTTCTGGATCAGCTCCTATCTCATAGCAAGTATTGATTTGGTAGCTACATCTGCCTATGTCTTCAAGAAGAGAAACCATTTCTGGAGGTGCACCAACCTTCAAAGCAAACAAAAATCACTCAAAAGCTCAAATTTAACACACTAGGTTTTCTTTTCTTCTCTCTTTCTTTTTTTTCTTTCACGACATTCTAATTTCTTCCCCATCAACAAAAACTTCTTTAAACAAGAAGAAAAGGATAGAAAAGGGGGGTAAACTTTCAAAATGGTAACAACGATTCAAAGATTATTTAGTGAAGATGATGGTAACCTTTCGGCACTCTACGTATGCAGAAACTAGGTCTGGATAACGAGGGTGATTGGCGATCTGGGTCTTGATTACATCATGCATATCTGATTCAGTGACTGGTGTATAACCATGACCAGCTTGAAGTAAATTACCAACTTGACTGTGAAATTCGTTGTTACTGGTAGTAGCATCAGTAAAGTTAACAACAGGCAAGTTTTCAAGTCTAGCAATATCATTTGGTGAACAAGAAATTGTAGGATTAAACCTATAAAATCCCTCCATGAAATTGTCTATCAATACAAAAAAAAGATTGTCAAGATATTTATCAATCTAGAATTGTAACAGCAAGAATACTAGCTTCACTGATCTTCAAGCTAGGCTAAAACTTCTTACAGTGAAGATCTTTGAGAGGTAATACAGGCACATCAAGATAAGAAAGTCCAAGTTATCAGGAATCCCAAGAAAAGGAAAGAGAAAGGGAGAGGGAGTTTGGCAGAGAAAAATACTGTAGTAGGGTTGACCATTGATCTTCTTCTAGGTGCTGTATGCATATATGATCAAGAAAGAAAATACCCAAGAAAGTTTACAAGAAACAGCGCTAGAATCGATACAAAAACACCAAGAAATCTTGTTGAACAAGACCAAAATGAGCAGGTTTTTCAATTACAAATAGTAAAAAGCGCACACACATCTCATCCTCCCCGTGACACAAAGTCCCATATAATAGTCGAAAGAGAATCCTAGTTACTAAGTGAACGAAGGAAAGCAGTAGGGAGAGAGAGAAAACATGCAAGAAACCCTGGCTGTAGTTACTGCTGTTATGAACTTTGAAGTAACCATGAGGTTCAGGTTGGAAAGAGACCAAGCCTTACTTTCTTTCCCAAGAAGACCTAGGATAAAGTGGACATACACACACATACAAAGACAAAGAAAGCAGTGAGCAGTAGCAGTGACTAGAAAGAGAGGTGATAACTGAAAAGGCTTCACATGCATTGAGTTCAAGAAAGAGAAGTCTTTTTTAGTCCCTTTTCTTTACAAAACAAAAACTCCAGTCCCTTTTATTTCAAGATGTATTAACCAATCCCTGAACTCATGGATCTCTTAAATTTCTAGGCAGCCTCAAACAACCACAGGAATTAAATTATTTGTTTCCTAAATATGTGAGGACCGGGGCTTAACGTAGTTGTAAAGAAATGATTGATCTGGTTGGTTGCCCTTTCTTGCCACGTGCGAGTGCATGCTCCCGCATTTACAGATGACAGACGTGTCTTCCTATCTACCTTGGAGCAGATGGTCAGTGTAACTGTGTCGTGTTCAAATTCACCGGCCTTCGAGCTCTCATTGGTTTAAAGAAGTTGAATTTCGTGGGTTTCTAAGGTAATTGGACTCTGAAATTTCGTACCTATATCTGGGGTACCATGTTCTGTTCTTCTTCTCCCCCGCTTGTAGGAGGCTTCTTGGTTATAATTGTTTTTTTAAAAAAAAATATTTAGAAATATATTAAAAACAATTTAAAAATAAAAAATAATATCTTTTTTTAAATACATTTTCAAAATACAAAAAGACTTCAAGGCAACTACCATCACCACCATGAGCTACATTATTGGATTTGCGTCGTGCAAGAGACATGGGGTCATCCTTTAATTTTTCTTTTCTTTTATATGGTTTTCTTTCTCTCTTTTTTGTTGAATTTTATATGGTTTCGTTGTTGGTTGAATTGGACTATTATTGAGCTGGTTTTCGGGTATTTAAAAGTGGATAATAGTTATTTTTTAAAATTTATTTTTAATATTAATATATCAAAATAATCCGAAAACATAAAAACCAGTTGAACCGTTCACCTGAACATACTGTTGGGCAGTATTTTTATAAATATTTAAAAATAAATTTTATTTTAATAAACACGTGGCTAGCTGGCAAAAATCACCTTAATTCGAAGAAAAAACTTCAATAATGGCGCTATAGAGTGCATGAAAACAGATACGCTTTTAAAAGCAATGGCCATATCAAGGTAATTATTAACTCGGTCCCTATATCTTAAAGAAACTGATAATTCAGTCCCTTTGTTGGAAAAAATCCACATTAATTCACGAGATTGTCATCCATCATCATCATCAAGGTAACGAGCCATTATAATATACTAGACATTAATTGAAAAGGTATAGATCTATTAATAATAAATTAACTTTAATGGACAAGTTTAATGGTTAAAGAGGTATACCATCTTTATACACTTCCTGGGTTCAAACTTTGGAGCAATATTCAGGGGAAAAAATGAAATATATTATATGATGTAAACAGAGGCGGAGCCGATAATATTTGATAGGAAAGGCTAAAATTAATATAACAAGTTATATTATTAAAAAACTTATTTATTTAAAATAAAAATATCATACTATTATATATTTAAATACTAAATAAAAAAAATTAAAATGATTTGTAGAGACCGAGCCCTTATTTGCCTCCCTCCCTTAGTTCCGCCCTGGATGTAAAGATATGTTTTTAAGATGATGCAGAGAAAATAAATTCATCTAACCTTATTTTTTCGAGCATAACCCTTGTCATCGAAATAAATAAAAAGAAAAAAAAGTAATAAATTGACAGCACGTAAAAGCTAATCAAAAGATTAATTTATAATTTTCCAAACCAAATGGATTTTAACTTGAAAATTCCTAGAACCACGAGCACTAGCTTATAATTTTTCCTGGTGCTTGCAGCAATCTTGTAGTGGTAGGTGGGGAGCATTTTATCTGACTGATCATTACTCTCCTCACAGAAAATTGGAACAAGGTCGTGTATCTTCAAGCTGCATGAGGCGTTTTTAGCCTTTCAGGGAGGTTTCTGTGCCCCACAGGCGACAAACCGGTGGCTCTACAAGAACAGTACGTTGAATGGATAATTCTTGAATTGGTTTGGAAGTTACTTTCCCAGCAGCCTAGAACTTTTAGCCTCTCCAGACAAGGAGAGATGGATGCCATTTAGACGGCAAGATTTGGTGGAGACAAGCTATAAATCATTAAGCAGCCAAGATTATGATTAGCAATATCTGGAAAGTGGGAAAGGCTATTAAGCCAAATCTTTGACTTTAACAAGATGAAGATTTGTGTATTTTATCAAGATGATTCTGGTTTAAATTTGAACGTGACTGTTCCACAGTATAATGTAGCTTCTGTAATTAAATTTTAATTAGGGCTTGAGTGGTTTGTCCTTTAATGGATAATGTGAAAATAAAGAGTGTTCAAAACTAGAGATTCCTAGACAGCTCCCATGAACAACACGAGGATAAAAGATTCTAAAATAAGGTGGTAATTAAACAAGAAGATAAGAACTCCCCAGAGTATGTTTAAGAGTATTTTTAATATTAGTATATTAAAGTGATTTAAAAATAAAAAAATCAAAATTTAGCCAACAACAGGGCTAAATATTATGCCTTTCCTGCCAAAGACAGTCTACATGTCATGTTTTATTTCCAGTTAACTTGGCACTTTAAAAAAAATACACGCTCTTTTCATGAAAAAATACTATTTTAGAGACCGTGCAGGTTGGAAAAAATGTTTTTTTTTATTGAACTGTTCTAACATGTTTAAAGCCTCCTGGTTTACTTAGGTGTCAAAATGTGATTAAAATTAAATTATATAAAATTTATTTAAACATGATTTAATTAATTTGATGGACTTAAAAATATTCTACTCACTTATTAAAAAATAATTAAGATGATGAAATTAACATAAAATATCTCGAGATCTAACTTCTTGTATAATCTAGTTTTAAAATTGAAATATATAGAAATTGTTTTATCATGATTTAATTAATTTGATCGATTGAAATATAATGTAACGTAGTTGATCAATAAAAATAAATCTAAGAATGAAATTATATAAAAAATGATAATAAAATTTATAGTTCTACCCATCTTTTTGCTTAATTTAACATTAAAATTAAAAATTATGTGGAAGTTTCTTCGTAATCTAGTCGATTTAGTTGGTTCAAACATAACTTAAGTAATTATTAAAAAAATTTAATGATAAAATTAAAAATATTTATAACAAATTAAAATAAAAAAAGGGAAATAGAAAAAAAAAATTGAGGTCGACTTCAAAAAGAAAAGGAATAGAAAGAGCTACGATGTTGATACGATTAGTGAAGCTCCAAAATGTTTCACAGTTTTTTCAATATATAAGTAAATATTACCTTGCATCAATTTAGAAATAATAACCAAACATTATCTAAATATTATTTAGAAATATATATATCTAAATACTAATTTATGTATTTCTTATAATTTTAAAATATATAAAATATATACTTAAAGTCATGGTCTAGTAAAGAAAATGACTTGTTTTCTTTTCTGCACCTGAATTCAATTCTTTCTATGTATACATGTCACCTCCACGATGTTTTATTTACCCACTAGGTTTGTAAAGTGTTCAATAAATCCGAGAATTAATCATAATGCGTATAAGCTGACCCGAACACCACAGGTTATAAAATATATATATATATATATATATATATATAATCAAAATTATTATCTTCAATTTTTTTTTCTTGAATTATTTATAAAAATTCACACCTGAAAAACGTTTCTGAAAATCCAGCTGTATTGCAGTAAATTAAATCGAAATCATAGTTAAAAATCTTTCATGGATAAAGTCACTCATGAAAACGTTAAAATTTCATAATCAATCACTAATTTCTTCTCATCTAGCTTGCCCTTCTCTTACTCAACATGATCCTTCCTGAGCTCTCCAGTACTGCAATTAATTTCCAATCATAAAAGAAAAAAAATCAATTCATAAACATCACACGTATCTCATATACTGCCTCGACATTTGTCCCATGGGAACCCCACATCATGAAAAGCACTCGTGCTGGATGCTGGTGCTTCCTGGTAAATGTCGATTAGAAAAGGAAAGCTTGGACAGTGGTAGACATGTAGTCCAGGAAAGATGAAGATGATTTTCTCAAGGAAAACATTAGAAGGAAAGAGACAGTTCGACCTGGTTTAAATTTGTGATTTTTTATCTGGAAATTCATGATAAATCAACAAAAAA
>Ga0307509_10004964_pt1 | contig 18812 bp, 12 predicted proteins | sample 10_EM_MG_FD_202245 | JGI IMG/M metagenome (GOLD analysis project Ga0307509, IMG submission 202245) | Populus trichocarpa ectomycorrhiza microbial communities from riparian zone in the Pacific Northwest, United States - 10_EM | ecosystem: Host-associated > Plants > Roots > Unclassified | place...
AGAGTCCGACACCGTAACGCCGACCGTGAACGAAGCGAGAAGCTTTCCGACCGTGCAAAATGCTAAGCGAGGTGCAAAGCAAGTGCGGGGTAAGGGGGAGAACCGAACTTCATGAGCGGGTGTCAACAACGAACAGGAACGAGAACCCCGAGGAGGGGAGGCATGCGTGCCTCAGGAGAGGATGGTAGATGGCTTAACGTCAACCCCTAGGCAGTAGCCATGATGGGGGAAGAGAGGTGGGTGGGGGATAGTGACGATGATTTCCCTTGGTGTTGAGGTTTCAATCGCCGGAGGTGTAGGAGAGATGGTTCGTGGTCCTATCTCTTGGTCGGAACCAAGCGCCTTATATAGGCATCTTCCCACAACCCTAACCCTGGTGACTCATCACCTCGCGCTACCTAAACCTCTATGACTCATAGTGAGTCATAGCGCGAAATCCATCGATGACTCATTTGAGTCATCGCACAACATTCCGTCAACCAATCAAAACTTATAAACCAAGTCATGTGCTCAAATGAGTCACATGCGTGAAACTCATGACTCATAATGTGAGTCCTGTGCGAAAGTCATTACATCATATGACGTCACTATCGTGAGTCATGAAACAATCAACCAATCAAAACATAATGACTCGCGAGTGCGTAGTCATGTGAGAACTATGAGTCAAGTGACGTCATAGTGTGAAATCCAACATACCTTATGACTCATAAGTATGAGTCATGTGAAATCTGCCTTGCTTAGTCACAATTTGTGACAGCATCTGGGAGACTACTCAGGAACCACAAAGAGTTCACGTTTCAAGATATGGCTAACTGATTGGAACGGTGATTAGAGAACCAGTTCTCTACTCTTACTAATGCATACGCATTATGCATTGATAGATGAATATCGGACTTGATCACTCCATATTCATGATAGTATTGGTATGTAGACATTTAGACTGCATATTCTTTTATAGTCTATCAGGACGAAGAGATCGAAGACTGACTACGGGTGGAGTGGGGACACCCTCAGACGAAATAGCAGTCGGGAGATTGTCAGAGTCAAGCTGGGCAAGATTCAGGGTCAAACAGTGTTCGCACTTTGTTCTGACAAACTGAACTCTTAGAAAGATACTTTTTTACAAGAGAAGTCAAAGTAGCGTGAACATTAGTATAAATAGTAGGGCTCTCCCCGATGGTTGAGAACATCATCAAGCAACGGAGAAGAGACCTTAACAATATTATAAGTTATTACGATATTCTTCTATTACTTTATCGAACAATTCTTCTTGAGCCTTCCTGACCTATAGTCCGTTGTCTCGAATATCCTCGGCCTAGTTAGCTCAGAATCCTACCGTGTTAGCTCCCCTGTAACAGGTTTGGGGTCCAACAATGCAGAAAGCCACAGTGCACATACAGTTTCCATAATTCATGGGTAATACTAGTATATTGAGTTGTGCAGGCGGGATGGGATTTATCTGAAGCTTATGCAGGATGGGGCACCTGGGCATGCTGCAGGAGATACAAGAACTAAGCTTCAGGAAAGAAGTATTGAGGTTATCTTCTGGCCTGCTTTTTCACTTGACTTAAACCCTCTTGAAAGAGTATGGCATATAATGAAAAATTATCTGCAAGATAATTTTCCAGAACATATGTCATATGATAGATTGAGGGAGGCAGTCAAGGAAGCTTGGAGTAGAGTACTGTGGGAGAGCATGCATTCAGGGAGTTGGTTCAAAGCATGCCAGCAAGATGTCAAGCTGTTATTGATGTCAATGGTCTTTTCACAAAATATTAGATATGAGAATATATCATACTTGTATAATATTCCATGAACTTGAATACAAAATATTGCCCAGTGGGTGCCTGTTTTGGCCTTCGAGTATATCTCGTTGCCCATTACCACCTCTGTTTTGTTGCAACCGGCTCTGAGCCGCTATTCCTAATTTACCATCCTGTCCCCCTGCTAGCAGTATACAAGGTCCAGGGATAAAAAAGTGGTACCGAGCAGGGCTGGGTTGGGTCGACTCTGGACCGAATTATGGTACACGGCAACCAACTTGAAACCACACTCTTAGAGAAAATAGGTTGCAATGGTGAAACCCCTCTTAAACCACATTCCTTTACCATTCAGTCTTCAAACTCATATGCAAATTTTTTTAACTATCATCAATGGACAAGAAAAATAAATTCACAATATTATAACAGATATGTATTATCCCAACATGTAGATGCCGGAGAATATTAAAAATTGAAAATATGTTGTCATGCCCCTAAACCTGGTTGAAATCAGGTCAGCATTAAAGAGAATTCCAGTTTAAAGGTCTCAGCACCATGCTCAACAAGCACCTATACATGCTTGATTTGATGGCAAATATGCTGCAAGAGAGGTTATCTACATGATCCACTAATATTTTCCTTTATCAGTTGAATGGCACAAGAGGAAACACTTATTCTTTGAATTTTTCCCTCTCAAGTGTACCACTTCTTCAGAGACATTAGTTATGCAGCGTACCACTTTTTTATCCCTGTACCTTGTACCCCTGCCTGTGGAACCTACAAAACTTAAGCCCTGTACCTCCGTAGGCATTGGGCGTGGCACAGCTCATCTGAGTTCAAGTGCGGCTCGGCAAAGTTCCCATGACAAGCCCCGCTCTCTTCCCACCTTGTCCCCTTGCGGCTTTATCGAGGAAAGGAGGAATCATATCATACCGGTACTATGGATCCGAGAAAAAAATAAGTGACTGATAAATAGAAAATAAAAGTCAAAATAAACATAACAGTAAATTTAGCTATCACTCCCGCTGGCTATTCCCAACAGTCTGCCGGAGTGGTATTTGGCCGTACCCATCTAGTTTTTCGGGGTCGATGCCGTCCCACTCGAGTGGTATCTTCACCATTCCCTCATGCCCATTCTGCCCAATCCATACGAGAGCCGCAGACTATTACCCTTCCACCTCTACCGAGCTAGTTACGGTTTCATCAATCCCAAAGATAGATGCACAATCTAGCCCATCGAACAAGGAAAGCTCATCAAAATAGGGGGATCCAGCAGGAAACATAATCCCTATGATACAAGTACCAAAAATGCCAAGTATGATATGACAGACTTGACGTGAAAATCTCGAAATACTAGTACTTCTGAGTCCCAGCACTGAGGCAGGATGCCAAGATAACTTGAAGGTAAGCGGGCACAGCCTGAGACCTAGACTGAGAGACTACCGGAAAATTGTTGTACTCGAGTATGATACCTTATTGTACGAGTAGTACTGTGTTGAATAATGGTGGGTATGATACGAGTAGAAATAGTAGCTACTGTACCGGTTCTCATTGGAGTTTAGATTTTGCCCTGGCCATTGCTTACATCTCGCTATTTCTTGCAAGGATGCCCCACTACCCCCACTCACAACGGGATAGTAGAAGTGTTCCCCATCCATACAGAAAATGCCAAATGCGAGTGCTTGGTATTTGGCCTTTCCTGATTTATCACCCTTGCTGCGGTTACCAAGTTTTCCACCAGGATCGACTTTCAGTGCTGGATCCCTCTAATGTCATAGATTGTGGTTTCCTGCAGCGTTGGGTCGATGTTCAGCAAGGCTAGTACTCGGGCGCAAATTAAAGATCCGGAAAGAGTGTCCTCAATATCTGTGTTGCGCCCATACATTTTGGTTGTCACTTCTTTCGGATCTTTAATTTGCGCCCGAGTAAAAATCTGGATATATATCGGTCAGCGGATAACCTGAGTTATTTTTCCGAGTGCTGTTGCTCCTACCCACCTGTCACGTTTCAGAAATATCATCTGGGATTTTTCTCAAAATCTCTGCCTCCAGACTACTCCAGTACTGTCCATCACATCTGGGGTTGTGTCTTCATCCAACCTAGTATAGAGATATTTGTCGATATCGCCTCTCCATGGGAGTAATGAGGATAAGTTAGCGGTCACTGTTCTGGAAAGATGCTTCTCGGTTTCGTTCTGAATATTGGGGGTTGGGGTGCCCGTCCACCAATGTCCTTCTGCTCTTTATGGGCTTGCGCCATCCCCCCCGGCGCCTCCTCTAGCCCACTCACAGCTTGTTTGAGCGGGCGCCCAACATACTCGTTGATGACTGCTCCTTTTGGGTGGTGAAGTTAATGTAAAAGCATGCAACGGCGACATTCAGTCCTCTGGCCCGGTCGCACAAGCTATCTGTCACTAACGGGCTCGGGTCACGGCATGTCATCACTTGCTCTTTCCATTCCATCCCCGGAGATTCGTGCTTGCTACCTAATGCAGGAAATGCCAAAAAAAGTCGTGGATCGCTGAAAGAAGTGTCTGACGGCTGCAAGCTAACTGACTGATGGGCAGCATTGGCTACTGTTTGGGCTTAAATTGGTGTGCTATGTTCAGGTTAGAAAAAAACATCGGGGTATTTGTTTGGCATGTTGAACTTATTCTTGTCTGTCAGGTACAGCTATTTTGCCTATCGTGGCATTCCCGGCAAGTGTTTTAATGACCTGCTGGTTCACTGTTTTTGAACGATTGCTGCTGCAACAGTACCGGAGTATGACTTGGGAACTGTACTATATTTAGGATAGTTAGGATAATTCAACTTATATAGTATAGTAAGACCCAGTTCTGGCGGATGAATTACGGATTATTGTATGTGAAATCCTATAAATGCTTACTATAAAATGTAAGTACCAGTCGGCTAGTTGTTTATTTGAATTAGGGATGGAATATATAAAAGGAAAACAGAGAATAACCAAAACTCAAATATATACAATTATTGTGGAGCAGCTTTGTTGCTCAGAATTGTCGTTGTTCATTATAGGAGGATGAGAACTAAGTTAGGTTTAAAAGGCTAGGGAGTAGAGGGATCAAGTGGGATAAGTGGGGTAAGGAGAGAATGCCTTTCTTTTACTTGGAATAAAAGTGACAATCCATATCCTATCGCTCTCTTTTGATCGTTTTACAATGATGACTAAATTGGCAGGGCATGATATGATCGCGTATTATTATAATCATTTCATTTTCAACCCTATTCAAATTAGGAGCTCTATATGCTAACATCCCTACCCGTTGGAAATTGTGAGATGCATCTCGGCATGCTCTCATGATAGTCGCTTTGTTCGGATGGTTTCTGGGAACGCGCTTTGGCATCGGAGATGTGCTTTGGCTTTCGGGAAAGCATTCAGGCTGCGGGAATGCTCCTGAGTTTTGGGTCGATGATTCAGTCGGGAAAGCTGTAAGGGAAGCGCGAAAGAGTCGGAGGCATGAAGGCTATAAGTTATGCTCGGAGGGGCTGTCTTTCTTTTGTTAGACTATCACGGGAGTGAGCGAGGGGAAGGGGAGACATACATGGAATAGCATGGGCATGTGTGGCGGTCCATGAGATGATAGGAGGATTTTGATGTGGTTATACTCCCATCCCCACCGTTAGTTGTAGGGATAGAGGTTGTTGAATGAAGTGAACTTCCGGTGCAGAGCCGCGCGATGATCATGTGAACTCTTGGCGTTTCGTTTGGTTGCCGCCTCCGTCGATCGACGTCTAAAACTATTGAGATTTGACCCCCGCCCAATCAGCCTTGGGACCCCCGGATCTCCATAGCGAAACAGAAATGCATCATCGGATTCACCTCCCCCGCTACCGGAACACCAGCGTCTCAATTCCTCGGTTTGCGTGATCCATTCCCTCACACCCCCGACTCGGTGGTCTCGAATGTCCTGGCGCCGTAACCTGGGCTCTGGCGGAGAACACTAGGCCGAGACTTGGGACCGCTCATCAGCGCTATTATAGTTGTTTCACACGCTATTATAGGAGTTGACAGTATTGAGGGAGTTGGTGTGAGACATCTTTGCTGTTCGGAGAGTTGTGAGAGATAACTGATTGTCAGTCGGTTTCGGTTGGTAGGAGTGCTGGGAGCTGAAGGAAAGCTGGATGTTTGCGCAGCCCAATAGAGATTTCGGACGAGCCAATTAATCCCCGCATCGGTAGCAGGGAATACCGTACCTCTCTAAGTGCTATCTTGGGGTATCATTCAGTACGATGGACGAACACCCTCCACTACCTTCCGTGGAATCGGCTAGCTTGGTACATATACAGAATTAAGAGGACATCAAGTATAACGGATGAGTCAATGGAAAAGCTCACATATCACCTAGCCCAAAAAAAGCGCACCATGGTTTCTCGTCATGTCGATACTGGCTAGGAATCTCTTCGCCCTACATGGTACCAGGTTCTGTCCAGATAGGGCCGCGTTCCTCGATATTCATCGAGGCGACTAAGTATAGTACTCGCATAGCCTAGCACAGCATGGTATCATGGGATATTTACCATAGTCTACCCCTTATTCTCAACGATTAAGGGGCAAATTCGCCAAGTCCAAATACTGTTGGACGGCTAAGTCAAGTACTGAACTAAACTTCTAAGATTCGTCGAATATGCTGATGAATAGTCCCCAGTCAGATCCTACGGCAATACCGGTGGAGGATGCGAGACTAAACTAATTACCTAAGACAATCGGGTAAATCTTAGGTCAACAGCGCTGGAAAGAATACTATGGGTGACACCATTTGTGGACTGTGCCCCCGAACACCAACCAATCTACTCCGATTAGTTAAGCACTGTACGTGCAAAAAAGACATTTAATTCCGCTTCAGTCTGTTCATACGCACCCGGGCGCCACCATCTCCGAGCGGGTTATGACCACTATTTTTTCTTCCGTTATGTAGCTTGAGCAAACGCTGTCACGGGTTGTCACTCGTCTAACTGAGGATTAATCCTTTGAGCCCATCCTGGAATGTGGATTCCCTATCCCCTGGGCCTGCTGTTCTACCCCTATTGTGTAGTTAGAGTCTTTTCACTATAATAATTATAGTATGATTTATATCTATCGGAGGAATCAGTGTGTTGTGGACTATGCAAGTATTCCTACACCTGAATTATTTCCTTGCTTGTGTAGATTCACAGCCACTGTTAGCCCCCTTAAATGCGGGATGGTTTTTCCCTTTTTGCCATTGTCTTTCTACCTTTCTCCAAAAATCAATCGATGAGTGTTCTTTTTAAATTATTGTTTGCACAACACGAACCCCAATTATTTTCCCGACAGGACACATTGTATGGTATTCCCGAAATGTTACGATTCCGGATTGGACGGACCACCTTGAATAACCCGTTGCCGTCTGCACCGCTTCAGAAGCTAGAAAAGGAGAAAAAAAGGGTTTCGCCGGTTTCCATTCCACGGCCAAAAAAAAACCTTCAGTCTCATAACTTGATTCTGGTGTAACTGTTTGTGTGTGTATATCTGGGCTTTCTAGTGTCGTCATGGCTTAGCCAAATTCTAATAACTTGAGGCCAGTGTGCTAACAATATCATTATTATTATTTTCTCTGCGGGCTGTTTATCATATCATATGAGTGAGCAACCCGAAAAGCCGATATGCCACCTCACTTAGTGCAGCATAACATAGTTCTTTGTGATGTAAATACAAGCCTAAAAGCTCTTTCCGCAACGTCCTACTAGGCTCTTGAAGATAAGGACATTGTTTGATATTTATCGAGACCGCCAAGCACAGTAAATTTTAAGCTGCACTTGCTTATCCCAATATAGTAGAAATAGCCTTCCACCGACGCTAAACTCTAGATTTTAAAGAGGAGCTCAGAAATCCTTACTCGACTGCATAAGAAAAATCCGGATAGAGGGTTGGACGGGTAGATATGTGCATTCCGATTGCATATGACTTCCTCCTACTAAAAACAAAGAGGAGAGATATTTGAGCACTGATTCTATGGGAGGTTTGCAGTGGAAGGAAAGGTAAGACAACAACGACGAGGTGCTATTTCAAGATCGGGAAAAGGTTGGGCGGGGGTGAGAGGAGGGAGCCAGTGGCGGCGACGAACACGTCTACCGTATTGAGCTACCGGGATCCTTGCGAAAGTGGCACATAGGTAACCCGTAAGGTGTTTGAAAGCTGTACGGAGGGCGGTGTCTGCTCTGGCTTAGGCCGGACCGTGGGTGGCGGATGTTGGAGACTGTAGTAGAGCCATCACTCCCACGTGACCATTTAAAAAAGCCAACCACAGGGGTGTTCGGTCCTGGCTATCTGGCTCGTTGGGGTTGACGTCGTCTCGTCCGAGTAGTATTTTCACAACTCCCTCGCGCCCATTGCGGGCAGCCCACAAGAGTGGTGTTTGACCGCGCTCGGTTGGCTTGCCAGGGTTGATGCCGTCCCGCCCGAGTAGCGTTTTCATAACTCCCTCGTGCCCTTTGTAGGCAGCCCAGAAGAATGGGGTTTGTCCGTGTTGATCTGGCTTGTTGGGGTTGACGTCGTCTCGTCCGAGTAGTATTTTCACAACTCCCTCGTGCCCATTGCGGGCAGCCCACAAGAGTGGGGTTTGTCCGTATTTATCTGGCTCGTTGGGGTTGACGTCGTCTCGTCCGAGTAGTATTTTCACAACCCCCTCGTGCCCTTTGTGGGCAGCCCGGCAGAGTGGTGTTTGTCCGTATTTATCCGGCTCGTTGGGGTTGACGTCGTCTCGTCCGAGTAGTATTTTCACAACCCCCTCGTGCCCATTGTGGGCAGACAAGAAGAGTGGGGTTTGACCGTATTTATCTGGCTCGTTGGGGTCGACGTCGTCTCGTCCGAGTAGTATTTTCACAACTCCCTCGTGTCTATTGAAGGCAGCCAAGAAGAGTGGTGTTTGCCTGTATCTATCTGGTTCGTTGAGGTTGATGTCGTCTCGTCCGAGTAGCATTCTCACAACTCCCTCGCGCCCAGTGCTGGCAGCCCACAAGAGTGGCGTTTGACCGGATTTATCTGGCTTGTTGGGGTTGACGTCGTCTCGTCCGAGTAGTATTTTCACAACTCCCTCGTGCCCATTGCGGGCAGCCCACGAGAGTGGTGTTTGACCACGCTCGGTGGGCTTGTCAGGGTTGATGTCGTCTTGTCCGAGTAGCGTTTTCACAACTCCCTCGTGCCCATTGTGGGCAGCCCAGCAGAGTGGGGTTTGTCCGTATTTATCTGGCTCGTTGGGGTTGACGTCGTCTCGCCCGAATAGTATTTTCACGACTCCCTCGTGCCCATTGCGGGCAGCCCACAAGAGTGGTGTTTGACCGCGCTCGGTTGGCTTGTCAGGGTTGATGTCGTCCCGTCCGAGTAGCGTTTTCACAACTCCCTCGTGCCCATTGTGGGCAGCCCAGCGGAGTGGGGTTCGACCGCATTTATCCGGCTCGTTGGGGTTGACGTCGTCTCGTCCGAGTAGTATTTTCACAACTCCCTCGCATCCATTGCGGGCAGCCCACCAGAGTGGTGTTTGACCATTCTCGTTTGGCTTGTCGGGGTTGATGTCGTCCCGCCCGAGTAGGGCTTTCACGACTCCCTCGTGTCCATCGTAGGCAGCAAGCAAGAGTGGTGTTTGCCCGTATCTATCTGGCTTGTTGGGGTTGACGTCGTCTCGCCCAAGGAGCATTTTCACAGCTCCCTCATGACCGTTGCGAGCAGCCTGCAACAGCGGTGTTTGGCCAGCCTCACTGGGTTTACCAGGGTCGATATCATGCCTACCGAGTAGTAGTTTCACCACTCCATCGTGCCCATTCCCCGCAGCCCATCCGAGAGGTGTATCGCCCATGCTGGCTCTCTTGTTTATATCACAACCTTTCACCTCCACCAAACACACTACAATCTCATCAATCCCCAGGACGGACGTGCGGTATAGGCGGTTGAGTAGCGAAACCCTATCAAAATTAATACGGTAAACATACGGCTCCGTGCCCCCGCGATGACTTTAGTAGATAAGAGGTTGTCGTTGTCGTCAAACAAATTCAAAGCGAGCAACGTCGTGCAATCCGAGAGGTCCGGTTTTGCTTGGATTCTTCAATACGGAGAAAATATTCGGGAGACTCTACGATATGTGTTGGAGGAGGAGGGCGTGTTGGGGATGGAGAAAGGGTGAGTGTTGGGGGTTGGGGGCGGGGGTAGTCGAAAGACCTTTGACCTGCTGCGAATTCAGGCGACTAAGCAGGTTCCTGCAACTGTCGAGCGAGCTGTAGCAATGGGCTCCGGACGAGAGCGCTCGCGCAAAGAAAAGTGGGTTAACCGCGGGGTGGAAGCCTCCTTGTCAAGGGCGACAGGTCCTTAACCGGAGGACAGCAAGGAATCGTACTGGAGCAAGAGATACTGTGGCTGTTGAGATACGGTGCCACTACGGGTATCTCGACCGTATGTGGTAGTGTGGTACAGCTCATCGGAGTTCAAACGTCGCTTCCCCGCCTTATCGCCTTTCACATCCACACTCCGGCAGGGAGAAATGGAGAAAAAATAGACTGTGTGTTATTTTTGAAAAAGCAAATGAGCAACAACTAAAAATAATAATAAGAGTATTAGCAGGATTGATATTTCAAAACCACACTAGCTTATCTCTCAATACAGTAGAAGCAGCCCTCCATTCGCACTAAACTCGGCTGAAGCGTGCGAGCATGAATATAAATTCCAAACCGGGGCTTGTAAATCCCAGGCTTGATTCCTGGGGGAATATGGGTAGAGGGCGCAATGGGTATGTGGTGGCTTTGTCCATCCCAATTGCCTATGGCTTCCTTTCACTGAAAATAAATTTAGGCAACGTTTCTACTGAAGGCTTATTCTCAGAGGAGAAGCAAGACGACAATTACTTCAAAGCGTTTTAAGCTGCAGGAGAGGGTCGGAGGGGGTGAGATGAAGGAGAAAGTGGCAGCGGCAAACGCATTTGAGGGGTTGTTGCAGTTATGGTGGAAGTGGCATAGAGGTTGTCAGTAATGTAATCGGAGGCAGTAAGGAGGACAACCTACCCCCGTGTTTAGACCGTGCTGCAGATGGCCGATGTCGGAGGTAGTAGTGGGGTTCTCATCCCCCCATGGCCATTTTCAGCAGCCTACCAGAGCGGTAGGCTGGCCACCATCATCTGGTGTGTCAAAGAGGGGAAATGAGGGTTGCACAGAAGTAGCCGATAGACTCAGAGAATATTCCTGGAACTTAGACACTTTTGGAGATGTGATATGGAACATAGGTCTTTCCGCCTTTAACATTGTTCATTAGCTCACGCTCAATCATAATGTCTATCCAACCAAAATCAAAATATCGGTCGACAAGTGTATAAGTAAAACACAGATACCACATTCTGATCCCTCTATGGATCACCACACCTATCTCTATGTTTCCCGCATGCTCTTGTTTCTCCGCACACTTCCATAATAAACAACAGGGAAAAACATAACAGGCGAAATCTATTGTTGAATATTCTCCCATATCATATTATTCCGTCCATTCCATCTGCATGTCGGCTGAACTCTCCTTCCCACTCCTGTAACAAAGCCAAGCACTCCCGCCCAACACATACCGCCTAACCTCAGCTAGCACTGCGGAGTCCTCCGCGATTCCGATAGACCCTGGGCGCTCTTCCTGTATTATCCTGCTGGGTTCCCCTAATTTAAGAACCTGTGTCTGACATCCACCCTAGCCACCAAGTACAGTAGTAATACAGTAAAGCGCAGTGCAGTATCACAACCTGATCCTGCCTTTGCCGTAGACTGCTCAGAGCAAATCTCCGATGATAGTCTTAGTACCCTGTACCCCAAAACATAAAACATAAACAAAACTACTCTGATTATATGACACAGTATAGTTGGTTCAAACAAAAATAATAATCCCAAACCTCCTCCAGTTTGCTCATAGGAGCCGTGGGGATTGGACGCTGTTATTTCCAAGCTGGTGACTGAGTTATCACACAGTTCCCTTTCTTGTTTTGTAATACCATCATAACTTGTCACTCGTCTCAATTTACATGGCGGGCTATAGGATTGAATATGATATAGTATGCCTACGTTAGCTTGGTCGGTATAAGAAGAAAAAAATGCTTCAGATACGCTTTTCCGGTACCATAATGTACCTTGCGGTTGTAAGTTTCGGTACGATGTCTACTGGGCTCAATACTACGTACATCAACTAGTTTCAAAAGGTAACGTACGGAGCTATTTGAGCACTGCCCGCCCGCAAGCTAATATAGCACAGCACCGTAGCCCTTTGAATCTTATTAATGAGATTGGAATACAGGATATACTTGAGGAACAACTTACTATTTATCGGAAACGATTTGATGCCCCTCGACATGCTCTAATCGAAGTTTCATTGTTTTGCAAGGTCCAGGGTCTCGGCAGTGCCTCCATGGGTGAATCTGTCATATGCTGTAATCGGCAGCACTCAGATTCCCAAGAGTCAAATGAGCTGCATAAAGTGCGAGAGTCTTGACTCTACAGCCCTTTCGTGAGGGGATCATTGCAGGGAATTTTCTTCTTTTGTTGTCATGGCAGGAAGCTAGAAATTGGGACATGCGTGGAGGAAAATGGGTATGTGTGGTGATTCACCGAGAGGCAAGGATGATTTCATTATGTTCCATACATACTCCTGTTTTCACCATTACTTTGGAGTGATGGACATCGGAGAACTAAGTTGCGAGCTATCCACATTCTCCGCCATTCGGTACCATATTTGATCGTGTGCAACATTATTCACCTAGCTACTATTTGCGGGTGGGGATATCGAGAATTTGAGCCACGCACTGGTGACCGAAAGGTAGATGCTATAACAGCGGTTGTTGAGCCCAGTTTATAAAAGCGATTCTTATGTGGTCCGGAGGCTAGGCCGAGCGCGGGGGATTGAAGTATACTAACCTGGGCCGGGTACTTCTCTCTAGAATGGCACGTCGTATTGGCATCCAAGACGACACAGAAGAGTTTGGCTGTGCAGCGGGTTCTTGGAGTTTATACCGTGATAGCCCTTGACTGGCGAGACCAAAAGTGCGGACAGCCCCGCATCATCACTTCGATTCCCAGATCTGGAGGGCATCCCAGATAAGTATTAGATCATGTCTATAGTTGGAACAAGTCGCCACCATACCCCGGGTCTTGTCAGGACTAGACTTGGATTTGGACATAAAGTTAGGACATATGACACATTACTTGTTAACTAGTAGTCACGCCGCTTTGTATGTGTTAGAAATACTTGAATTATATATTTTTCCCCCTTATATCTAGACACACGTCGTAACAATAAATTCTAGAGATAAAAAAACCACGCTAGCTTATTTCAATACACCAGAGATACCCCTCCACTCATGCTAAATTCTAGATTTGAAACAGGAGCTCACAAATCTTGACTTGCCTCCATAAGAAAAATCTGAAAGGGGGATTGGGCGGTTATGTCAGATGAGTGCATTCCCATCGGGTATGATTTGCTTCAGATGAGGAGGAAATTTTAAGTAATGTTTCTGTGGCGGCTGACTCGGGGAGGAAGTTCAAGGCGGCAACTATAACAAGGTAGCCTTAAATTGTAGGAGAAGGTTATTGGAATGGTGTTTCAATGCTGTAAAGAGGGCGGTGTCTCCTCGGGCTTAGGCTAGGTTATGAGTGGGAGATGTTGGGGGCGGTAGTAGAGATATCGCACCCGTGTGGCCATTCATAGTATCCCACAGCAGGGGTGTTCGGCCCTGGCTATCTGGCACGTCGGGATTGATGTCACCCCGGCCGAGTAATAATCTCACCACTACCTCATACCCATCACAAGCAGCCAACAACAGTGGTGTTTGCCCGTATCTATTTGGCTCGTTGGGGTTGACGCCGCCTCGTGCAAGAAGCATTTTCACAGCTCCCTCATGACCGTTGCGAGCAGCCCGCAACAGTGGTGTTTGGCCGGCCTTACCGGGCTCACCAGGGTCGATATAATGCCTGCCGAGTAGTAGTTTCACTACTCCACCGTGCCCATTTCCTGCAGCCCATCCGAGAGGTGTATCACCCATGCTGGCTCTCTTGTTCATATCACAACCTTCCACCTCCACTAAACACACTACAATCCCGTTAATCCCGAAGATGGATGCGCGGTATAGGCTGTTGGGTAGGGAAACCTTATCGAAATTAATACGGTAAACATAGGGCTCCTGTGCCCTCGAGATGATTTTAGTAGATAAGAGGTTGTCGTCAAATAACTTCAGAGCGAGCAACCTCACGCAATCCGAGAGGTCCGGTTTTGCGTGAATTCCTCAATACAGAGACAATATTCGGGAGACTGTATGTGGTTGGAGAAGGAGGGCGTGTTGGAGATGGAGAAAGGGTGAGTGTTGGGGGTTTGGGGCGGGGGTAGTCGAAAGACCTTTGACCTGCTGCGAATTTAGGTGACTGAGCGGGTTCCTGCAACTGTCGAGCGAGCTGTACTAATGACCTCCGGGCGAAAGCGGAGGTGCTCGCGAATGGAAAAGTGGGCTAACTGCGGGGTGGAAGCCTCCTTGTCAAGGGCAACAAGTCCTTAACAAGAGGATAGCAAGGTATCGTACCGGTGTGGCTGTTGATACGGTGCCTCTACAGGTATCTCGGCCCTAGAGTGTACCACAGCTCACCGAAGTTCAAGCATCACTTAGCAGGGTCGCCAGGCCAAGCCCCGCTCTCTCCCCGCCTTGTCGCCTCCCACGTCCACCCCGGCGGAGAGAAATGGAGAACAATTTGGTAGACTAAATCTTTGATAAAGCAAATCACCAACAACCAAAAATAATAATAGAGTATTAACATGATCCCAAGAATCGTAAAATATGTTGGTGGGCCCCCTATTAGAGCCTTGGATGATTCGGGGTCCAAAGTTTACAGCCCGGCTAGCCGGGGAGGCGGAGCAATTTGCCGGCGGTACTCTTCATATACTATCCAGAACACTATCAAAACTACTGCAATTAGCACAGTAAATGCAAAAAAAAAACCTAAACCCTTCTTCCATTTGTCTTACGAACTGCTGCTGTTGATAGCTTTATCTCCGAGCGGGCGATTTGGTTATAACCACTATTTCTGTAATAATATAGACCAAGAGTCGCTCTTACTGATTTTTTTGCTGTCGTCTCTACTCACTCGTTGTTATTCTGTGCTATATTGCGTTCCCTTAGTGTAGGAATGTATACTTATGTGGTGCGTATGCATTCCCGCACGCTAGTCATTGTCTATGTTGTGCCTTCCTATATAGCTCCTCCTTTTCTGTCTTCCCCTTCTTTTATTCTAATTAACGGATCTTTCCCTCACACTTCTGATTCAATAAGAACTGTTCGCTAAACCTCTACCAATCGTGCTCTCTGACATATGATAATCCTAACAATTTCCTCCGTTGTTTTGTAATCCTGTCACAGATAATCACTCGTCTAACTTTATTCTTCGGATGGTAATTTTACATAGCATAGAATACCATTTAGTATGATATAGTTTAGTAACTTGCTGTGAGCCTACCGGAAACTGTTAGTTGTGTTGAGGGGGATAAATCGCGCGACGGTCAAACGGTCGAACTAGACTAAGGCTCAACTGCGAGGGTACTAGGGAAAATCAGAAACTTCATTCGCTCGTCTTCCGCTAAACTAACTAACCAAACATAAGTCTATATAAAAATGATCAACTCCCTCAATCATTCTATCGTCTGCCACACCTATCGGTCTCTTCTCCATGGGTAATCCTATTTGCCTGCGTACCTCCATATTCTGAATAAAGGAAAGACATAACCAAAAACCCTTCGGTCTATCCTTCCGTCTAGAACAAATGAAACTACTAAAACTATTATCCCGTCTTGTCCCTCATGTATCCGCTTTCTTTATCCCAGACAACTATCCGCTTCCGTCAACTCTGACAAGTTGGGCTGATATAAAAAAAACACCTTTGATCTTGGTCAAGATGTAAGAGGGGGTAGGGTTATATACGATCTACAGAGGAAAAGAAAACCAAATTAGCCCCTGGCATCACCCCGCGGACCTACGGTATCTTGGTTCCTCGGTGGAATCCTCCCGCGCACATTTCTCCCAATTGTATATTGGAGGGCATGTCTGAGACTTTTGTCCAGCCTTCTTCAGGTCTGCTGCTAGGCCATCTGGAACCAGCCTGCTGCAAGGAGAGTGAATTTGTTAGCACCTCACATAACATGAGTTCCTGCAGCTGCAGAAAAACACGCTATCACCAGGCATCAAGTTTTCTGGTTCGAGCTACCATTTTCTGGAATCGCGCCTTGGGGGGATAATTTACTTACGGTATCCGTTAGCTACAATAGAGTTACATAAGGTATTATTGGAGCACTACTGTCACTGGACAAGGCAGGGTTTTCCTGTCCGGCTCGGGAGCCCGTATAGAAGGGTGACCCCCGAGCATAGAGAGAATGCTATGTATAGGGAAAGGGAGAGAAAAAATATTACAGTAGGCGGAAGGGAACCCCCCTGAGGAGGCGGGGTATCCCGACCTTCTCCCAAGCTAATATTGCGCCCCACAGTGTGCCTTTCATTCCCTCTTCCCAAATTATGGGAGAATACGGATGTACTCGAGAAACTCATTATGCACCTGTAGTTGTAGCCATGTGTAAAAAGGGATATCGGGTATTTGAACCACGCACCTCTGGCCAAAAGCTGCCGAGAATACGACGGTAGTCGTTGGGCTTTATTTATAAAACAACCTTCGCAGCTTATTATGGGGACTAAGTTGAGTGCGGACTGGTTGGAGAGAGTATGTCAGCATAGGTTGGGTACTGACTGTTCTTCGATACCTTGCAGTATGCTGACGGTCGGCGTCTAAGAGGATGCGGAAGGGTTGGCCACACCGTGAGTTTTTGGGGTTTATACAGCCTTGTAGAATTGGAGTTAATTTCACAGTCAAAAGGCTCCATGTTACATTTATTCTCCTTGATGGGCAAGACTACACAGTATTGAGAGCCTTCCAACCCCACTTTGAACGGGGGTCGTCCAGGCAGGCATATCTTCACGAAACCGTGCCCATAGTGGAAGCCAATCATCATACCTTACTTAGTTAACAACTAGTTTTTATGTCGCTTTGTATGGTTCGTGCACTCCGAAATGTGCACCAGATTTTTACATACGTTTTAATGGACAATAACAAATTATCCAGAAGCATAAGCAATTAAAAAAAACCTCTACCAAATAGACAAAGAGAAGGAGAATAATGTAGAGGTTTTGTTTAATTTTTTGAGAAGCTGGTGGATTTGTTATTGAGTTTTCAAAAGAGCAATTTTTGGTGTAAAGTATTGAAAAGTGTTACGTTAGCCACACTATTTTTTATGTAAATTAGGAAGCTCTTCTTACTAAGCATTAATTCACTAGTGTGAACTATTTATTAATTTGTTATTTATAGATTAAATAATATATCTAATTATTGAATAAATCGTTTTACAAGTACTTGTATAAACTAAAATCTTACAATGTCATCATAATAAATGCTTTGTTTCTGCTCCCTTATATCATAGTTCTGATGATTAACTCATTGGCTTGGCCAGGAACTGCTGCACAGCCACGTAACACTTTTTCACTAGTCTGGTGCACATTTCGGAGTGCACGAACTCATACGGGTGTCAGGAATACTTGCACTGTGTATTTTTGCCTCTGTATCTAAATTATCACGTCTACACCTCAGAAGTAAGAAAAGGGGAAACTATGAATTGCAGAAATAAATAAGTGAACAACCAAAGAGAAACAGAGCAAACATGATGGAAATTTTAAGCTGCACTTGCTTATCTCAATATAGTAGAAATAGCCTTCCACCGACGCTAAACTCTAGATTTTAGATAGGAGCTCATAAATCCCTACTCTACTGCATAAGAAAGATCCGGTAGAGGGTTGGGCGGGCAGATATGTGCATTCCGATTGCATATGACTTCCTCCTACTAACAACAAAGAAGAATAAGATTTGAGAACCGCTCCCATAGGAGGCCTGCAGTGGAAGGAAAGGTAAGACAACAACGACGAGGTGCTATTTCAAGATCGGGAAAAGGTTGGGCGGGGGTGAGGAGGGAGCCAGTGGCGGCGGCGAACACGTCTACCGTATTGAGCTACCGGGATCCTTGCGAAAGTGGCACATAGGTAACCCGTAAGGTGTTTGAAAGCTGTGCGGAGGGCGGTGTCTGCTCTAGCTCAGGCCGGACTGTGGGTGGCGGATGTTGGAGACTGTAGTAGAGCTATCACTCCCAAGTGACCCTTTAAAAAAGCCAACCACAGGGGCGTTCGGCCCTGGCTATCTGGCTCGTTGGGGTTGACGTCGTCTCGTCCGAGTAGTATTTTCACAACTCCCTCGCGCCCATTGCGGGTAGCCCACAAGAGTGGTGTTTGGCCATCCTCGTTTGGCTTGTCGGGGTTGATGTCGTCCCGTCCGAGTAGTATTTTTACAACTCCTTCGTGTCCATTGCAGGCAGCCGACGAGAGTGGTATTTGGCCGTATTTATCTGGCTCATTGGGGTTGACGTCGTCTCGTCCGAGTAGCATTTTCACAACTCCTTCGTGTCCATTGTAGGCAGCCCACAAGAGTGGTGTCTGGCCGGATCTATCTGGCTCGTTGGGATTGATATCGTCTCGTCCGAGTAGCATTCTCACAACTCTTTCGTGTCCATTGTAGGCAGCCCACCATAGTGGCGTTCTGCCGTATCTATCTAGTTCGTTGGGATTGATATCGTCTCGTCCGAGTAGCATTTTCACAACTCCCTCGCGCCCATTGTGGGCAGCCCACCAGAGTGGTGTTTTGCCGTATCCATCTAGTTCGTTGGGGTTGACGTCGTCTCGTTCGAGTAGCATTTTCACAACTCCCTCGCGCTCACTGTAGGCAGCCCACCAGAGTGGTGTTTGGCCGTATTCATCTGGTTCGTTGGGGTTGACGTCATCTTGTCCGAGTAGCATTTTCACAGCTCCCTCATGCCCATTGCAGGCAGCCCACGACAGTGGTGTTCGGCCGTATATATCTGACCCGCTGGGGTTGACATCGTCTCGTCCGAGTAGAATCTTCACAACTCCTTCATGCCCATTCTGCGCAGCCCATAAGA
>Ga0307509_10004965_pt1 | contig 18812 bp, 18 predicted proteins | sample 10_EM_MG_FD_202245 | JGI IMG/M metagenome (GOLD analysis project Ga0307509, IMG submission 202245) | Populus trichocarpa ectomycorrhiza microbial communities from riparian zone in the Pacific Northwest, United States - 10_EM | ecosystem: Host-associated > Plants > Roots > Unclassified | place...
CATTGCACGCCTTTGAATTTGCGTCAGATACATTCACCGACTCGGTCGCACCCATAACACACATCACAAGCAAGAAAATAACAACACATCTCGCAACTTCCTCGGAAGTAATAACCATACATTCAATTTTTAAATCGTTTCCTCAAACCCCACATGACTTTCCTTATGCTTTCATATCCAATGCAATTCTGTGAAGAAACCTCGGCACACACGCCCCCCTTCCACCTCCCCTCTCCCTTATCCACCACGAGTCACTCTCATCTCCACCCATGACTCGGAATCTTCCGCCATCTGCCTTGTCATCCGCTGCCCCATGGCAGGCGCCCCCGGACTAATTCTACCTCCATAATCCAAGGGCCGGAGCGTTAAAGCGCCGATGGCGAATACCCTAGAAATACTTCCCAGCCCAATTACTATACGTCAACCTATCCATATATACATACATCAATGTCAAAATATCTCGATAACATAAAAAGAATCATCCTCCAGTGAAATCGCGTACAACGCCTGACTAAGTCGCAACGATACTCCAAGTTACCCCCACTCATCTTTCTAACCCACTAGAGGATTAATAATACTCACATCTCCAACTTCGATTCCATGGACCCAATCAATGACAGCGAGATGATAGGCTCTGACAGCTACCCAGTCAAAAATATGTAAATATGCCCGACTTCCGGAGCGACTATTTACCATTAGGTCGGGGATGAATCGCGTCTGGACAATCGGTATATATAGCCACTGTCGACTCGTTACAACCGAGGGATAAAGCCTCGGAAAGCCCCCTCCGCTGAGTAAATCAATGCCTTCGGGATGTCGTTCCCGAGGCTCGATATATACGCTCATTCCGGCATTTCAAGGAAGGAAGTAGTTTCCAAGTTTCCTCCCAAAGTTCAATCATGCATTCAAATTTATTTACTTGTATAATATGCACAACGTTCGAGGGGCATCAATCTATCTGTCTAACACCCATCTCATTTCGACGTGGGCAGCCTAAATATGATATAATAGTTGTACCTTTGCCGAGGACGTCGGTGGAGAGGGTATACGTATAATATATATATTACACCAAACGTCACGATCATGCACCTGCACAAGTACCTGGCCAAGACAATTCGACTTCGGGAAAACAAACGGAAATGTCAGCGCAGGGTTTGATTTTTTATCCAGGTACAGTTATATCGGCCAACCCCGCACTGGCACAGACTCCTTTTCGTTATCACTGATTAAAAACATGTATTATTTCCTACGTGTGCATTAGTACTTGGCCAGTGCACACGCGTTCGAAGGAGTTGCCCCAGTCTCCCAACTCCAATCAATGTGCGTTTACATATATTCGAACCTGCATCATAGCCTGCAGTCATGCTCTGGCAGCCCCGGCGGCCCACGAAACCCAAGTCAGGGGACAGACATATATCGTTTAAACACGGCAAGAACAATAAAACATTCCTCCAGTGGATCCTCTCTTTATCCCAAAGAGGCCACTATAAAATCGCATCGTCCATTTACATAGAGGCCGCGGATGAATGGGGGTCGCGTCCCGGAAGTCCTTGCATAACTTCGCGTGGAAATCGTCATGTGGGTTGGATCAGATGAGGCGGAGGCGGAGGTGGGTCCAGTGGGAAAATGGCGTTAACTTGACACCCGTTGGAAACCGGCGAGGACCACATAACCAATTCGATAAATAGGAGATTCCAAGGCTTTTAAAATCCTGGGAGGTTCGCTTCCGAGCGTAGGGAAAATAACACGTCGTCTAGACTCTACCAGATAAATTTCAGGACCTAGGTCAGCTGACGACGATCACGAGGTGCGTCGTCACAGGCACGTGCGACCAATGTCGCGACGCGCCACTTTTACCTTCCTTCTCCAAACCCACAACCGACGCGTTTCTTCTCATGAAAAGGCGGGAATAAATCCTAGCTAGCTTATATTTGACACAATTGAGGAAATTTCGACAAAGCAAGAACAAACGACAGCGATTAGATGGAAAGGAAAGTGTGGATCAGACGAGGTGAGAGCCGAGAATGCGGAACGACGAATTAGAAGTCCACGGTAATTGTACACGAGTATGTATATTTTACAAACAGGACGCGAATAATCAACCAAATAGATTTGTTGTGAGGGTAGAATGAGTCTATGGTGGGGTGGTATAAAGTTACAAAGAAAATGAACATCACGCTGCCAGCGTGATAGGGGTCATGAAGCCCGTGTCCTCTTGGTTCGCGTGTGTCGTGATAGTTTGGCCTTGGAATCGACCGTGGGGGTACAGGTGCGAGAAGATGTCGAACCTTTCTCGGAATCGATAGGAGGGGCTTTGGGCGGTCGCCCTCGGGTGGCCATCCGCTTCGGGGGAGTAGGCTCCAAATCCTCGCCCTCCCCGTCTTCTTCCTCGAGGTCAACAGCTTTTCGCTTCTTTGGTGATGAGGGTGCAACGGCGGTCGCAGCGGAAGTTGTGGATGCTGCAACGGAAGGAGATCTCGCACTTTGAACCAGGGTTTCGTTAGAAGCTTGTGATGAGCTAGAACGATTGCGTGTATGTGTTGGAGCGGATGATGATGAATCGGCGAGCGAAGTAGATGACGAGGTCTCGGCGGGGTCGTTGATAGCAATTAACGGAAGATTAGACTCAGCAGAGAGTATTCGAGGAGAGCGATCCAAGGCCGAAATCTTGCGCCGAACGCGAGTGCTCGTCCTCTTCTCAAAGAGTGTATCCTCTTCAATAGGAGCCTTTGGCACTCTCTTGGTGGGAGGTTTTCGTTTGGTAGCGGAACGCTTGGTTCGTTTGCCCGCTGGTGCGACCGGTTTGGATGTGTGTTCCTTCATCAAATGTGGCTTGTTCGGAAAAAGGTCGAAGTGTTGTGCGGGAGTGATGTCAGTGTCATCGTTGGTACCGGAGCTGCGAGTGGCCCTGCGAGTGTCTGCAGCAGCAGAGCCCTTGTAGCCTACTTCGGTTGCGTACCACCGACGCTGAATGTGGACACACTCGTATTTGAGTTGGCGAGAAACAAGAGTTGGCCTGTAAGATTTCCCTATCCAGGGAACTCGGGTCTTGATTCGTTTAGGTTGTTCCACTGGGACTGGAATGAGCTTGGTGGGCCTGGAAACGATAAAACTCGTATACGCACAGAAAACCTTGTCAACTCTCTCCTGCATATCATTAAAATATGCTAGATTCCATATGATCCAGTGTGCGGGGTCCTCTGGGTGCTCAGCTACATGGAGTGCGGCGAGAGCCAGGATGACTTCGGAAGGCGGACGAAGAAAGGTGCGCTGCCCTCTGGTGTCCTCGAGATATTTCTGAACAGGCGGATATTCTGAGGAATATAGAATGCCTTGGTTCTCTACCCAAACGCCGGGGCTGATCTGAATCGGAAGGCGCGCTTTGGAAGCAAGAGGCGGACTGGGAGGCGGAAGCGATGGCGGGACGATCTGGGAACGAGGCCGCTGTGGTGGCAGAGGCTCGGATCGTGCATATGAGGTGTTGTAGGACCACCCGGAGTATTGGGCGTCGTCGGTGTGCATGGGGTCGAACACAGGCACTATGGCGTCCATCTGTGGGTGCTGTGTCGCAGGGGGATTTCGCAAGAGAACGTCGGAGACGAAGATGTGCATGAATTCAACGCACGGGAGTTTGGGTGGCAAAAAAAGGGGGGAAAGGGCAAGTGATGGGTGATGGTGAGAATGTAGCGCTAAAGACCAGTAGCTTCTGCAAAGCAAGGTCAGTGTTCGACAGGCGCATTTTCCTTTTTGGGACATACTGCACCTGTGTCATTTCTGGTGCACCCAATGGCCTAGAGTATTTTTTTTTTCGTGCAATCGCGCGTTTCATGTATTGTCCTCTTTTTCTTTATGTTTTCTGCTTTTCCGAAAACAAGAAATACGACACAACGAGCAGACCTTGTCCTCCAATCTAGGCTCTGAGTTGCCGGCCCGGCCAATTTCAATTTCAATTATTGTTCCTCTCCGACCTGCAGCCAAAGGAATCCACATTACTTCGAATGTTTTTTCTTTCATCGATGCCCAGTAACCATTGTCGCCTACAGCCTCGTGTTCCAAAAAACATCCCCATCACGCTGCGCCAATCATGATCAATAATTCCTTACGTCTGCATATCAAGAACACGAGGCAGCTTTATCTCTCTCGATCGTCTTCCTCATCAGCTAGCACGCTGTTCCACAGTGCGAGGTCTAGGTCAGGCGACGGGACCACCAGGATAGCACGCAGCACGAGCTCTTCGCTGATCTTCGGCGTAGGCGCCTTCCCACCTATCACAGGAGCAATCAGGCGCATCTGTGCACCCACATTTCCCAAGTCAAAAAATCCCAAAAGCAGAGTATCCAGCCCACCTCTGAGCGTTCCAGGTGTCCGAGTGCGATGATCGTGCTCAAGCGCTCCGCCACCCACGTTGGCGACTCCCCATCTAAGCATAGCACAATGTCTACAAACAGTCCATGTCCTCCGTCAATCAGTACCACGACTCCTGTCTGCACGTCATACGACAATACTCTGTCAACTCCACATTTAACCAATGTGTGCAGGATTATTGGTAATGGAACTCCTACCTCCCTGCGACCCTTAGTTTTTTCCCTTCATCCCTTTTGTCAATGCTGCATATTCTCCTTCGTTCGGCGGAATCCGTCTGTTGTGGCATTTACTTGTAGGTTGAGATACGAAGCCAGACAAGGCACCACGAATGCCAGTAGGGAGGCGGAGACAAGAACCATGACGCGATGTAGATTGCAAGCCACGCGAGGCAATCACGTGAAGGAAATATTTTGCTTCCGCAATCAATATTACGTAAATTGCAAGTCCGCGAAATACAAGTAAATGGGGCTAAACCAGTGCTTGGCTTTATTATTGGCGGGGTATAGAACAGATAGCCTATAGTGAGAAATTGGCAAACACCGAAAAACGTAAAATAGTGGACCACGAGGAAACCGTTGATACAATCCTGGGTATTATTTTCGTCATTATTCCGAATCCTTGGCTCGCCTCTTGGATTTTCGCTCTGCATCTCTAAGTGTTACACGAACCCCGTATTTCGCAAGATTCTTTGAGCAGTAGGAATTAAAAACCTTTGAGAAGTCTCCCAAAAGTTAAGCGAGAAACATGGACACACCCTAGTCAGGTCAGTGGACGGCTCCAACCCCGGAAATTCACGGGTTGAAAAGACCTTAAATGGTCCCCCGTACAGCTCTGCTAATACCGGAGCGTGTGGAATTCCTGGCACTGCGGAAAATATGTCGAACGCCCGATATCGTAGTATAAAAATCCCCTCTCTTCGCACGGCTAGGTCCTGTCAGCATAAAAAGAGCATCAGCTGAAGTTCCAAAACAAGAAGTCTTCGCCCAGACGAGATCTCTGCTGTCTGTCAGAAAGCCCCCAGCGGCGCCGCAGTGATGCTCTGGCTCCACCCAGTCGACCCCCTAGGACCAAAGAATCGAAAAACCAAGCCCACCGTTTCATACTTCTTGATCGCCGTTCCAAAAAGACATTACGACTCACCCCAAAGACAAAGACAAGGGCCTTCTTGCCTTGATAGTCGACCAACGTTGGTTCAGCAAACTTCTCGCCGATGAGGGCTGGCGTCAACTTAGACGATTCGGTGATAATGTGGTCCCCAATCTGGCGTACTGCATCGGCTGGAATCTCAGACGGGTGGAGGGGGGCAAGCATGGGCTGCCGACGAGGAATTTGGAAGGGTGGTGTCATTGCTTGCATGCTGCTGCTGGCGTCCGCGCTCATGTAGGGATGCAGTGGATAGTATGTCAGTGGGTAGTCACCTTCATGAGGAGGCGGATGAGAGGGTCCTGGAGACGACTGGGAAGCAGGAGATCCTGGCTGGTAGACAGTCTCTGGTACTGGGAATAAATCGACCGTGCACATCAGCCCCACATTAAGGACATCCCTATTACAAGTGCAGCTCATAAGCACAGTGGAAAACTAGGGAGATGCATAAAAAATATGTTTACTCGTACAACAACTCTTGCTCGTACTCGTACCGCCCATTTTGTGAATCTCCAGCCTGGAACAACCGGAGAAGCACCGCTGGAGGCGGATCTAAGGGTCGGCGATCAACTTTGGCGTATCTACAAGGCACAATATTACATCAGAATTGGACTAAGAGAAAGGAGACAAGAAAATATAACTTGCTTCCTACCAGATTCAGCTTTCTGAAGCTCCTCGAGTTGAACGCGTAGGGTGCGCCCGATAAATTGTCCCGCTGTAAATGTGAATATCGTCGGATCGTTCTGGGTAGGCGCCGGTGATCCTAATCGAGCGTAATCAATAGTCCCAGTTGTCTGGCGGTGATGGGGATTCGATGAAGAATGCATAAGAATGCGATCGCCGGTGTCCGAGGAACTAGTACGCTGCCACGGTCTGTCAGAGAAAAAGTAACGCTAAATAGTCTCCAAGGATGTGGACCAGAACACTCTCGTGAAGTAACTCTTCGTTGTGGCTAAACGTAGGGATTCTGAAAGGTGGACTGTTTGTTCGGTGGACGCACTCTCTTTCTATATACTTCTATCTCGTGTTTGATTGCTGTTTCGATTTGTTTCCCCCTGGGGGGCACCAGGAGCGGGTCGATCCGTTGGAGTGCTTCAGATAACCTCAAGATAGTGGATCTATACGGGGGCATGTTCGCGGACATTGTATCGTGATCAACCCGGAAAGTCAGAGATTGTACATACTCACTGATTATTGAGTCCGTTTTGTGCTTAGTTTATACTGAGAGACCAGGCTGTCATCAAAGGATAAATTCGGAGATGACAAAACAAGAAGTCATCCTATGGTGGTGCACGGATCTTTAAGGCATGGACAGTCATGGAAAATCGGGTATGTCGTCCCTGAGAAAGGCTGAAAGAATACCACACACGGGTTTCATAAATCTCGGTGGACGAGCGGTCAGGAAGATGTCGGAGACCCTGCATGACCTATAAATCCGGGCCCTGGGTTATTTGAAGCAATGAATGACGGCCTTTGTGTCGATAATCAGCTAGATTCAATGTCACACCGAACGAAGTAGGAGAACATTAATAGTGCGTCGTGCCGAAAAGAAATGAAACGGATGTTGTGGAGACCAGTTTGTTGACACAATTCCAAGAACGATCGGGGTTGTTTGCGTTATCCCATCGCCTGGATTCAGCAGAAGTGCCTAGAAAACGAACCAAGCTGTGCGGGCTTGATATACACATTGGATCTGATATTGCAGCAGAGCCGACTGCCTCGAGGATTTTATCGGATGAGCCGTTTCGTAAGATGAATATATCAGTACATAACGATACAAATACATGAAAAAGTCTAAGATGAAGATCAGCGAACCAGTCGCCAGTCGAACAGTGGTATGCCAGTAAACTCACGAGATAACTAACCAAAAAAAGTGTACAAGAGTCCCATGACTTGCGCGAGAAATGACAAACTTCGACTGCTGCTCGTGTTCAAATATCAAACCTTCGAACAACGAGCTTTCCGGCACGAGCAGTGACAATCCTTCTTTCGTCAAACGATACAGTACCCTTTGTTGCGTGGCCTGTCTGGTCCATCGCCAAGTCGTCCGCTGGAGCAACTTCTGCACCGGTCCCACCCTCTAAATCCCAGACCCAAATACTTCCATTCAGGCCCAGGCTCACACACCTTCCGTCGGCCAGAGCGAGGCACGACACGGGACTCGTCTGACCGTGGAGGCTCCGAACGAAAGTTAATTTGGGTGGTGACGTTGAAATAGAGTTGCCTTGGGTAGGGAGGATGAGTCGGTAGAGTTGAAGGCTTGTGGGGGAATGCAAAGGAGACGAAATAGAACTTGTTAAAAAATGTGAGGAAGGCAGAGGAGAAGTGCCAGTTTGGTAATGAATGTTATCTCCTGGCGCCAACACAACCCATTTCCCATCTGTTTGAGCGTCTGCTACGCTTGTAAGCTTGCGGCCCCACTGTTCACGCATGGCACGGAGAAAAGAGTCGTTAACCCAACCCATAGGAACGTCAAAGGCTCGAATCGTGCGGTTGCTAATTACCGACATCTTAGTTGTCGTAGAATATTTGTAATCTTCTTTGAATGAGGGAGAAGAGAAGAGTGTTGACCCTGAGGAAGCGGGGGGCGTATCGGAGCTGGAAGAAATAATAAGCTCTGTAGCACCAACGGACCAGTGTTTAGGATAAACGGGAGTAGCATATGCAATGACGAGTTTGAAGACTCCCGGAGAGGGTGAGGACAAAACAAGGGAAGCCGGTGGATACGACGTGAAGGAGCTCAGAGTCTGGCTCTCCTGGATTCCTCCCGATGAGAGGTCATAAATAGAGAGCGAGAAATCGTCGGAGAGTGACACCAATAAAGGGTGGTAGTAAACAACATGTATAGTGTTACAAGGTCGCATGTTACGATGGTCTGGTTTGTGAGTACACTTGCGGGTGATGTGAGATGGGTAGGAATGGTTGAACTCAAATATGGTGAACTCTCCTGATGACAGGAAACACGCCATAGATAAATTTCCAGAAGGAGGAGGGGACTGGTCCAAGGCCATGGCAGTAATGTACGCCGGTGAACGAGTTGAATCTTCGTTGCCATGATATTCGAGGGTGAAGTGTTGGTTGAGTTGGCCAGTAACAATGATTACTGGATGACGAGAAGGCTGAGAGGATGCAGTAATGGTCAATGCTCCAGCAAGAATTATGTGAGTCCGTTCCTCAATTTCGACGGCTGTAATTAGATGCCGAGGGGAGGAAGGGTGAAAGGTCGCGTCTGCACAGTTTTCCACCACACAGCGACCTTGAGACAGGTGTAAACCAAGAATATAAATATTCATCAATGGCGTACCTTTCCGCCAGTTCGAACTTATACGAAACATCCATTTCCAGTCTCTCTGCTCCTCAGCCCTGGCACGGCCAGGGAGTGGCCTCACCTGTCGTCCATCCAGCCGACCAATAAAACCCTTGGCCCCACGTAAACGAGTTCGGCCATAGACTTTGAGGTATAAATTTCTCCAAAGCTCATTATCGCCTGCGAGTCGCGCCCAATTCCTATTCGTAGCTTGAGTACGACAAAGATCCACCCAGGAAAGATGAGAAAATATGTGGAGGATTAGCTCGTCATAGAGGGAATGATCAAAGCTAAGAATTTGGGGCAAATGATATGCATTGTTCCCAATCACATGTATTCGCTTCGCGGGGGGGAAATACGCAGGGGAAAGGCTGCGTTTGGACATGGCGGAGGTTGAGCAACAGTGCCCAAGCGAAAAGCTTACAGGGGAATCTCGGCATCTATTGACTGCTTATGTAGTGTCTATTTTTGAAGTTGACCTTATTCTTTGTGGTTCAGCTTGTATGGCCCCTTCGCGTGGACCTGCACCCCTTGCGCGTAATCTTCATGCCGTCTTGGATAGCCACAAGGGAGGTGTAAACATAGCTCGCTATTCCAAGGGCACCGCGAAATACATCCTTACTGGAGGTCAAGACCGAACCATACGTTTGTGGAATGCTCATCAAGGAACAGAAATAAAAACATTTGCTGCACATGGGTATGAAATCCTGTCTATCACGGTGTATGTTTACTTTACTATCCTACTTGGAGTGGTTCTAACCATATCAAAGATCGCAGGATAATGCGAAATTCGCGTCATCGGGCGGCGATCGCTCTGTGTTTCTCTGGGATGTATCTACAGGGACTACAACCCGACGATTGGCAGGGCATATGGGGAAGATATATGCAGTGGAATTCAATGACGACGCAAGTGTTGTTGCAAGTGGATCTTTTGATTCCACTGTGAAACTATGGGACCTCCGGTGAGCTGTTGTTCTTTTAGCACCTCCATTGAATTAACCCACTTTTGAAGGTCACAGAACAGGCAGGCTATCCAAACTCTTGACGAAGCACGCGATGCTGTTCAGACCCTCTATGTCGGGCAGACATACATCATAGCCGGCTCGGTTGACGGACACGTTCGTACATATGATCTACGTATGGGAGAACTTCGTTCAGATTTTATTGGACGTGCGTCCTTCAATGTTCTTTGTGATTTATTCAACATAATCCACCTTGGTAGATCCCGTAACATCGGTGGTACCGACCCAGGATTCCCAAACCTACCTTGTTTCCACTCTCGACAACCATATACGCCTCATGGATTGTACCACCGGGAAGATGCTGAACGACTTCACGGGCCATGTCAATGAGGCCTATCGTTGCCGTGCTTGTTTTGGCTATGCCGAGGCTACTGTGATTTGCGGCGATGAGAAGGGTCAGGTGTGGGCTTGGGATTTGGTCGATGTACGTCAATTTGACGGGCTCAACATCTTCTTCTGATTGACGGTATTTCAGGCGAAAGTCATGCAGCCGAACCCCCCTCCTGAAGTTCATAACAAAATCATTACTTGGACAGAACATCATCCAACAGAGGCAGGAGAAATGATAACTGCGAGCGCAGACGGGACGGTCAAAGTCTGGCGGCACCCTGATAATGAGTAATTGCCCAACGCACCATTCTCTACTCCCTTTGCACAGTGCACATAGAGTATGTATTTAGGAATCTTGATCGAAATGCTCTAGACAGGCTCTCACGTTCATGTATGTGGTGGCCGATAAATCACCCTGCAGGTGGTATTCGGTCACAGCATTCCACAATTGCCCATGCATTATAGAGTCGTTGGTGTATTTCGTAATGTACATTTTGAATTGGTGAAATGGTTCTAGGAAATATATTGCTACTGTCGCTTGTTCTGGTTCATGGCCTCTGATATAGAGTCAGCATCAAGCCAAGCAATATACGCAATAAATTACACACCTCTACGCGTCGCATCCTCTAATAGTTGTGTATCAACATGCTCCGCCGGTAGCTGAACATAACGAACGACTGATCCACGAATAAAACAATTTTTCACTGCCATCTACTCATCAGTTAGATAAATGAACCATTGAGGACCGAAGCATATACCATGTGAGGATGCCTTGCCTCATCAGCAACCGTAATGTTATCCAGTCGAATGTTTAAGAATCTAGAACCAACAAATGAACATGTACCCCTCTAAAGTAAATATCCTTGAGCCTACTGGTCAACCGATTTCAAAACACCTGTGATTGAGAGGTCATTTTTTAGCTCCACAGTAACCTGCTGATCTGTAAGCGTTTTGAATACGGAGAAGATAAGCTGTGGTAAGTCTAATCAGCAAAAATTGTGCAATTGACACGCCTTTTTGGTGACTTACCATTGAAGTTGGAAGAAGGGTGGTGACAAATCAGTAATAAACTAAATAATGCATTTGTTTGTCGTTGCTAGGCTGCATCCTCTGGCGCCTAACTTTGGTGGTTAGCGTACTTACGTACTACTTACATACATTTCAAAAAAAAATCGGACAAACGGCATTCAGGGGCCTTGGGCGCCAGGTTATTCTCTGAGGATTCGGGAGACTTTTTTAAATAACCTCATACTTGATTGTTTCTCGAAGTATCTAATTTCGAATGCGGATGGAAAAGAAACAACTTACAATAAACAAATGGTAGCTATTAGTAGTACGTCTTTACTTCATGAAACAGTCGATCGAGGTTAATTTTTCTAAGTTACCTTACCCTTACTCTCTTGGAGGATGTCACGATCCCTAGATAGTATTAACGGAACCAAACAGCTAAAAGGGTTATCTTCGATTGTTCCTGCAGTTGTGTGGCACTCATTAAATGGGAATTTGAAACCAAGTTCCATAAGAGGGATCCTGCAGCAACCGTGGTCACAAGTTAATTCTTATCACTGAAGACCCGTTAGCTTCCACGACTGAGCACTCCAGCGATTAGAAGCATATATTTGCAGCATACAAGAGCTTGGTCATGGTAGGAGTTTGATTCATTGATAAATGAGCTATTTTGGTGGCATGGTCCACATCAAGTATCACACAGGAAGAGGGGAAGAAAATCAAGCGTGCTTCTGCTTTCCGGTCCTCAACTTTCTGAGGTAAAACTACACAAACGAAGTCAGCGGGGTAAAAGGTTACTGGTCTATCTTACCTCAAGCTCCTTTCCCTCTAGAATATAGCCATCAGCGCGTCCTGACTGGCCCGGGCGACTGGAAATAGCAGCGTAAAGGCGACCAGCGGCAAACTGACTCTCGAGCAAGGGATCAATCTTGGCTTCTATAGATGGCATTAAAAACCCAAATCTTAACAGGAGCAAAGATAACATACCCTTTTTCCTCTCGTCCAATTTGCGTTGAACATGGTTTGAACTTTTCACAGGTGCTGCAGCATTATCGGCAGGTGCGGCGGTCTTACCCTTTTTAGTGATGGGTTGAGCGTACTGCAGGGAAATGTAAATCAGAGACAGAGACAGGATGTCATTAGCTATGGGCTTACGTGGGATTCATACCACTGGCGGAAGGGGGCAGCATCAACCTGGATGATGGCGCTCTTGACAAGTGTGTTCGTCCGGACCAGTTCGTTGTTGGAAGCATTGTAAACCTATATAAAAAAAGAGTAAGAAGTGGCATGTGGTTGATGAAGGCTGATGAGACGTACGACACCAATAATTCTTGTCTTGCGAGTGGTAGATTCTGAAGCCCAGGCAAAGTTGCCCACCTCGAGACGGAGGGCACGATATTTGAGGTTTCCACCACGGACACGGACAGTGTGGACACGCTTGGCTCCGAGCTTCGTGCTGGCCGCTTGACGACCGAGCTCGAACTTTCTTTTCTTGCGGTAGTGGGCCCGTTGGGCACCGGTTTCCGAGCGCTTGTGGCGGGATGATCGTGAGATACCTAGATAACAGAAAACATTTCAGAACGAAGGCAACGGTGGGAGCGGACAAACTGACCCATGTCGAAGAGTCTTGAGGATGGGGTTCCTGTTGAGCAGTTAAGTTTGTGATGATACCAACATTAAGGTTTCGAGTAATTAAAACTCAGTCCGGCAATATCCGATTCGATAGCCCCTGTCGATGACGACCTTAAGAAACCAACATGTTACATTCGCTCCTCTCACTGTGGCTTATCGACATTGAGGCCCTCTTCACCGCGGTGATATCGCTCCACCCCCCATTTTCCCAAAGCGCAGTCACCTCGCGCAGACAGCATGGCAGACTTGACCTTCAGTTAAAGCGCTTGAGAGAATATCTATTTCTCTAGAACTACTATCATGCCCCTTTTCAAGCACCCTATTCCTCGGTTTCGACGCCACCCCACAAGGTATTTCCCCGACGATCCACAATGCGAGGGCACATTATCTATTGGCGGCGAACTTAACAAGCTCGCAAGATCTGTGTCAGAACCTTATGCACGAAAGGTTTGTCTGAGCAACGGCCTTTCCTCCAGTGACTACTGACAGCAACACCACAAATTCTCCAAAGCTCTTCGTATCGGAAATGCAATCATTTTTGGCCTTTTACAATAGATACCTTGCCGGAAAAGCCCAAGAGGAAGCTTTGTACGATCTGTTCTGTGATTGTGAGAGGCTGTTGAAATATTCTTCTCTTTACCAGGGACTGGAGCAAAGTTGCACCTCCAGAAGAACACCAGATCATTGCGTACGAACGACTCCCTGACGCTGGGACCGCGGCCTTTAATAAGCTCGCTGTCCTCAAAGTCAACGGGGGTCTCGGTACGTCCATGGGTAAGTACGAGACTACAACTGAAATTCGTTATCTTACTCAACAAATTTTAGGAATGAGTGGGGCGAAGAGTGCTCTAGAGGTTCAAAACAACCTTACGTTTCTTGACTTGATTGTTCAACAAATTGAACATTTGAATACAACCGCAAATACCGATGTACCTCTGCTACTCATGACCTCATTCAACACTGAAGAGGATACTCTACGTATTATAAAGAAATACGCGAATCGACCAGTGAAAATCACGACCTTCAATCAATCAAGGTATCCTCGCTTGCTGCGAGATTCATTATTACCCTTTGCCAAAAACGTGCAAGACGGCAGAGCAGCGTGGTATCCGCCTGGACACGGAGACCTTTATCATTCCCTAGATCGCTCAGGAGTTCTCGATCGCTTGCTTGCACAAGGAAAAGAGTACCTTTTTGTGTCCAATTCTGACAATCTTGGTGCCGTGTTAGTTATGATCCCTGATCGTCGAAAAGTACTAATCCACATTTTTCTAGGGTTGACCCACGCATTCTTCAACACATGGCAGAAACTCAAAGCGAATTTGTTATGGAAGTCACCAGCAAAACAAAGGTCGACATCAAGGTTCGTGCGCGGGCTGCATTGTTGAAACCAGAGGCTAACCATACTTGTTAGGGCGGAACTCTCATCAGTATGGAGCCTCTTCGCCTCTTCTTCCTAGGTTTTATGTTCTTTTCGCAGACTATGATGGAACTTTTCGGCTACTCGAGCTAACTCAGGTGCCACCACAACACATAGAGGACTTCAACTCCGGTCAGATGTCTATCTCTTCGATCCGGAATTAAATCTAATGCATCTAATATTTAGCCCGGAGATTCAAAATATTCAATACCAACAACTTATGGGTCAACCTTAAGGGTAAAGCATTCCAAAGTTGTTGAACGATTCACAGCTGTTGACTCGGATTACTATTGTATTTCGAAGCCCTCAAGCGCAACTTGCAGAACGGCGAAATGAAGCTGGACATCATCTCCAGTCCAAAATTGCTGGAGGATGGGCGATCGGTGATTCAGGTAATTGGGATCTCTTCTCTATGTTTCGCATTTTTCAAATATCTTCAAGCTTGAAACAGCTGCAGGTTCGGCTGTAAAACACTTCAAGAATGCCTATGGCATAGATGTGCCGCGCTCTCGGTTCCTACCTGTGAAGAATTGTTCGGATTTGCTTCTGGTGAAGAGCGACCTCTACATTTTGGAGCATGGCCGTTTAGTCATGAATGAAAACCGGATGTTTGGCATACCACCTGCGATCAAGCTCAGTGGACATTTCAAAAAGGTCTGATCTATTGCTCTCTTCTCTGACGCAGCTTATACTCGTCGGCATAAGATTCAACAATTTCAGAAGCGCTTCAAACAAATACCTCACATCATTGAGCTCGACCATCTTACCGTTACAGGGGACGTCCATTTCGGTCGGAACGTCACTCTCCGTGGAACGGTCATCAGTGAGTTTTTTCGACTCCAAGAGAGCGTGTAGAAGGCTGTATATGTTTTAGTTATAGCTAGCGAAGGACAGCGCATCGATATTCCTGATGGATGCATTCTGGAAAACCGTACGTTACCCTTCTGATTCTGAATTATTGACTCTGAGATGCTTTACAGGTTTGGTTTCTGGGAACTTGAACATGATTGTAAGTTTTTGACTTTCTCATTCGCCTTTTGCTCCCATTTATAGTTATTTGGGTGCTTCATCAGGACTTGTAGGTATAACCTACTCGTTCGGGAGTGAATGTATTTAGCATTGGGGAGTGAAGTGTAGTCTTTCTATTTGGTATGTTCTGAATCGCTGAAAGCTGAGCACTGAACGCCGCGTGTGTGTTCGAGCAAACTTATTGACGCCTTACGCCCTCTTCGTTCGATATCATCAATGCAAGGAGATCTGATATGCTCATCCACCAAGGCCCTGTCGCAAGCAGCTCACAGAATAATCGTTGTATGTATATGCAATCTATATCATGATATAATTTTATATTCCAAAAACTGTAGAGCGTGTAATGACGGCGAAGCAGAGAATGTCTTCGTTAACCTGATTCATGCGATGGCTGGCTGGCTGTGAGTAATTATGTTAACTGTTGTAAGCTTCGGCGGAAGAATACAGAACTTGAACACCCAAGGAAGGGTCACCGAGGCCGATATCAGTCTGGTTGGCAGAAACCATATCGCAAGAATTTCGTATCTGTCGCAGTCAGTGGTTTAATTCCCGGTCGAACCTGAATTCAGACGTGATATATGTATAGTATATGAAGGACTTCCTCCAGTCCCTTACATATTTCAACAAAACGATCGAGGGTCCCTATAATATGACTATTGAAAGGAGCAAACTGTACGAAAGGTTCGGTTCCTAGTGTAGTCAATACCCCAACTGTACTCAGGAAAACGTTACGGCAATTAATACAGACTTATCTAGTCGATGAACATGCCGTCTTTTTCTGGGCTACAAAGTACGATCGATCGCTTTGAAGCAACTACGGAGACGAAGCAGGAGATAACCTATATAGCCTTAAGCCTCTCACTATAACTAAATTCATACTCGTGCATTACGATCTGCAAAAACATGCCCACGGAGGCCGGTTTTCATGTTATCGGCGAGTGATCTCCAACTCCACGCCATAACTTGAACGAACGTGCGCAACCTCCTTGGTCATGGGAGAAATTCGAGGGTGGGGTTTCAGGTTTTCCAGGAAAGGAGCCAGGTTAAATCCTTGTATAATATACTATAATAGGTATAATTCAAGGGCCAGCAAATCACGTCCAAAAGGGGTTGGCACCCACAAGCGCCCAAACGGGCTTCATACTGGAACCATTCGTAATAACCCACTTCGAGAGACAAACCGGCACTCAATTTGAATTAAGTCTATAAACGAGCAAATCAAAAACAGCCAAATCAAAAGAGTCCGATTTTCACTGGAAAAAAGGGCGGCAATGGAGGGGATATTGAAATGTTTAGGAGGTCCAAAAGAAGGTGACTAAAAGATGATAGATATGTATGTGGTGTGATTTCAAGTACTTTGTAATGACCAAAAACATGGCGACTGAAATTCGCTCTTCAGAATCAAAGGAGGGAGTAGAATAATTCGACGATTCAAGAAGGACTGCATCTAGTTTACTTCGGTGTGACCATCTCACCCCTATGTAAATCATGGATTTAAAGGAAGGAAAGGCAGAAACAAAAGTCTATAAAATTGACGGCTTTGATTGATATATGCGTTGGGAAAGGTTTACAGCTCCTGTGAAATAGATATAGGGATCAACGGTAGGTACCAGAAGCAAATCAAGAGACACTGACGATCATGTTCAGGTTGCCCGAGAGCAACCTGTTTTCCAGTATGCAACCGTCCGGAATATCGATCCTCTGGCCCTCATTGGCAACGACTAATGAAATTTACAACTGATCAGTCATCCTTGGTCTTTATGAACGACATGGACTCACCAATGACAGTCCCACGTAGCGTCACATTACGACCAAAGTATACATCTCCGGTCACTGTCAAATGGTCAAGCTCCAAGATCTTGGGAATCTTCTTGAACCTCTTTTGGAATTGTTGGATCTGTTCATCCACTTGATTAGTTTCTGATTTACGTTTTAAAAAAAAGCGCATATGCGAACCTTCTTGAAGTGGTCACCCAACTTGATAACAGGAGTCGTCTCGAACATGCGTTGCTCGTTGATGACGAGCTGGCCGTGTTGGAGCGAGTAGATGTCGCTCTTGATGAGGAGAAGATCGGAGCAGCTCTTTACAGGCAAGAAACGCTTGCGAGGAACATTGATGCCGTGGGCATTCTTGAAGTGCTTGATGGCAGCACCAGCGGCCGTCTCGAGCTGGACGACTGCGTGGCCGTCGTCTGTGGTCTTGGGGTTGATGATGATCTCGAGCTCGAGACCTTCCGAATCCATGATGCGCTTAAGGGCTGGAAGCACGCGTTAGGATAGGGTAGGAAGTATCTCAAGTAGCAGATTACCTTTCAAGTTGATCCACAAGTTGTTGGTGTTGAAGATTTTGAATTTTCGAACTAGCAAGGGTTTAAGTACCAAGAGAGAAAAATATGAGGGTTAAGACTTGCTAGATTTAAAGTCTTCGACGTGCTCCGAGGGCACTTGAGCAATTTCGAGCAAACGGATTGAGCCATCGTAATCTAAAAAAAAAATTAGTAGTGGGTGGAATGAGAATGGTTTCGACATACCAATAAGAGTTCCACCCTTGATATCAGCCTTGGTCTTGTCAGTGACCTCCATGATGAACTCTGCGTTTGTGTTGATCATGTGTTGGAGAATGCTCTCGTCCACACTATAAAATAGGGATGAATAGATATCGGGCCGAAAGTTGAGGGGACATACACAGCACCCAAATTGTCCGAGTTGGACACAAAGAGGTATTCCTTGCCCTCGGCAATGAGCTGGTCGAGGACACCCGAGTGGAGGAGGGCATTGTAGAGATCACCGTGACCAGGGGGATACCAGTTCTTCTTGTCGTCATCTGCACGCTTTGGACAGGGAAGGAGTGTTTCCTTGAAGATACGGGGATAGCGAGACTGATTGAATGTGGTGATGCGGAGTTGTTGGTTGGCATACTTTTTGATGATGCGGAGGGTGTCATCGTGGGTATTGAAAGATGTCATGAGAATGAGAGGGACGTCGACGCGGTGGGTGGTGTTGAGATGCTCGATCTGACGGACGGTGAGGTCAAGGAAGGTCATGTCGTCCTTGACTTCGAGGGCACTCTTGGCACCGGTCATTCCTGGGATGACGTGAGGAGAGAAGAGAGGAAACAAGGGAGAAACGGACCCATGGAGGTACCGAGACCACCGTTGACTTTAAGAACGGCGAGCTTGTTGAGGCTGGACGTGTCTTTTGGCTTTGGAAGATCGGCATAGGGGACGATCTGGTCAGCTGCAGGAGACTTGATACGGTCCCAGTCGCTTGAGGGAGGTGTGTGTCAGAAGGGGCTGAATGTCGCGGTCGAATGACGTACAGGTCAACACTCTTTGCACGCTCGGCGAGATAGCGGGTGAAGAGATAGAAGAAGGACTGCATTTCCGTGTCGAATGCCTAGACGGACGGGATGAGTGGGTGTCATAAAAATGGGGGAGGTCAGACCTTTTTTGTGGCGGTGTCCTCTACGGTGGATACGAGACGGGAGATTTCATTGCGCATGGCCTTTGCAGCAACGCCAGTGGTGGCGGTCTTGAAGTCAATGTGACTTGTGCCG
>Ga0307509_10004966_pt1 | contig 18811 bp, 17 predicted proteins | sample 10_EM_MG_FD_202245 | JGI IMG/M metagenome (GOLD analysis project Ga0307509, IMG submission 202245) | Populus trichocarpa ectomycorrhiza microbial communities from riparian zone in the Pacific Northwest, United States - 10_EM | ecosystem: Host-associated > Plants > Roots > Unclassified | place...
TAAAGGGGCAAAGTTACCCTACCTTGGGAATTTGGCCATTATGCCCATGGACCCCAGTTACCCTACTGTGGAGTCCAAGTTACCCTACCTTCACCGGCAAAGTCATCCTAGAACTTAGAGGTCGATTGCCTCACATTTTATGGGCTCTTAAATGTTCATAGGCGCACACGCATCTGTGCGGGGAGACCCCACGCCTGAGTAACGATGGCTCGAACATGCTATTGAACTTGGGCGGGTTTAACTAACACCTCCCTCTGGCCCCAGCGTTGGGACGGCGCGTCATAGGCAGACGGCTGCATAGTTGCTCGTTTGCTAGTAAAAAGAGGTGATTGGAGCGACTGCCATAACACGGTACACGTCGTCACCGTCCGTCTGACTTAATGTCGTTCGCAGGATATATAAGGGGAGTATGGGTAACCGCCAAAATGGGGGTCACCCATATATGGTCTCTCCGGCACCTAGGAGTCTATCTAAACCTATGGGTAGTAGGGTAGTCTTCCTAGTGGTGCTCAGGTAGTCCAAGAAGGCCAGGGTGCTTTCGGGACAAATACCTCAGTAACCAGCTGGGACCTTCTCCCCTTGATTTGTAGCATTACTATGGATTGTCAATGGACTCTAGAGGTATGAGTCTTATCACGGTAGAGTATGTCCCGAGAGGCTGGCTATGGGTAGCGCCCACTTAACCAACCATCGGCTACATCTCACTGGGGGAGCTTGCATGTCAATTTATCACATTGGATAGTCGCGTAGATTAAATGATGGACTGCATAGCTTGTATAGACGAATCTACCACTGGGCCAATGAGTCCACCACCTAGGTATTGACTCCAGTTGTTGGCATCACAGTTAGCCACTGGCGTGCCTTCGATAGGAAGAGTTTTTCCTCCTGTGGTTGTATTGGAGATGCCTTGCAGAAACTCTTATCCTATTGACGGAGTTAAGTGTACCCGAGTTGGTCCGACACTTCCAGCAGGATAATTCCTGATGGAGGGTAGACCTCGGACAAACCCTGAGCAGGACAGGGTGCTCACACAAGGTCGGAGTAGTGGTGAATGTCAAAGGCTTAAATCTGATATCTACTTAAGTTTAAGTGTTTGGCATTCTACTTCGACAACCAACTTTTCCTCGAGAGAACTAAATTGAGTGAAGCTTCGAGCTTAACTATATTAAGTTTTACCGTTTGATTCTTCTGCATTATTTTACCTTATCTTTATCTTCTATGTTGAGTGTTTGGTGCGGTCGCAACATTAGAGTTCACCTCTCTATAGGGTGCCCCCGTTACAGTCGTGTCGACGCCACCATGCCATCCATTTGCCAATCTTCTTATCATCGTACAACAAGGCGGCTTCGGGTCTATGGTCTTCCAATAGTCGGCATCGGATCAGGTGGAACCGCTCATCGTCCCCACAGTCTTCGTGTCTCATTCCGGAGATCCCGGCTCTTAACCGAAAAAGAACATAGGCATCTAATCGCGACATGCCTTTCATATGCTGTGGGTGCCACAGTCCCCATCGGTAGTAGGAATGTGCCTCAGCCTCGTGCCATGCGACCCAGCTGTCAAGCCTCGCTCTCTTTATCAAGGAGCCATTCCGATTCCCAAAGTCCACATCAGAGCAATTTACAACCGGACCCATCGATGCCTTCTTGGCAGCCACGTCCGCCATCTCGTTGCCAGGGACCGCCGCATGCCCAGAAGACCACCCGAGGGCGAGCGCATCAAATCGGTTAATCAGCGGCACGAACGTGTGCCACAACTGGGCAAACCTTCCAGTGGAGGCCATCTGATTGATCATTCGAAGTACAGATACCGAGTCGGTGAACATGCACACCTTCCCACCTCCCCCGATACAATGCAGGGCGTCCCAGATCGCGTAGAGCTCGCATTGTGTGATATCCCATTCCTTTGGTGTTTGGGTAAGGACCGGCTCACGAAAGCGCCCGTTCCGGAACTCCAACCAGCCAGCCCCGGTACCCTTACTGGACTTGGACCCATCAGTGTATATTATTCTGTCGCTGACAGAGTCCTCCACAATCCCAAAGACAATGTCGTGTATATCAATGGCATCCCCTTTGTCGGCGGCTATCTCGACCAGTGGCCGACAGTCAAGAGTACGTTCCGAAGTCAGTCGTTCAGGCTGGATATTGGGATCAGCCCATTCTTTCCTAATGTCCAAGAACCACGGAAGGTCCTCGTTATACCGGTTCGTAATTGCCCGCGCGTAGCACTGTCTCTGGATGTACCTGCCCTGAATATGCATCGGTGCAATCCCAAGTTCCGCGAGGATGATCTTTGTTGCAACAGTATTGGGAACCCGAAACAGAGCTCGAATGCAGCTGTTGACGTGTGTCTGGATCCTTCGTATGTATGGCATGTAGTCTGTAACAAACTCCAGCCCGTAGTACACCGTCGCCAAGTATGCGCCTCTGATCAGGCGGGTCATCTCCCAAGCCCCAATACCACCAGCTCCACCATATCTCCTCCCAAGCGCCCCAATCCTGCCCCTGACACCAATACCCTTATCCTGCCAGTAATCAATATGAGCATCAAAGTTATATTACATGTTAAAGTAAAAACCCAAGACTCTAAGTCTATCGCTAGCCTCTACATCCACACCCCCAATCATAACCGACCTCCACCGCACATCCCCAAAACCGATCCACTTGGTCTTGATTGAGCTGAAGTCCATGTTCCTACCCCAAGCGACCCGTCGACAGTCATCCCAAACCTCCACCATCATGTCAGTAGCCATGCGCGGGGTGTCCGCTGCAACAAGGATGACCCCATTATCAATGTATGATGTGACCATCGACCGCCGCGAAGGCATATACACTAAGCGACAGCGGAATATGTCGGCCACATATATGCTGAGTAGGAAGGGGGATAACGGGGACCCCTGCGGCACGCCCCGAAAGGTAAAGTATGGCCTAGACGTCACACCATTAAATCAGAAGGAAATCTTCCTTCTCCAGGCCCATCTCCGGCACCACAGGACCAATTGATTGTCGCAACCTCTGGCCACCATGAAGTCCGACAGATCATCAATGACAACGTTGTCGAAGCCCCCTTCAACGTCCATCGAAAGCATGGCACACCGCATACCCTGGTTGTGTCGGAAGAACTCATAGACAGTAGCAATCATGTCGTAGCATCCCCTCTTGACCCTGGATCCTAATTGCGTATTATCGAGCTGCACTTGCATCGCAATCCTGGAGAGGATCACTCTCTCGGCTGTCTTCGCCATGGTAGGTAGCAGGTGAATCATCCGCCAGGACTTCACGACAGCGTAAGTAGGTTTATCAGCCTTCGCAATCAGTACCACCTCTGCCGTGTGCCAGTCCTCGATATCATATCGGAGTCCGTGATTGATTAATCTCAGAACGGTAGTCGGGTCTTCCTTGTACCACTTCCGGATCAAGGGATACCCGATGTCGCATACACCGGGTGTCGTATTCCGCGGACCCCTTTGCAGGATCTGGTCAAGGTCACGCACCGGTTCAAGGTCGATCGGTCGGTCATGCCAGTCGCCGCTTGGCTCAGGGTATAACTGCTCCGCAACGAGGTCGGCAATGCCCGCATGGTCCCTGATCGTATTGCCATCCCGGTCCACCATATCGGGGATAGTTCTGTTAGGCTCAAGCTTCTTCATCAGCCCGAAGACCTCCGGTTCCTTGGCATGGGCAAGCATATCGCCGATGTGCTCCGACCTTCTCCGTATGAGCATCGCACGGTAAACGCTCCTTACGAGGTTATAGCCTTCTCTACCAGCAGGGTCTCCACACCCCTTCCTGGCTCGTCTCACGTCTCTCCGCAACCTCTCCATCTCTTCGTTCCAGAACGCACAGTTCCTGGACGCATGTCGACTCCTTGGCAACTGCCCAACAATATCTTTGATTCCGGGCCATAGTTCACTGTCGGGTAACCCTTCGAGATCCCGAATGTCCTTCCAGAGCTTCGATTGATCTACTCTCTTCCAAGCAGGTTTACGTCGTTCCAAATTGTCAGGGATATCGCACGACAGCTTCAACAGGACAGCATCGTGTTCGAGCCCGCATCTCCCGGTGTATTGTACGGATCTGACAGATCGCCTCGCCGCACACAGATCAATAGACGAAATCCCACGGAAGGTAGGTCCACCGGCCGGATACACAGTCATACCCTGTCTTCGAAAAAAGTCCAGTGTCCAATCGCCTTTGAGGTTTTGTCCGTTGTAGTCCCATTCCTCATGTCGGGCATTGAAGTCCCCGAGCACAATGTCAGCCTCTACCAGGCCCGCCATGCTCACATCCCAGTCAGCCTTAAGCATCTTGGGTCTTATATACACCCCCCCGATCACCTCGTCCGCCCCGTTCCTCCTGTAAACCACACAAGTACTTGACACACCAATCCTCCCAGGCCTAAACCATCCCAAACAATCATATCTAACATACACTTCCACATCACATCCTTCCTGATACATAAACAAAACAAAACCACCACTCTCCTGACATATCAGACCACTCCCAAGTGGGGGGTCCAAAACAAATAACACATGCACAAAGGAAAACACATCCATAACCATCGATCTATTATGTACAGATCCTCCCACATTGATAGCCACGGCGTTGTATAACATTACCGGGAGGAACCCGCAGTGGTAGTTAGGTTGCTGTCGGACAGGGTCCTCCGGAGTATAGTCTTCCCTTTGCCAGTGTCGGCATCCACAGCGGTTTGAACGGTAAGCTCTTCAATCTTAGTAACAGCCTGTTAGTACACAGGCGTCGGTCTCCGCCCAACACTGCGAGCCCCGGCCCTATTCATCGTTCGGTCAGTATAGCCCATCCGCGAAGTGTCATCTGCCTCTGCATCAGAAATAGCAGCCTCCGGCAGTGAGGAGGTAGTCAGCTTCCCATCAGCCGCATTGGACATAACATTGGGGCACTTCTCGTATCCCGTGAAATGATCCGTCCTCTTACACAGCATACAAACCCTACTCGTATGTGAGCATGATTCCCCAATCTTCCCATCACAGTTAAGAACAGAACAGTGATGTTCCCGGGAAAGATGGTTCTGTCGACAAAACCGACACCGTGGAGCGAACCCGCAGGTAATCTGGTTGTGTCCGATTTGCAGGCACTTACCGCACACCGTGCCGGGTCGGTGTTCCAGCCAGACGTGAACCGCTCTCTTGGATCCCCGAAGGAATATTTTGCCACTTTTAATCGCAGCTTCAATGGCGGAATTCCTCTTGACCAAAAAATGAACAGAGCAGTGTACCATGCCGGCCTGCTTCATCGCATAAATCGAACCTATAAGATTAAGTCTACCAGCAACCACAACACCAGGGTTAGCCTGTTCCAAGTCAACCCTCAGCCCGTCATAAGCACGGTCACCGGTCCATCCATCGGTAGACCAAACAGAGCCCCTTCCAGTATCAGAAAGGGGAACCCCCGAAACCAAAACCTTGATCTTGGGAATGTTAGGAGCAAAAGAAAAATCCGGCAATCCTAAGTCTCTCATCAGGGCGGCGTGGCATCGGTCCAACATACGCCAAACCTTATCAGCGGCATGTCCTGAGAGTGTCAAAGAAATACACCTGATTTCGTTCCTCAGCCTCGCCTCCCGAACATAGGGAGTAGTCCCTCTAATCTTGCCCTGATTGGCAAGGGATTGATTGATCCGGGAACGAATCCCTTCACAGGTAACGCCCTCCGGCAAATTGATGCCCCTCCTGGTCGTAAAGCGCATCGTAAGATGCCTAGCTCTCGCGGGAATAGCATTCGGCGATGCAGATGGCGGACGTTCTTGCACACCAGCAGTAGCAGTGTTTGTCCTCGGGAGTGCCTTACCCTTGCCTTTACGAACAACCGTACTCCAGGGCACGGGATTGACGATGGGCGCCGGCAGCACCGGAACCAAAGCCGGTCCAGAGGAAGCCGGTGTCCGGACCACCAAGGGGGGTGGGGGAGGAGGGGCAGTTGGTGTGGGGCATGGGGCACCAGGGCCGTTCGAGGAATCGGCAAACTTAACATTCTTCCCGGATCGTCGTCGGGATCTTCGTTCCGGGGGACTAGTAGACCCTTTGTTAACAACAACCACCGAGGGAACCTCACCTCTCCGGAATTCGTCAATTTGATCTTCGAGGGCATCGATCCTCCTCTGCTGTCTCTCACATCGGCTTGCCAACACCACAACTTCACCACCAAGGCGCTCATTAACACCGATCACGTCATTGATCTTGACCGCAAAAAGTCTCATGTCTTCCCTAACCTCGCCCAGGGATTCATATTCACCTTCCTGAAACGTGATTTCACGGATCGGGATATCGTTGCCGGCCTCCGAGTCAGTATCAGAACCGGAATCAGAGTGCGCGACAGGGGGGGTCTGGTGACGGGAGCGGTCAGGTGACAAGGGCCGACCACGGCCAGAGGCAATGTCTTCGACAGCGTCAAGCATGTCGGCGGTAGAGGAACTTATGGTATTCGGAAGGGGGGCGAAGCTCGAGGGGAGCGATGATTCAGGAACAGCGTGTCTGCTGTCACCCAGGCCAGAGCCGTCAGTGTTCTTACCACCTCCGAGAGCCATAGGGATATCCCTAATTTCCGGAGAGGCAGGCACAAGTGGAGGGGGGGAAGGGGAGACCCCGAAAAAACCAGGAACCACAGGGGGGGCTCCTCCACCATATTTCCGGTGTGCCCTAGATACAGGCAGGTTACCCAATGGGCGGCACTCGATCTTGGGCTCAGAGTCAACAAAACCAGACCCATTCTCAACCCTCCTACGGGCGGGAGGCGAAGTGTCACAAATTGTGACTAAGCAAGACAGGTTTCACATGACTAATATTTATTAGTCATAGGTATGTTATTCTTTCATGCTATGCAGTCGATTGACTCATAGATCTTTATTGTTATGTTATGATTAGTTGATTTTATATGACTCATGATTATGAGTCATAATGATGTAATGACTTTCGCGCGTGACTCATATTACGAGTCACGAGTTTCACGCATGTGATGCATTTTGCACACATGACTTGTTTTATGTTTTATGATTGGTTTATGTTTGATTTACGGTATGTTGCGCAGTGACTCATATGGGTCATCTGATGGATTTCGGGTATGACTCAGTATGAGTCATGATCGTGTGACTCATGGGTATGAGTCACCAGGGTCAGGGTTGTTGCGGGAAGAGGCCAATATAAAGGATCACGACGGGCCGTAGATATAGGATCTTCACGCAACCATCTAAGTACTTTTCTGTACGAACGAAATTGCACTACAACTTTATATTCTTCAGAATACTTTATACGTTACGAACCCACATCGCTCTTCCTCCTTAAAGGGAAAGGGACTACGAGATAATATTGGACGAAGGCGAAGATCTGTTAGGACTTAAGGAAGTTCTACAGAAGTCAAAAGGATCAAGGCGATAGATTATAAGATAGTCTATCTGATCAGGACGAGGAGATTACTCGGGATAGAAAGGAAGTCATAAGTAGTTGAGTTGTTACCCGTTGCATAATAATCTCGCAGGCTAGAATTGTTACACGAAGTCAAACTGTTCGTTCCAAGGGCAGGAGGGCTGTATGTAGCATCCGATGATGCGTCCAATCTAAATTTCCCATCATACAGGCGTCTCTCACTGGAGGACAACGCATTCCGGAAGTCGGGGGTAGACCCATAATTGGTCGGCTGTGTTGGAAATCGGGCTGCAGTTGCAGCAGCCGGTGGCAAAGGAATCACAGCAAGAGGGAGCTCCTGCGACGGGGGAAAATTTGAGGAGGGCGGCAGGGAGGGCCACGAGCTCGAGGGCACCATGGGGTCTGAGGCGGGGGGGTTCACTCCCGGAGGGTGTCAACTGGGAGGACGGAAGGGACGAGGGAGGAGCGTAGGACTCAGCACCAGATCCGGACGAAGAGTGGAAGCGGTGGTAGAGCCCAATTGTGGTAGCTCTGTCGAAGCGACACTCCGGTGAGCATCCGCGGGCAAGAAGAATTCCCTGGGAGGCCGCCTCCACAAGGTCGAAAGACTCATGGGCGAGCCGAGAAATCAAAGCGCGAACTTCGTTGTCGTGAGCACCATTACGGCACTCGGGGCGGTGGGTAAAAGCAAGGCAGGAGTAGTTCCCACCAGGAGCAAGATAGGTGGAGTGGACGACCGGCAGGAGACCGATGTCCCTCATGGGGTTGGAGGGAGGAGGCGAAGAAAGCGCCATCCCGAAGGCGGGGGAACAGTGTATAAACGACCCAAGTAGATCGTAGGCAGTAAATCTTCCCAAATAAAGTCAAATCAACAGCCAGAGGCCAAAGTAAAAGCCCGTAAAACGAGCGGGGAAACAAAAAACCACCAAGTGTAAACTATCGCAGACGTGACAAATCGATGTGATTGGCTAGAGCGAAAGGTGTGGGTGGTTAGGAAGGGGTGGGGAAGACATATCTGAGGTGTGTGTTAAAACTAACTCTACTGAAATGGCGTGCAAAACTAAGTGCGTGAACACTAGCTCTCTTGTAATAGATACACTGTGCGATTCTATTGACGGGACTAATGTGGCCGTCGCCTGTGTGTACTGCAACTTCCATGCTCATAAAGAGCAATCTGCGACTGGTGTGTTGGCGGCTCTCTTGAAGCAACTTGTTATGGCCTTAGAACCGGTCCCGGAAGAGATAACGGAGGCCTTAGAGCGAGCTAAAAGACACGTGAACGCCCAAGCACTCCTGCTCTCTGAAATTCGCACGATGCTTGTCGAGTCTCTCTCTTCTCTGCGACGAGGATTTATCTGCATTGATGCTTTAGATCAGTTTCCCACAAAAAATCGAGCTGAACTTTGGGACTCTTTACAGCACATCGTCCGGGAGTGCCCAAGCGTTCGGCTCTTCATTACTGGGAGGCTACACGTGCGAGATGAAGTGAAGAAATATTTCCCTGGATACCCTGACCTAACCCCGGTAAAGCTTGCCAAGGAGGAAATTCAGGAATATATTACAATGAGGTTGAAAAGGGACCCGGAGTTGGATGCAATGGATCCGGAATTGGAGGCCGATATTCTTAGAATTATTCCGGACAAGATATCCGGGGTATATGTAAAATCTGTAGATGGTGAATCTGAGGTTATCTGCTAATAGTAGGCTCTAGGTTTCTTGTTGTTTCCCTCATTATGGACGCGGTTCTGGAAGATGCGACAATACATCAGAGAAGACAAACGCTTCGTCGGTTAGCTAATAGCTCTGGTTTGGATGATGCGTACAGCACAACATTGAATCGTATGCAAGAGCAGAAGAAGAGCCGGGTGAAGCTTGGAATGGAAGCGCAGATGTGGATTTCGCATTCCGAACGGCCGCTAAAAGTAGAGGAGCTATGCCATGCCTTAGCGGTAGAAGTAGGGGCCACAGAACTTAATGTCGAGAATGTCCCGTCAATAAGGACCCTGTTGAGCTGCACGTTAGGACTTGTTACCGTTGACGAGCAGGCGTCAACCGTTCGTCTCATACATTTCACTCTCCAGGAATATCTTGAAGCACAGCCCAACTGGTTCATCACACCTCACTCGATGATGGCCGAAATATGCCTCACCTATTTAAACTTTCACTCCATCTGCGAGCTTTCGACTACTCTCGATATCGTCCCGTTGACAGCACCGTTTCTCCACTATGCTTCATGTCACTGGGGATTCCATGCTAGGCAGGAGATGACGGAAACTGTGAAACGCCTTGCATTACGACTTTTTCAACGAGACTCGAACCACATATCGGTTGACATCCTCCTCCGTGGACCGGCTTTTGGATACTTACCTAGGTGGGGTGGCCACGGTGGCAGGCGTCTAGATATTTTTGGGGTTACTGGACTACACTGCATCTCATACATGGGGATTACCGAAGTCGCGATTGACATGGTGAATATGGAAAGATGGGACTTGAATGGGCGCGATTGGAGCGGTGCAACGCCATTGATGTGGGCTATTAGATACGGGAATTACCCCCTCGCGAAGTTGCTTCTTGAACAGGAAGAAGTCGATCCTGGTTTATCAGATAGGTGGGGCCGAACACCACTCACACATGCTGCAGAGGCCGGACAGGAAGAGGCGGTGAGGCTACTGCTAGAGCGAGGGGATGTTAATCCTGGCTTGTCGGATAAGGATGGCCGGACTCCACTATCATATGCTGCCGGATCTGGACACGAGGGCATGGTGAAGATACTCCTAGAGCGAGGCGTCAATCCCGACCCGTCGGATAGCTGTGGCCGGACGCCACTATCATATGCTGCTGGATCTGAGCATGAGGGCGTGATGAAGATATTCTTGGGGCGAGGGGATGTCAATCCCAATTCCTCTGATAAACTTGGTCTTACACCACTATCATATGCTGCCAAATCCGGACATGAGAGCGTGGTGAAGATACTCCTAGAGCGAGAGGACGTTGACCCTGATCCGCGGGATGAGGATGGCAGGACGCTACTATCATATGTTGCCGGATCTGGATATGAGGGCGTGGTGAAGATACTCCTAGAGCGAGAGGACGTCGACCCCAATCCGCGGGATGAGGTTGGCAGGACGCCACTATCATATGCTGCCGAATCTGGACATGAGGACGTGGTGAAGATGCTCCTGGAGCGAATGGATGTCAATCCCAATTCGTCTGATAAGCACGGCATGATACCGCTATCATATGCTACCGAATCCGGACATGAGGGCGTGGTAAGGGTACTGCTTGAGCGAGGGGATCTCAAAAATGATTCTCCAGATCTGGATCACTGGACACTGCTCTCACCTGCTCCTAGGGCCAGACACTCTGATATGATGAGGCTGTTATCAGAACGAAGGCCAAACCCCGCCATGACCCAAGAAATCACCCCAGAGGAAGTGGAGTTAGGCCCGGTATCACAACAAACAGGTATCACTTCCAACCGAAGATACCAGATTAGGAATGCCATTTCTCTCTTAGACAAGTCTCCAGTGCATCAGGTCGACACACCCCTCTCACCCGTTTCCACTCCCGCCCCCATGTCCGACACTGCCGCCGACACTGCCGCCGACCCTGACATCCTGTGGCCTTCGAGGCCACTAAAAAGTGATCAAGCGACCCCACCGCCTTTGCCTCCTTCTAAGCGCAAGCGTTTCCCTTTTTCTTAGCCTTTGCGAGAATATCCATCATCCTAATTGATGAATATATGGGACTTTACCACATACATAATCGCCGCACCAACATGCACACTCACAACTTCCGTCCTCCATCACTTCCTTTGCCCATTCTTTCACCTCCTGCAACAAGATCCTGGTAGAAGCTACCTCGGGTTTCTATATATTAGAGTCTTCCCCCTCCTTCCCTTCGCCCTCCTTCCCTTCCCCTATTATTTCTTTCCTTCTCCCTTCTTTATACTTCGTCAGCTGTTTATTTTAGGTCGAGAGTTACGAGTGGGGATATGTTATACTATCGAAAATCTAGGAATGGTCGGGTCGTGACTTGTTTAATGTACAATAGTATCGGTAGTACTTTTTTTCCTTCTCCAACTATTTTTGAGGGCGAGGAGTGGGTTCTCTTTACATATTCTAGGTGGGATCCGGGGCGTCTTCTCGGGCCATATGTATGTTGCTTGTGTGTTTTCAATATTTCAACCAGTCTTCCGAACCGTCCAGTCTGCCCACCTTGGAGGTAGGACCGGACGGACCGCCAGTGGTAGTCCGTCTTTTTTCCTCTCTGTGGGCGGCCCATGGCAGATGTAGGTAGGGCCCTGGGGGTGTTTCTAGCTTCCTCTTTTCAGCCGGTATGCTCAGACACTTCAAGCCCAAGGTTTCGTGTCCCTCACTATTTATGATCTTGCAAATCATGTGCCACAGGTAAACTAATAAGCGAGCAAACGTACATTTTTAAGAGACAACGATTTATAGAGATGTTTGAAAGAGATTGAATGTCAGAGAGGAATGAATTGGATCAGTCTTATCTTAATACTCGGACAACTTGATGATCTATTTGACCTTCTCCTCTTTCCCGCAGGAATATTACTTCGTCTACTACATGGCATCGTAATACAGCCAGCGCTTATAGTTCATCGGGGATCCCCCGCCGTCATCAGCCACCCCCAGCCTTCCCCCTCCCTTTTTGTTCCGTGCCCGGCCGTCATCCCTAATGCCTGCCGTCTGTTGCCATGACCCTACGAGTGCCATATAATTTACCCTGCACAGGACCGCGTCTAGCGGTCCCGTCCCGTTTTCTTGGCGTTATCCCCGCCGTCCCTGCGGAGCCCCCGGACGGTTTCGGAACACTGGTATCAGCTGGTGTGAAATATGCAAAAGTATGTATAATAGAGTGCTCTTGATGTCGGGGCATTTTTAAAAGAGATTATTGCATACTATCGGCACTAAAATTTAGCTCTTCCGCTCGGGTCTACGTTAGGCACGATACTTGTACAGTATGGTAAAGTGGTATGCAACAGCAGCCCCCCAAAAAGAAAAATTCGGCATTACCGTACAGGTACACCTATTGGCAAAGTCTTCCCAGAACCGAAGGGAAATAAAGTTTTGTTAAAAAAAAAAAAAAGTCTTCCCAGAAAGGTACTCGAGTACAGTGCTGTGGCAATGTCTTAGCGGTAATGAAGGTTGTTGGAAATGATACTTCTCGCCATACTCTCATAATACTTTCTTTGTTGTTTGGATAGCTTCCGGGAGCGGGTTTGTTTGGCCCCGGAAATGCGCTGAGGATGGGGGCATATGGCTTCGGCTTCGGCTTCGGGCGTTGTTTGGATGTTCGGGAAAGTATTTCCTGTGCAGAAATGCAGCCATCAAAGGGGAAGCGGAAAGGCTGTAAAACGAGCCGGAGAGGATGTAAAAGGGGTTTACACCCGAAGGGAACCTATGCGGATGTTGTTAGCAGTTGTGTTTGTTTTCCTTTTGTTAGCCCGGGGGTCATGATAGGGAAATGGGAGACTCACATGGAGTAGCATGGGCGTGTCTGCTAGCTCATGGGGGGATATGGGGGGGTTTTTTTTTTGTTAAATCCTTGGTATGATTTTAGGTACAGCCCTGTCTAATAAGTTCTCGTACGGTTGGCGGCAACAGCACACCACCTCAATCCAAACTAATTGGCAAGACAAATTTGTATATAATAATTCTATAAAATAGGGGGTGGTAGAAAATCTTGAAATTCCTCTATTGTCCAATTTTGTAAAGTTTTTACAAAGAGAAGAAGTCAGGGGAAAATTGGGAAGAGCTAACATGAAATTAGTCTACCAAATTCAGATACCAAATACATCAATTTTTATTATTTTAATTTACTATTCAAATTATACTTTGTAGAATATTTAAAACTCTCAGATAAGTAGTAAAGTATATTCTCTAGTTTATATTCTTATAGATTAACTTTGTGATTTTAAATACTACTCGTTTCAATAATAATAAAATAGTGTAAAATTAACCAACTTTAAATATTTTATTATGGACTATTGCAACATGTGAGATCATATATGACTCCTGAGATTGGTTGCTACTGTTATTATATAAATTTAGAAGGATAAATCGGAAGCTTGAATAGATATTCCATCAATCAGTAGTTGAAAATAGTGAATAATTCAATCAATCAATCAAGTTTAACTTCATAATTACAACAAAATTTGTAAAAATATTTCACAACTTTTCTTAGTATGAATACACTCCACTCTACTATTTAGAATAGCTAGATGATTTTTCAAATTCCCTTTTAAACATTAAACCTTAATATCTTAAGTGATATTTTTGTTACAATTTTTCAATTTTATCTATTAGATAGTTATGACCTAAAAGAAGCTGTAAGAAGGTATTTATTGATCTTATTACATATTTTGTAAGTTATCGGACTTATCAATCTAGTTATTGTATACTAACATAATTTGTATTCAATATTATATCTAAGATTTTCAGCTCAATACCTGACATAAGATAGTACCTCACTCTACAATTATGTAAGTTATATATTTAGTATGCTCTCCAATCACTGCTTCTATATCTCACGAAACACATATCCAAAATATAAGTACTGGTAATTAAAATTAATTTGATTGAGAGCACAAAACTAGCATCTATTTTTACCCTCAAATTCCTTGAAAAACCTATCTATATTTTATTTCTTCAGAATAAAATTTTATTCATTTATTTGTAGCTTAAAAATCTCACAATTTCTTTCTTCAAAAGCTATAGATACATTTATAAGATAGCTCCTAATATTTTATATTATTTTGTGGAGTGGAAAGCTCAAAATCAAGGAGAGGGTATGGCTTTATTGGCGTTGTTATGGACCGTACGAGAACTTATCAGACAGGTCTGTACATGACTAGCACTTCCCAGGGTCCAACCACTGCATTCGGGAAAAATCCCATGGCAAATAAAAACCCAAAACAAAACATAAGAAAAGAAATAATATCATAAACAAAACCAAAAATACCTAACTGTATGAAATCAATGTGAAAATTCCCTGCAATCAGGGTTTCATGAATATCGTTCTTCCTCAACTAGAACTGTATTTGTGAAGCTCTCGTAAAAGGAAAAACATCCATATTACTAGGAAAATTCAATTTATTCAATGAAATAAAAGAAACCAAACTTTTCATCAAATCTCATCCTTTCTTATTCTCGATCCAGACCAAAGACACGGGCGAGATATGAAAAATTTGATCAGGTTGTCCAACCCTGGCACTAGCAAGGGCTTGACAATCCGCTATAACAGGTTTAAAGGTTTTGGGTTCGTTTTCACACCTAGGGCATAGCACGCTTGCCTCAGGATTTCTCCAGTCCTTGTTTGCTCTCAGGTAGCTCTTGGCAGCCCTCATCTGATGTAGACGGGAGGCGGCAAACTTATTGATTGTCATGAAATGCCAGCAGGTCCTAAACATAGGCCTATAGCCATAGTATTCAGGATAGTTGAGAAGTTTTCATTTCCGGTGTATGAGTTCGCGAACCTGTTTCAGAGTGTTGTCATAATATTTGCACTCGTCGGGGTCAGGCGGAGACCATATGTTCAGTTTGAGGGGGACAGGCCACTTGGAAAATAGCAGCCTCACCCTCCTGGCCACATCGTCTATAGGGAGGATCCTCTGGACTGATGTGTAGGAGGTTGAGTCCCATGTTTTTGGTTTCATGCCTCCGGCTTTTGAAAAAGCAGCCCTTCGATTGGAGGGAAAGCGGAAGCTGTTGTGTAGAGGGAAGCCCGGTGGAAAAAGGGCTGTCGCAATATTATTGTCAGGTAACGCTGTCGACCATCGAATGGGGGCCATGTCGTGTATCTGCTCGAGGTATGAGTCTACTGGCATTATACAGGCTTCAGCAGATGTAACAAACCAGCCTTCCCTTCAGGTGTTCGTAACGGGAAACGACTATCTTACTATCATAGGCTATCGACATAGCCTACGTAGTTTACTTCGTCTATCATTATAGACTAATATCTTGCGTTCGTAGTAGGTATCATGATCGTAGGAAGTCCTATCATGTAGGAATAGAGTTCTCGCATACAAGCGAGATAGAATAGAGATAAGGGCATTAGGTATCTCGAACATATTGCACCTATGGAAGGTCACTGTCAATGGGGTTGGCCCGTGCCCCAGTATCTGAGTAGTGTATTACTTAGATGGTTGCGTGAAGAGCTCTAACTACTGTGACCGAGTCTCCTTATATACACTCTTCACGCCAACAACCCTAATCCTAGTGACTCATAACTTGAGTCACGCGGTCCTATGACTCATAACGAGTCATACTCAAAATCCATCAGATGACTCCTATGAGTCACTACACAACATACTTCAAACCAATCGCAAAACATAAAACAAGTCAGGTCCGCAACACGCGTTACCTGAGTGAAACTCGTGACTCATAATGTGAGTCATGCGCAAAAGTCATTACATCATGATGAGTCACAATCGTGAGTCATAAAAACATCAACCAATCATAACATAATGATGACACGCAACTACGAGTCATATGAGAACTATGAGTCGACTGACTGCATAGCGTAAAACATAAACATACCTTATGACTAATAAGTATTAGTCATGTGAAATCTGCCTTGCTTAGTCACGATTTGTGACAGCAGACAGGACATTGGTATTTGTGGAATAGAAGCAGTTTGTGATCCATCGCTTAACCTGGTTCAACAAAACTTTCATCTTGTGTTTCATGGTGGTACTGGGATCGAGAAATTCTGCGCCATAGAGGAGTGTGGGTATTATAATGGCTTTCGCCATCCTTCGGGCACTGTAAGGTGTAAGCCTGTCACCCGAGGAGGATAGCCTCTTAATCCTATCAAATGCAGCTTGCACTAGGGTGAGTCTGTTTGTGTAATGGGTCCACGTGCCATGGTTATTCTCAAAGTGACAACCTAGCCACTTGACCGCTTTGGGTGTTGGTTGTATGCATTCTCCGTCGACCACTGTTGGGTGTTCACTTCTAGTTACTTTCTCCCTAGGGGTACGCCAGTGTATCAGGTCTGTTTTGTGTGTTGAAAATTCCAATCCGAAGGAGGTCGCAATATTCTTGATTGTCACGAACGCTTCTTCCAAAGGCTTAGAGTTCATTCACCAGGAATTAGAGCTGACAGTAGTTTGTATATCATCAACATAGGACGAAATGAATTCTCTGGTAGGATCCATGCAGTCATGAAGGGGCTCGACATAGATCACAAAGAGTATAGGAGAAAGGGGTGAACCCTGTGGTATTCCGGTCTTGATGCCTCTCATCTCTCTAGAGAAGCCCGGGAAGATGATAGTGCATTGTCGCTAGGAGATAAAGTTGGATATCCACTTCACCATGTACTCGAGTACATCTCTGGTTTGCAGTCTCTGTAGCAGGGTGGAATGGTCCACCTTGTCAAATCCGCCTTTGATATCAAGGAACATAGTTCTTGCCTTGAGGCAGGCAGCTTGTGCTTCTTGTACCCAATGTCTTAGTGAAATGCCAGCGTCGAAGGTCGCTCTCTGCCGTAGGCTACCTGTTTGCCTTGGCGGGTGGGGGCCATTGGGCTTGGCAAATTTAATGAGTCTTTGGTTGATAATCATTTGCGCTATCTTCGAGAAGGTTTGCATGAGTACTATTACTCTATAGCTCGCGAACGCATCATAGTCCCCTTTAGCAGGTTTGGGGAGGAGAATGCCTAGTGAATCTTTGAGCAAGGGTGGATGTATTAACCAGGAGAGCAGGTGGTTAATGAGTTTAAGGATATCATGGTAGTTGATGGCATGTATTCCCTTCCAGACTCCATATGGCACCTGATCCGGTCCTGGAGCACAGCTGTTACTGCACTTCTGAAGAGCCTGCGAGACCTCTGATACATCAACCTTGTCTTTTTCTTCACGCTTGACGAAATCTGGTGGCTGTAGGGCAACCGGGCTAGAGTTCGGTGGGAAGAAATGTTGCATAATTGACTCATTGAGCAATGATGCACTCATGTGAATGTGTCCACCAGGTACCATATCACCCAGTCTTTTCTGCGTGAATTGATATGCTGTCCAGACGTCATTTTTCTCTGCGTTTTCGAGGAAGGTCCGCCAGTGAGCTGCTTTAGCTCTTTTGACATTAGACTGGTAGGCCTTTTTCTTCTCTTTTGTGTCTTGGGTTAGGGTGGGGTCTATCTTGGCCCTTCTTGCGGCACATGTGAAGTCCTTTCTAAGCTGTGTGAGTTCTGGAGTCCACCAAGGTTTCAACCATCTACATGGTCTTTTCGTGGGTGCATGTCACGAATCGTGACTAAGCAAGGCAGATTTCACATGACTAATAGTTATTAGTCATAAGGTATGTTTATGTTTCACGCTATGCAGTCAGTTGACTCATAGTTCTCACATGACTCGCACTTGCGTGTCGTCGTTATGTTATGATTGGTTGATGTTTCTATGACTCAGGATTGTGAGTCATAATGATGTAATGACTTTTGCGTGTGACTCACATTATGAGTCACAAGTTCCACTCAGGTTATGCGCTCTGCGCACCTGACTTGTTTTATGTTTAATGATTGGTTTACGGTATGTTGCAGAGTGACTCATAGAAGTCATCTGATGGATTTCGGGTATGACTCGTTATGAGTCATAGGATAGCGTGACTCGAGTTATGAGTCACCAGTGTTACGGTTGTTGGCGTGAAGAGTGTATATAAGGGGAAGACTCGGTCACAGTAGTTAACCACGCTTCCGCTCCCCTCTTTCCCCCCGCCTACATTTCTCAACACCACGTCGTTCTGCGCACGATCCCTTCTCCCACACTTTTCGTCCTCACTGCTGGGCTTCGCGTCCCCACCCCCCACCTACAGACATGGCCTCCCACCAGGGTGGCCCCTCGAGAAACCCTACTCCGGCTCCTCTCTCTCCCCTCCCGACCACAGGAAACCTCGACCATCTGGTCTCGCTTTTCCACCAGACTGCTGCCGACCTGGGGCTCCCCGCCGCAGGTTTTCCCCCTATCACCCCGGCCAACATATCCACCCTCTCTATCGGGGAGCAGATGCTCCTTCCTCTACTCTGCACCTCGCTTCAGTCGAGCGTACACATTGCAACCGCTCTCGAGAATCTCTCGACCGAAATCCATGACTTGGCCTCTCAGGTTGCTAACCTGGACCTCGCCCCGCAACCCCCAAACCTCGCTCCACTCCAGGCTTCTCTCCGCGACATTGCCTCTCGCCTCCCCTCAACCGCTCAGGCCCCTTTCCCCCCCCAACGCCCTGCTGTCCCACAACAGGCTGCACTCCCCTCCAGTGGACATCGTCCCCCCCCCACCACCAGAATTAACCCCGCTCGCCAAGAGAAAGAGAAAGAAAGGGCTCCTCCAGCTCCACCCCCACCACCTCCTAATACGGTCTGGCCCTCCCCCTCAGCTGATCCGGATCTCCCGAGATTCGA
>Ga0307509_10004967_pt1 | contig 18810 bp, 26 predicted proteins | sample 10_EM_MG_FD_202245 | JGI IMG/M metagenome (GOLD analysis project Ga0307509, IMG submission 202245) | Populus trichocarpa ectomycorrhiza microbial communities from riparian zone in the Pacific Northwest, United States - 10_EM | ecosystem: Host-associated > Plants > Roots > Unclassified | place...
GATTGGTACAAGTATTCTTTGCTCACTGAAGTTGCCACTGGTTGTTGCTGTCGTCAGAGTCCACATTTAGTGCACAAGTACCTAGGTATCGGCTAGCGGAGGTATTCTTGGCAAAGACGCGCGAGTACAACCCCGTAAGTTATCTGTGATGTTTTTGTTTTTCCCTTTTTTTTCTGCCCTCCCTGTGATAGGGCCGGGGCGTGAATACCCCTCAGATTATTATGACGCATTGTGAATCTTTTGTGCAATCACAAGGAGTCACTCGGTGTTTAGTTTTCGGGCTATCATTACCGTTACCCAACCACCATAAGTGGAAACAGCACAGAGAAAAAAAATCTAAAAGCAATTCGCTATATATAATAGCACCCACATAAAAAAAATGTGTTTTGGAATTCCTCTTTTTTCTAGAGCAGTGAGAAGTTGGGATGTCCTTTCCCACAAAGTACCTGCCAAGACCGGGGTTTTTATATGGTATCATATGATTCATCGCAACAAACCTTACATAGTTCCATGTGCACACTTGCTCTGCACAAACTACAGACAAAAACCTGGAATAAATATATATACTATGCTTCGGATATGTGCTATATCTTTTTTGAAAAATCTTCCAAAGTCAAGTTTCAAAATATCTGTGGAAATATAATGGCTCAAAGACCGGCAATTTTGGTGTGTTTTGGCCTCCGCACACTCACTAAACGACCTCGATTGTCGGGAACAAAGATTGTCAGTTATGCCACTCACACGACATAATATTATTATATAGGACTTTATACAATATCAACCCGAACTAGAGTGACAGAACCACGCGTCTCCGTTGCCCGAGCACGGTGTTTTTAGTAGGTATCACACTGGGCTGACGCTCTTACCGTGCCTGTTGCAGCCGACTGGTATTTGAAACAAAATTAGATCAAAGCCATAAGATTGAGCATATATCTTAAAAATAGATGGTATCTTCCCTACGTTACTATAATACCAAAGTTACGCCACGTTCCGTTTGTTGTTAGAGCATGTCATAGAGCGTCTTCACGTGCTACGAACTAAATCACGGAAGACATATTCCAATCCAGATTTATCCTCCAGGCGGTAGTGTGTATTCAGTAACTAACTAGGTGTGGAGAATAGAAAGGCCTGAGGATCTAAAGGGTAGAAGCAGGAAAAAAAGAGAAGAGAAGAGAAGGGGCTACAAAAGTTCAATTGCTGAAGATTTGATACCCAAAACGAAGAGAAGAGAAGAGAGGATGAAAACAAGACCGCAAGTCAACAGGGGAAGGCAAATGTTTAACTCTACGAGCTCCGCCTGTCCATCACCTTCCGCCTCCGCCCACCATCGCCCTTTCGTGCTGTTGGTAGAGCGGCTTATTTGTTCTTTAGCGGATATTTCTTGAACAGATAACTACGCCACCCATTAGCCTCCAGCTTCTCATCATTCCCTTAACCGCAAGACAGGTATTCCATACCTAGAAGCAAAATAATCCGCCGTCCCGAATGCCATCAAACCTGCAGTCCAAAGTCCTACAAGCTTCCAAGTGAGCGCTCCCGCCTGGCGCTTCTTGTACGCCCCAATCATCAACAGCACTGCCACACTTGCAATGCTAGCAGCGTTGATAACGACGATGGGGTTTTTGGTATAAGGGTTTGCCCCCTGCTTCTTCTCCTTCTTTGCCTTTTCTTCTTTCTCGTGGGCTATCGCTTCCGCTTCTATAGCTGCGTCTTTGGCGGCTTGACCGTCCCTTTCGTGCTCCATCCTTGTGGCTTGGGTTTCTGTTTTGACCTATGGGGCTTTGGTTATCATGGGGGACTACGGGAAATAGGGTAGTAGGGGTGAGAGGTACCTCCTCCCCCAAGAATTCGGAAGAGACGACAGAAACGCCAGAATCAACGTCCACGAGGGATTCAACCGAGGATTCGGTAGGAATAACTTCGTCGACGGGGTTGGCACGACTATTATTGGTTAGTGTTTGATAATTGCATTTACTTTTTACTCGTATCCTATAGAAATTTGGGAGATAACGTACGCCTATGTGGAGTAAAACATGTTTGTTAGTTTATCAAAATCTTCAATACATGTTGGGGGAAAAACAGCTTGATAGATAAAGAAAAATTTTGATCACAAACCTCTTCCTCAGACTGCGGAGGCCCGCCAGCGGCAACTTCTGCCCAAGAGGCAGATCCATCGAAACCAGACATGGCGATGATGAGTAGCAGTAGGTAATAGCGTGATCCGACCACGATGTTGTAGAGAGTAGAAAGATTGATTGGTGGAGGGGGGAAAGAGAGAGAAAGGATGATGGGAAGGGAAAAAAACAGATGAAGTGTTTACCCTACGAGGTGTAGGAGGGGTGATTGTGGTAGAGAACAAGGAGACTTGAGTTTGATAGGCGAAAAATGGTTTTTAGCTAAGGGCAGCTTTCCGCTAACTGGTTGAGTGGTTGACAGGTTGCGTTTGCCTGTGACGCTTGGCTGCGCTGACGTCACGCTACTTGGTCAGTCAAGTGGTGGAACCCCCGTTCGGCTTCTGGATCACTCTGGCGCCCTATCATACTATCATACGGCAACCATAAAATGATTCTTGAAGGGTTGTCCTTCTGACCCAGTGTATTATCACAGTCGTGCTTATCTACTTGTGCGCGAGTACACAATGTTCCAGTGAGGGTTCACCAAGGGATATCCGCGAATGTACTGTTCAAGTGCTACTCGGGTACTAGGGTTGGTCCGTGAACACTTCCAATAACTGGCCGTAGCTTGTATGCAGCCAACCATCACTTGGTGCGATCTTGCTACGACTTGTACGGGTGGTACTTTCCAGATGTACTGTGGGATAGGCGGGAGTTATTTGGAATTTTGTGTTGCTAGCTCGTATACCGGTTAGGTGGTAGCTAGGATAAAATTTATGAAATTGATTGCAAAAGAGAAGAAATTCCGTGAGCGGTTTGCGATTTTTTATTCGCCAGGAGGGGTATTTTGGGCAACTTGGCCAATATAACAAACAAGCGTTCACGGACTAACCCTGGTACCCGAGTACTAAGTTGTCAACGCGTCTCCAACCTCCGTTAAGTCGCAGAATATCAATGCCCCTCCCCTCCTCCAACGCCATGCGTATCTATATAAGCAAAAAATCTAATTACTTCCGTTTTCCATCTACCATTCCAACACAGGTTTCCCCTCCAGAGCGGAGATTACACAAGCGACAGCAAGAATGCATGTACATATTTCAGGAAAAGAAATGGACGAATGAACAGGGAATGCGGAATACAGCAGGATTTCTTCACAATATACAGCCAGCTATGGACCAAGAGGGAAAATAAATCTAGTCCATACCGTATCTGGACGGTATTAGCTCTCGTTACTAACTCCCTCCTTTGCACCAGCTACCGTATCTTCCTGTGACTTCGCTCCAACAGGTTCAGTATCAGAGTTAGCCGTCTCGGGATCCATGCGGGTGCCAGAAGGAACTTTTGAAGACGTGGCTGAAGAGGGAGTCTCTTCGGGATTTTCGGGGTCGAGAACATCTAACAGCTCCTTTTCACCCCGCCCCTCGGCAGGTTCCTCCTCGTCCTCATCCTCGGTACCGTAGAGCTCAGGATACTAAAAAATATGTGAGAAAGAAGACTTCAAGTTAACCCGTGAAAAAGAAGCTCACCATATGGAAACAAGTTTGCATATCCCTAATAATCAGATTAGAGAGATGCCTGACACCCAGAGGACGAGAGCCAACACACCTGAACTTTTCAATACAATCCACACCCTTAGGATCTTCCTTCGAGAAAACAAAACAACTAAAAGCAGTTTTAAACTCTTCCCCGCTAAACTCCGGCAATCAGCATCCCACCTGGCCCCCTACTCGTGCAATCAAAACCGCCAGTACTCACCAAGGACCATGAGCCATCCCACCAAGACAAGGGCAATCCCAATTAATCTCTCCAGTCTCCGGATTAAAAGCCCCCTCCTGTCCCGCCTCAGCCTCCAAATCTTCCGGACTTCCAGGGTCAGGTGCTGACCCAGCACTCTCAGTGGCCCTCCTCTCAAGTCCTTCTCCTCGAGCCTCACCCTCCGTCAAGAGCCTACCATCCCCAGCGCCCGACCCCTGCAGCCTTCCCAGCTTTCCTCCCTTCTCGGGCAACAACGACTTGGGGCGGTCCTGGTCTTCGGGGGATATAGTCTTCAGCTGATCCTGGAGGACTAACGCCCGGTCAGAAGCAATCCAATTTAAGTGAGAAAGAAGAACGGAAACAGACATTTAGGCTCATCAGCAAAAACATTAGATGTAGTATACGCGTAAATCAAACCACCTGCCACAGCCCACCTCGTGACAAACGACTTGAAGCCAGACCGCTTCTGCTTCGGAGCGGTAGTGAAGAGGGACCTATTATTCCGCAGCAGCACTGGAACTGTAGGGTGTGCGGGTGTTGAGAGGGTCCGGCGACCTAGAAGCGATCGACCGACGGGTCTGAGTATCGACATTTGCCTAACCGTAGCTGTAGGGGGGGATATGAAATTTGGATCAATTGGGAGGAGGAAGGGAAATGTGGAAGTTTCCGGGCCAGATTCCTAAGTAGTTGGACGATAAGATTCCCCAAGATGATCGGATGCAGTGGAGATAAGGTTAGATAAGGTTAATCGCCCCTCTGGGCTGATCTTGCACTTGGCGAACTGTGACTGATGACTATGACTAAGCTTTCAAAAAAGAAACCCCCCCCCTTACAGTATTTCTAGTCACAGGTGCGTCCCATTCCCCGTTTCTTCCTCTTCCCTCTCCACCTCCGAGCTCCATCACAGTCTGTACTACCGTAAAAACTTGAATAATTGGACGGTGTGCTATGAAGTCCAGAATTCCCTTCTCCGGAAAGGGGGCAAAAAACACAGCAAAAACACAGCCCCTTTCCCCACTCCGAGACAGAAAAAAAATATAAAATTCCTGACCTTACTAGGAGAGGAAAGTCCAACGACATACGGTAGTACACCGTCCAATTATTCAAGTTTTTACGGTAAATCCTTGGATTATCAAAAATCTTATTTCACTTTATCAATCATATTTTTATACCACCCAGCCCTACTGCAAGATGCCGTACAGGTCGATCAAGGGTTTGTCCACGGAATTCCTAATTCTTAAAGTATTATGTCTACTAACTCGGGGCTATCAGCTTTCTTCATGCTGTAGGACACGCCGTTGCAAGCGTTAGTTGCTCTTGTTCAGCAGTTTGTTGGCAGCCGCTTCTTCCTTCGCTTGGCCAAACGTACATTCAATTGATTTCTCGAAGCCGTTGTCATTGGCGTTAGAGAAGAATTTACTCTTAAGACACCGGAGAAGAACCGCCCAAAAGCTTGAACCTGTGAACTCTTCAAGGGTATTCAAGTAAGCTTCCTTCTTTTTTCCCTGCTGGTTCATCACTGAGACTATTTACGGTGGAAGTGTTCGTCGGGCGGTAGGAGAAGCGCGGAGGGGTGTTCGTCGGGCGGTGGGGGTGGTTGGCGGGTGTATCGTGGTGTGGGGGGGGGGTTGGGGGCTTTCGGAAAAGGTCTTGTAATTGCTTACTCCTGTAAAATTTACTTTGGTTCCTGTGAAAAAAAAAAGACATTACATTCTGACTTCCACATCTCCATCTTCGCGAAAATTCTGTCCCAATAGAGCTCAATAATTCAGCAGGGCACGAGTCACACTATTCCTCTAGTCACACCGGAGAGGATGCTTGTTTACTGCCTTTGACGGGTGTTCATGGGGCAGATACAAATTCACATCATTGATATTGGACCTGTGTTCTGACCCAAGAGGGAGATAGGGTCTTTGGGGTGGTGTATTCCGTTGAGCGCTTCCGGTTCGGGGCCCAGTGTCGGGGAATTCACAGCGAGCAAGGGCCTATCACGGTGGAAGAGATTGTATTAACGCTATGAACAGGGGTGTATCTTGGTGAAGCCCAGAACATTGTCGTCCGTCTATGCCGTGCAGGAGATTTGCGAATCCTCGAGGCGATCAGCGACACGGAGTACCCTCCCCTCGTTCTGGGTGAAAAACGAAGCCTCGTCATCAAAGTTGATTCAGGAAACCCCACGGCCCTTACTGCTGCTACCGACATCAAGGCTAGAGATCTAACCAACAACTGGTCTGCTGTTGATCAATAAATCAACTCAATACAAGCCAACCTCGGGGTATATAAAACCGCTCTGCTAGCCTGAATCACGTACGAGCACAGCAGCCCCCCCCCCCCCGGGCGCCACCCTCTCTATTTCTAGAACCGCAGGAGTGCACCGCAACAATGAACATTCACTCCTGCGCTCCTCCAGTTTGATAGAGATGGAATGTTATGATATAAACGAAGGAGATTCTATGGGGTTTACACCACTTGCATGGGCTTCTCGTAATGGACATGAGGAGGTGGTGGAAATATTTATCGGGCGGGAGGAGGTCAGCCCCGACAAGCCGAATTGGAGAGGCCAAACTCCCCTCTTGCATGCCGCTGGCCGTGGACATGTGCGAGCGGTTGAAATATTGCTCAGGCGGGGGGGGGGGGACCCCGGTGTCATAGATAAGGACGGCCGAACATCGCTCTCGTATGCCGCTGGGGATGGATACGGTATGGTGGTGAAACTACTACTCGAACAGGAAGAGGTCAATCCTGACCTGATAGATAATATTGGCCGAACACCGCTCTCGTATGCCGCTGGGGGTAGATACGAGGGGGTGGTGAAACTACTACTCCAACGGGAGAGGTCAATACCGACGTAACAGATAATCTCGGCCAAACACCTCTCTCTTATACCGCTTGGGGTGGATACGAGGGGGTGGTGAAACTACTACTCGAGCGGGAAGAGGTTAACCCCAACATGGAAGATAATCACGGCCGAACACCGCTCTCGTATGCCGCTGAGGATGGATATCAAGAGATGGTAAGGTGGTAAGGCTACTACTCGAACGGGAAGAGGTCGATCCCGACGTGGCAGATAATGACGGTGGAACACCGCTCTTCTTTACTAGGTATGGCCATTATGGCCATAATCCAGCGGGAGTCCTGCTCCAGTCTCGCAAAGCCGTGACTCCTACCACCATTTAAGACCCCGGAGATACCGCCTCGTGGAAAAAGCTGCCCCTCTCCTTCAGGGTCCGTTCCTCACGTCGTCTGTCCCTGGGCATTACTCTTTGTGGATGAAGGGTATCCTATGTGATTGGAAAGCATGTATATATTATACCTTCCTGCGCTCTTTTTTCGCGCTTTGCTTTCGTGGCCAGGTGTAGAATCTGTGAGTTCGCGAGTTTCTATTTACAAGGTTCCTTACACTTTTGTTAGGGGGGGGGGACAAGTTCTATTGTTGTGAGGGGTTCTAGTTTATATCTTGCAATTTTCATCCCGTAATTTAATTTTTCTTCGGCTGTAAATTTTTGCCTGTGTTTTCTGTTTTTCTTGTATAGTTCTTTCTTCCTTTCTTGCTTTTCTCCTGAATGATAGATAAGCCGTGTATAGAGTGTTTATTAGATAGAGGATAAGTAGTGTAAGATAGCGCAAGAATTCTTGAGGTGGTTAAAAACTACTTTGCCAAAAATATGGTCCGTCTCAATCACGAAACTTGAAGGATTCTCAGCCACAAGTCCAATGAGAATTATGGCTCTATTAGGTGATATATTGGATGACTAACTACACACTACTTGTAATAGAGGGGAAATAGAAATATCTCAAGTTTTCATAGAGATATAGGGGTTTAAAATATTCAAAATTTTTGTAGAAAAAAGAAGAATGTCCGGGGTATTCTAGAATAGGTTAAGTACGATTAACTGCCTTTGTGAGAACAGTTAATTGATATTTTCCAAGATATTTACCAGTAGCGGAGCTAGTCTTGGCCTATTAACCTAATGTTAACGCATAAGAATGAATGTCCGCCTATTCCGGATACAGAGTTCCCTCGCCATACCCCTTCGTTCGTTCCTGTTTTTCAAGCAGGGAGGGAGCCGCACAGGGATGGTGCAATTTCGAAGCCGGGATTTGTTCCTTACAGAATTGCACAAGTACGGTACCGATCCACCGACTTTTTTGTTTTACCCCTCTCCATCGCGTTATCCTTGAACAAACAACCTCCGCTGGTCGATCACTCGCCTAGATAGCGGATTGGTTCGACTGTTTAGATAAACGAAGCAAGCCATGGGCGTCGAGCAATCGACAGAATCAACGACCTGGGCGCCAGGGGACTTTCTCGACCCATCCGGCGATGAGGATAATCAGCCTTTTGCGCTGGTGATCCTAAACCTGGAAATCGCGAACTTGAAGCTTTTCGAGACGCTCTACAAAAATAGTTAATCTCCCCTCTTCAATAAAACAAACCCCTCCATCAGTCAGTCAATCAACCAATAGGATAACTCTAATCTACCAAACTCTTCCCCCAGGCAAACTGGTTATCTGCGCTGATGGCGGCGCAAACCGTCTCTACGACGCATACACCACCGAAGAAGACCGCTTCTCCTACGTTTGACATCTCCCCCTCCCCCCCCCCCTGCCTCTCTAATTAACACAATTCTAGGCCCCAACCTGCATAACTGGCGACCTCGACTCCCTAAGACCCGACGTACAATCATTCTACTCCACCCTCGGCGTCCAAATCCTCAAAGTGACCGACCAGGACTCGACAGATTTCGGGAAATGTCTATCCTGGATCTCCGAGCAGGTGAAGGACTTTCCGCCAATCCTGCCTCTACCAGAAGAGGACGGGATGGTAGAAGGGGAGGTAGAGAGTGGCAACGAAGTTAAGATCTCTGGAATGCAGCCCGAAATCACGGTTCTTGCCTTGGGAGGATTCGGTGGGAGGGTTGATCATTCCTTCCATTCTGTATTATAACCCCCCTCTTCGTTGGGTTTTGTCAGTGGGTGAATGGCGCTAACGTCGAGGTGACGGGTAGGTTAACACACTATACACAACCATGAATACACATACTATATACCTGATCTCCTCAGAGAACGTCACGTTTCTACTACCCGTAGGGAATAACACTATTTACACTCCACATGCCGTCTTCGGACCTACCTGCGGGATTCTCCCTGTCGGGCACGGGTCCGTCATGACCACCTCAGGACTGGAATGGGACTTACACGAGCAGGAGAGCAAATTTGGCGGGCTAGTTAGCACGAGCAATCACCTGAAAAGTGAGGTGATCCGTGTGCGGCTTGAGAATGCGCCGGCTGTATTTACATTAGAGCTTAGGCAGCAGGCAGCTAAAGTCGTTTAGTACTCGACTTCTTCCTCTTCTTCCTCTTATCTTTTGGTTTGGTCTGGTTTAGCTGCTGGATTGATAGGGAGGCTGGGTGAACGGATGGGGCTTGTGCAAATAGAACTTTTTGGTAACGGGAACGAGTAATTGACTTTCGTCACCAAAATAGCGTCATGGTAGATCACTCGCTGAGAAACCCCAACTACTACTGCAGGCTATCTTGAAGCACCACCCACAAAGACCTGTCAACCTCACCAGCCGATCGCGTACCGGAAATCACTGCGCTTAACCGCAACAGGCTCGGAAGAGTAGGATAAACCAAATCACGGATACCAGTTATAATAGTGATATATAGCAAGCTCAGCCCACCCCATGCCCCATCTAAAAAACATAATTCCTCCTCGGTGCTTTGTCTCTGATAGAGGGGACGCGATGTCCCCGCGAGATAGTGAGTTTAACGAGCACCTGCAGCACTCGTGACACTCAACTGGAGATCCGCACATATGGTAATCCCCTGAACGGGATTCCTCATAATCCACATATTACTTGTACCACTCATTAACGATGTAGGCCCTCACTCCCGATAGCCTTTAAAAAAATACCTTTGGACTCCCCACAATCCAACTGTGTAGATTCCAAATAGCTACTTATCACTATGACAACCAGTTTTTTTATTAGCTTCTTTCCTCTAAAAAAAAAGGAAGGAAAGAAAGAAAGAAAGAAAGAGGCCGGAACACCCCCACGAGCACACGCCCACATTCCTAGTTGGCGCTATGAACAGTTATATTCACCTGAACTCCAAGTCCGGATTCAAGTTTGATGATCCCGTATATAGAAATCCCACCTAACTCCAGAACCCTAGCGATTCCACCTCTCAACACCACTCACCCTACTCTCCCTCCTGGCCATACTGTCTGAGCGAGGATAGACAATTAATTCTGAATGGTGTCATACTCGCTCTTTGCTCTTCTTCCTTATGCTCTGCCTCGCCCCCCTATCCTCCCAATGCTGGCAGCACCATGAATCTCGAGCGCCCCTAGAACCGGATCTTAGTGTTCAAGTGCATGCGCATAAGTATTATTTTTTTCAATCATTGTAAGGTTATTGCCCTCCCTCCGGTGATAATTATCCCCCGAACGATAACGCCCAAACCCAAACTAACAGTCAATCGCAGTCCTGCACGTCCACCCCGTCGCTCTAACACTCGGTCCTTTCCAAGCAAATAACCCATCGGACAAATATCAGCCCTCGCGCTGCCCGGTACCACCGATCTCGCCTTTTTCTGGAAATGGATCTTCAACCCGACTGCAAGCTACCACAACCCTTTCATCAGCCCGCGGCTGTTCCAAAAGGGCAAATAACCCAGCCCTGGTAACCAGATATCCGCCTTTAGAATATATATTTCTCCGAGAGAATGAAAACACCCTAACTTCGCCTCCCGAGGCGTAGCCATAGCGAGTTCTCAGCAGAGTATTCAAGTGGCAGATCCAATGCGTACGTCATTGGGACGCCCCCCACCATACGCATAGCCACAGACACCACCATACCATCTAAAGCCACAAATTCCAATATTATTTCAGTATATTTAGCAATAGAGTCCAAGAGCAGGAGTAGATGAGCTTCGCTTTAGACATCAGTAGTGAAGGTCAAGAACGTGTGAAGACACGTATGGATGGGATCAAATCCGTCTAACCTCGAGATAGACCACGGCACGGCTAACACAGAAATATAAGGCAAGTTGCGCACTTCGTTCTGTCATTGCGGTGAAGGCCGGAGGTCGGTAGAAAGTTGAACCCACAAGCGCGACACACAAGAGCATCCCCTCATTGAAATTTGGTAGCGTGGTAGCAAGTAGCCTGGCATATTTCCCACCAGCCGAATACGTGCTTAAGGATATCCTGAAGCCCGTCCTGTCTTCCAATTGACATAAAGGGAGTTGAAGGATTAGAGGGAACCTTCCCGAGTGAACGGTTTGTACAGTACTGTTTTGCAACCCAGAACATGGGAAGAATGACCAATATATCGCACAACCCCATAATACGTTATACAGCCTTAGGAACACGAGCGGGAAGGGGCTTACTTGGTGGGCAAAAATAAGATTGAAGAGACGGTCCTATCCCCGCTGAAAACTGCCTAATCGCAGGACACAGAATTCTAACCTCTCCACAGTATTGGAATAGGTGTACAGTAGGCTCATCCCAACCACGATATACCAATCAAGGGGGTTAACGGTTACCGAGTGACAGCGGATGAGAGGCTTATTGTGCACACATCCCGGAAGAAGGTCAATTGCACATTTAGCCTAAAACTTATCATGTATCGTATCTCTTGAAGCTCAAGCACTCAAATAATGCGCCATCCCTTGCACCCGAGTATGATACCCGGGGTGTTAGCACTCATTATCACTCGATGGTAAAGACCTTACCCCGCAAGAAGTAAAACTTAAAATCAAGGATATGATACTCCCAACGCAAGGCTTGGAACAAAATATCGTTCCGTAAAATTCGGCATACGACGCTTTCTGATAATACCCGTATCCTCTTGCACGAAGACGTGGCAACCCACGCCGACCCCTCACAAAGAAACAAATTCCACAGTCGCTCCTTTCAGGATAGCGAAACCACATAAGTGTACATAATGATAAAGGGATTCAGATAACGGTGGGTTTAGGTTGTGTAACAAATGAGACGATACATGATAGGGAAGAACAAAGGCGAAAACGGTGGTTGGCAGTTAATAAATTTTAAAAGTGTGCGGGATTTGATACCAATGTGTAATTGAATCTCGTGAGCTTTATATGATAGAATTTGCCGGGAATCCAGACAGCAAACCCTATTGATTCGGTCTGCCAAGAAGTGCAGTCGATTGGAGCCAATTGATACCCTCAACGGGCTGCCCCAACCAAGCAGCAGAGGGAGGAGAAATGTCACTTGTTTCGGCTTGGCAAAGTGTTTTGGAGAGCCGGCGGGCCAATAGGTGTTGATCCCACCCTGGGGTGCACCATCCAGATTTTGCATCCTCACTCTAACCTTTTGAATTTTCTCCCATCACCACCATCCCCCCACACTACCCCTCGCCTGTCTACAGTGGACATTGCCTTTCCCCCCTCAACCTTCATCCAAACACCTCAGCCATATCTATCTTCATCATGTTTACTGCTAGATCAGCTTTCTCAACCATTGGAAGGCGTGCCTTCTCTGTTTCTGCGCAGCAGGTATTGTACCAGAGGCTGCTAATCACCTCGATTGGATGAAGAAATTTTTTCATCCATGGCTTCTTCTGAAATTGATTGCTACAAGAGCTCCCACTGATCCTATTCCCTTCTCGGTGTTTTAGAACTCCAAGGTTACTGTTCTGGGAGCCGCTGGCGGTATCGGCCAGCCTTTATCTCTGCTTCTCAAGCTCAATCCTCGAGTTAGCAACTTAGCCCTGTACGATATTCGGGGCGGGCCCGGTAACCGACTCACCCACCCCCCAGAGCAGTTGGTTTTGAATTATTGATGCTAATTGCGCTATCTAGGTGTTGCTGCCGACATTTCTCACGTCAACACGGCGAGCAAAGTTACCGGCTATGACCCGACTCCCGAACAATTGAAGGCTGCGCTCGAGGGTGCCGATATTGTCCTTATCCCTGCTGGGGTTCCCCGCAAGCCCGGAATGAGCCGTGACGGTAGATATACTTGAGCAGACTTTAATCTTATGCCAGGCTGATCCTCTTAGACCTTTTCCAGACCAATGCCTCCATCGTTCGTGACCTGGCCAAGGCGGCTGCTGAACATGCGCCCAACGCTAACCTCCTTGTCATTTCTAACCCAGTCAACTCTACCGTTCCTATCACTGCGGAAGTATGTTACTATCGTGCTCTACCTCAACTCCGAAAATACTGACGAAAAATCAGGTCTTTAAGTCCAAGCGTGTCTACAACCCCAAGCGCCTCTTTGGTGTTACCACTTTGGATGTTGTCCGCGCCTCAAAATTCATTTCTGAGATCAAAGGAACCGATCCTGCCAATGAAGAGGTCATCGTTGTCGGCGGCCACTCTGGTGTCACCATCGTTCCCCTCCTATCTCAGTCCAACCACCCCTCTATTGACGGCGCGATTAGAGACGCCCTTGTGAAACGTATCCAGTTCGGTGGCGACGAGGTTGTCGAGGCTAAGGGTGGCGCTGGTTCTGCTACCCTCTCTATGGCCTTCGCTGGGAGCCGGATGGCAGACTCCCTTCTACGTGCTTCACAGGGTGAAACCGGTGTCTTTGAGCCTGCCTTTGTTGAGAGCCCGCTCTACAAAGAATATGGTTGTGATTTTTTCTCCTCTAAGGTTGAGTTGGGTCCGGAGGGTGTTAAGGAGATTCACCCCGTCGGAAAGGTCAGCCTATATGAGGAGAAACTGATCGAAGTTGCCCTCAAGGACCTTGCGGCCAACATCAAGAAGGTAAGACCCCCTGATACCTCACCCGCTCATGCCGTTACTAACCCCCCAGCTAGGGTCAGGAGTTCGTCAAGACAAACCCATAAGCGGGCAATAAACGGATATCTTGGAGTAGTTACACGGTTTGTTTTATACGTCGTGGTTTACTTTCTCATGTGTTTTCTTTAATATCTGTAGACAGCGGGGGGTGTGCGTTAAACGGCTCATGCTCTTGATCCAAAATAAAAACACAAAAATAAAAAACCCAATTCCACTTCATCTTATGAAAAGCTTTATCAAAAGTTCCTCTACAACTCTCATAGCACGGGATCACGTGACACACGAATCTTGAGTCCAAAAAAACGCTTGATCTTGGCAAAATCTCACAAAACAACCACACAACAGCCAAACTCGAAACTTCCCCCCCCCCCCCACTACCCGAACAGCGAACACGCACAACACAACTCATCCCAACGACAAATGGATATAAGAGAATGGAAGAAGACTTCTTCTCCGACGGCGAAACGCTAGACGCCCTTCCAGAAGACGAGCTACAAGCACTCGAGGACGCAGCAATCTCAAGCACCCAGGCGCAAGCAGCGGCAACAGCAGCAGTCCAGCAATCACACCATCAACAATATCACCAACAACCCCCACTCCCACAACGGCAGCCATGGCCACAACGATACCAACAGCAGCAGCGACAATCCTCGCAGCAGTATCAATACCTCTCACCAGTATCTTCACTTCCGGCTGCAGCACCGCCCGTCCAACGAAGACCTTACCAGCGACCATTCAAGCCTCCGCTGCAACAGCGGCAGCAGAGACCAGCCGTTGTCGAGTACGAGACGCTTCCGACGTTACCGTACGTATCTGGGCCTCCGGCCCCGCAGCAGGTTCAGCCTCCGCCGGTAGAGGTGGAGATTGAAGTTGAAGCTGCGTCTTCGGATTATGGGGCTATCGATTTTGACCTCGAGATTGCGGAGGAATTGTTTGATGACATCGCGCCGAAAGCGGAGGGTGAAGGGGACGGTATTAATATTGGCGGTGGTGGTGGTGGGGAGCGGTATATGTATGGCGTGGGACAATTCAATGGGGAGCACGTTGGCGGAGGGTATGCTAAAGGGTATGGGGAGCATGTTCAAGAAGATGGAGACCATAAGATGACGGACGAGGAGGAGGGTATCTTGAGGCGCCTGGAGGAGGTAGGTTTTTTGCTGCTTCTCCTTCCCTCCTAACTTTTACTCTTGGGTATCAAAGCTGATCTAACTAACAATTACAGCTACGAGTCGAAAACACTCGTCTAGAATCAGAACTAGTGAACTTGAAAACCCAACAAGAAGCCGAACTCGTATCACTCCGACAAGTTAAGGACGGCGAAACTAGCATCGTCCGCAGCAACCTGGCAAAGGAGAAAAGGGAACATGCCCGCATAATCACTTCCCTGACGAACCAGCACCAGGCAAACGCCGACAAACTCAATGCCCAGATTGCGGAGAAGGAAAACGAGATCAATCGGTTGAAAACTACGCATGCGTTCCTGGAAAAGGAGAACGCGGACTACGAGAAGCAGATACGGAGTTCTAAGAAAGTTGTCATTAGTAGCGGGAGGGTTGGCAGGAGCCCTGTTACTACTCCACGGAAGGGGAAGGGGATACAGCACGGGGATGGATTTGACGACGATGAGATCATGATAGTCGGGAGTCCCTCCTTGACGGCCGGGAGGAGGACGCCAACAAAGGGGGTTAAAAGGAAGAGGACTGCTCAGGATAGCCCCATCGTCCCGTTGCCATTAAGTCAGCCAAGGGGGATATCCACGTCTTTCACCGAAGCTCAGGGGCAGGTCGTCGATGAGGCGTTATTAGAACGGATGTTCCTGGAGGATGATCGGTTCGATGTTTGTCCTATTAAAGTATCCGTGGGTTCCTTGGATGTTGAATCGCTGATCGTGGAAGCAGTTCTTGAGAGCGCTTGTGGCGCATAGAGTTGATCGATCTAATGAACGGGCGTTAGAGGCTTTAACAAGATTCTCATTCCCTTCTTCTGATACCACAGTCTCTTCTTTGTTTTTGGATAAAGTCACGCTGTTGGAGACTACGGCGGCGAACTCGGAGTTCTCGGTTGGAGTTGGCAAGGTTTTGCTTAATCTCTGGGCCAGATGTTTGCAGGAGTCATTCGTAAGATTGCTCCTGACCCATTCCCGCTCCCGGGCATTGCTGACAATGGTTAGTTTGGGCCTTTAATGTTTCTTCTGGACCTACTACAGTTTAGCGTCGATTGGGACCAGGGTAGTAAATGCCACTGGTTCTGCGAGGAGGCAGTCGAATTGATTCAGCGGACGGTGGACATTAACGCTATTCCAACATTCCAAAAGAACCTCTCTAAAATCGAGAAGGACATAGATGTTGCCTCCTGTCTGGAGCTCTTAGAAAGCATAGCTTTGGGAATGGTTGGAAACGAAATCCATGTGAGAAGGTATGATAGGAGATTTGATACCGGGCCCGACCCAATTCTTCCCGCTAACTGATCTTAGATTCTGGCATAGTGTACGCTCAGACTTCCCCCTTATCCTGTTGAACCCCACACAACCAATCGACCATATCCGTCGTATGGCGTCGATCCTCTGCACGAGCGTGACCAGCCAATCTTTCGGACCTCGAGGGAGCAACGAGGCGGCCCAACGCCAGAATGAATCTAACCTCTTGGCTTCCATAACAAGGGTATTGGCGGATACTCCTGGATCAACAACAGGTGAGCCGAGGTGGGATAAAGTTGAGGCTGTAGAGTTGAGGAAAGAGATAGTCCAGTTCCTGGGCACTGTTGCGGGAACAAAGCTAGGAATTGAGGCTCTTGCCCAGCATCCGGCCGCATTACTGAGGCTATCGAAGAGGATTGCAGAAGAATTGGAGGAAGTGTATGAGTGGAAATATGGAGCCGACAGAAGGTACGTGTTTTTTTTTTCATTTCGCTTTAGTATTTCCCCAAGTCCCCTTTTTCCTTGCTTCTTCTCCCCCTTCCCCTTTCTTCTCCCTCTCCTCTTGGTTTTCAACACTCTGGTCGGTCAGGAGACGGATAGTAGAAAGAAGAAGAAAAGAAAACCTGAAATAAAAGGGAAAGAAGTGCGGGAGAAGGAAGAGAAAGATAGGGTAGTCCGTATAGAAAGAGAAGAAGAAAAAAGCAAGTGAAGGACTAAGTAAAAGCTACTGTACCACAGTTCCCAATTCCTGAATTCGGCTGTGCGCCTCTTCCACGGAATCGTCACCACCAACGCCCAGGAAGCAACCGTAAAACTCGCGGGGAGCGCAAGCTACAAGCACATCGCCTCCATGACACGCATAGCGTTTAGCGACGGGGTGCTCCAGGAGTCCGGGATAGATGAGACTATAATAGAGCTCGCTCACGAGATTCTAGAAGTGATGGTCACGCCGCACGAAGGGGAGAATCTCTGGGGTATTTTTCATCCGTGATTAAAGGATGATTATTTCCCCTTCTTCCTTCCTTAACTTGCCGGTTTGTATCATACCATAACCTCCTCCCCTGTTTCCCTTGTTCTTTTTTTTCTTTCTCCTGGCGGTGGGCCTAATTTACACCATATATATATTATATTTCCCCCCTCTATCCCCCATATCGTAATCCGGTACGGTACTGGTAGTCAGGAAAGGGAGGGGGGGGAAAGGATAGAAGTGGAGGGGCCCATATGTGCTGTATCATACCGTAGTTTACAAACATTGACAGTCCCAGTCTGTGACGGCCATCGGTCTAAGCTAAGCCAAGTTACCGGTATTGTGATAATATGATATAACGCCCCTTCCATTCAAGCCCAGCCAGCCCCACACCGCCAAAGGGGGTGTGTGGAGGGGGGGGGCTGATGAATGGAGCACCATATCATGGAAGATGTGATAGTGAGCGTAGCAGGGGCCACCGTAGTCGAGTCAAAACAGTGCCATGAGCGTGAGGGCAAACGAACACCGGAGCCCACGGCATCCGTGGTATGGTAGCAAGCATTCCACCGTGATGAATACCGGTATTTGCAAAGCACAAACATACCCCCTTTTCTCTTTCTCCCTCCCTCCCTCTCTCTTCAATCCCCTCCTCCCTCTCAACATCACGAGCGAACACTCTCCCATCAATAGTAAAAATTTAAAAAAAAACCCCGCCCAAAGCAAATATCACCATACCAGTACGGTATGGTACTCGTGCTCCCATACACCCCCAATTGGTTCATGTAGTCTGTATATCCAATTACACCTCCAAATCCGTCCTAGCGTAGTCACGTGCCCAGTTCTCCCGACGCGTTTTTCCATTTCTTTTTTTTCCACTCGAGCAACCAAGACCTAGCGCCTTAGACCATAACTTGTGTGTGTGTGGGTTATGTAAGTGATGCTTTAACGGGAACGGAAACGTCTGTTCTCACTTTTTTTTAAACCTATGGGGTTCAGCCCTTTTTCTAGTTTTGAACCTTCTTTCATGGAGTGCCGAGCTTTTTCACAGTTTGTTATAATAATAACCTGCTTGATTTCGTGAACATGACTACATATTATCACACTTTCTGCATTTACCGTTGACGGGGTCTGGAAGTACCGGTAATAGGTACCTTACACGGCTGTCGCTGGTATAATACTTGTACGTAACTTTAGAGGGCACGAGAAGAGAGGTAAGGTTAGGATAGGTAGGATTGGGTCGGGTAGGATTGCGTTGGGCAGTGCTGTTGTTGGGCTCTCTCTAGGCAGAATTAGTGAGACGGGTTTCAAGTCGGTGAGAGTTTTGGGGGAAGAGAGATGTCTTGGTCCAGCTAACTAACATATCGGGACATTGCGGTATCATAAAGAAGAAGAAAAAAATGGAGGGAAAAAAATATCGAAAAATGGAAAAGTCGCTTCCAAGTAACCGGGTACCCGCAGTTTTGCTTGTGGAGTGGATTGTGCAGCATGTATAGTACTAGTACTGCACTGTGTGGTGATATGATATTTATGCCGACCTTGTGTTGTACGGGGTATGCGGGTATGATGCTGCGTCGGGATTACTTATGAGTCTACGATTTTTATTATTATTCTCGGGTGGTCGGTCCGCCCGATAAAAAAAAGTTAGCTACTTGTCCCAGGCCATAAGTACCCGAAAATGAAGGGGGATCATTTGTATGGGGGCACAGACACGCACGGATGTTTTGCCATATATTTCTTTAATCCCTGTTTTCGGGTACTTATGGCCTGGGACA
>Ga0307509_10004968_pt1 | contig 18803 bp, 13 predicted proteins | sample 10_EM_MG_FD_202245 | JGI IMG/M metagenome (GOLD analysis project Ga0307509, IMG submission 202245) | Populus trichocarpa ectomycorrhiza microbial communities from riparian zone in the Pacific Northwest, United States - 10_EM | ecosystem: Host-associated > Plants > Roots > Unclassified | place...
ACCTGTCGTACTGCGAGACCATCGCCGCGACCAACCCCTGCGGCGAGCAACCGCTGCCGGCCTACGGCTGCTGCTGCCTCGGCTCGATCGACCTGACGCGCTTCGTGCGCGACCCGTTCGAGACCAGCGCGCGCTTCGACGAAGAAGCCTTCGCGCGCCATGCGCAGGTCGCGGTGCGCATGCTCGACAACGTCCTCGACATCACCTTCTGGCCGCTGCCGCGCCAGGCCGAAGAGGCGCGCAACAAGCGCCGCGTCGGCCTCGGCTTCACCGGCCTCGGCGACGCGCTGGTGATGCTGAACCTGCGCTACGACACGGCCCCTGCACGCGCCGCCGCATCGCGCATCGCGCAGGCGCTGCGCGATGCGGCCTACGCGGCGTCGGCCGATCTCGCGGCCGAGCGCGGCGCGTTCCCGCTCTTCAACGCCGATCTGTACCTGAGCCGCGGCACCTTCGCGTCGCGCCTGCCGGCGGCGCTGAAGGAGCGCATCCGCGCCAGCGGCATGCGCAACTCGCACCTGCTGTCGATCGCACCGACCGGCACGATCAGCCTGGCCTTCGCCGACAACGCGAGCAACGGCATCGAGCCGGCGTTCTCGTGGGCCTACTCGCGCCGCAAGCGCATGCCCGACGGCGGCACCAAGGAGTACGCCGTCGAGGACCACGCGTGGCGCCTGTACCGCCACCTGAAAGGCACGGACGCGGCGCTCACGCCGGCCTTCGTGACCGCGCTCGAGATGAGCGCGCAGGCCCACGAGGCCATGGCCGCCGCGGTCGCGCCGCATGTCGACACTGCGATCTCGAAGACCGTCAACGTGCCGGCCGACTACCCGTACGCCGACTTCCAGGACCTGTACCTGAGCGCGTGGAAGTCCGGGCTCAAGGGCCTCGCGACCTACCGCCCGAACGCCGTGCTCGGCTCGGTGCTCAGCGTCGCGGCGGCGCCGACCGCGTCGTCACCCGCCGCGCCGCCCGCGCTCGCGACCACGCTCGCCGACGCGGTCAACACACGTCTCGTGCTCGAGCGCATGCCGCAGCCGGTGCTCGCCTCACTGCGCTGGCCGGGGCGGCCGGATCTGCCGGCCGGCAACGACGCGTGGAGCTTCATGGTGCGGCACCCGTTCGGCGAGTTCGCGCTGTTCATCGGCGTGCTGCCCGATGCCGACCTCGGCGGCAAGCCGGCGCCGTTCGAGGTCTGGGTCAACGGCGCCGAGCAGCCGCGCGGCCTGGGCGCGCTCGCGAAGACGCTGTCGATGGATCTGCGCGCGAAAGACGCCGCGTGGGTGCGCCTGAAGCTCGACGCGCTCGCCACCGTGCAGGAAGAACGCGCATTCGACATGCCGTTCCCGCCGCACGGCGAGCCGCGCCGCTTCCCCGGCGTGGTGGCCGCCACGGCAGCGGTGATCCGCTGGCGCTGCGAGCAGCTCGGGCTGTGGGTCGATGCGTCTTCGAGCACTCCCGTGATCGACGCGATGTTCAGCCGCGATGAACCGCAAACCGGGCCGCAGGGCACGCTCGCGTGGTCGGTCGACATCCACAACCCGGCGAGCGACGAGCAGTTCACGCTGACGCTGAAAGAGGTGCTGCTGCCCGACGGCCGCGGCGGCTCGATCACGCGGCCGTGCGCGCTCGGCTTCTCGGGCAACTACCCGCGCGCGATGGACGGCCTGGCGCGCATCCTGTCGCTCGACATGCGCGTGCTCGACCCGGCGTGGATAGGCATGAAGCTGCGCAAGCTGCTGAGCTACGCCGAGCCGCTCGGCCACTTCATGGCCTTCGTGCCCGGGCTGCCGGCGGGCCAGCAGCGCCAGCAGGTCTGGCCGTCGACGGTGGCCTATGTCGCGCGGCTCGTGATGCACCGCTACGCGATGCTCGGCGTGCTCAGCGAAGACGGCTTCCCGGTGCAGGACATGGGCATCCTGCAGACGCCCGACACGCGCGCCGCCGCGCCCGCGCCGCTGGCCGGTGCGCGTTGCCCCGAGTGCGGCAACGCGACGCTGATCCACAAGGACGGCTGCGACTTCTGCACCGCGTGCGGCTACATCGGCAGCTGCGGCTGAACCGTTGACTTGAGCGGCCCGCCGGAGGTGTGGGTAGCACCATAAGTTGCAAGTTGGACGGCATATCCGGCAAGTAGTTTGAGCCCCGTGGATCCTCTGGGAACACGGGGCTCTTTCTGTTTTCAGGGGTGCAACGCCGTCGAGGATCCCCGGGGAGTGGGGCGTCGAGGCCCTGCTTGCCGCCTCAGCGCATTGCGTGGTCGCCAAGTGCGCCCGCTGCAAGGCTGCCTACGTTCTCGAGTTGGTGTTTGAGCTACCGTTCTTCGGTCTCGTTCCAGAACAGTCGCTAAAGGCGTCAGCTCCCCACCGGCGAAAGCCTCGAATGCCGGGCGATCGCTGAACGTGGGCTCGTCGGCACCCTCCAAGCGGAGTTGAAAATCAGACGCTCAATCTGGTAGATCGCCGACGTACTCACCACGAGCGGGATAGTCGTTCTTGATGACGAAATCAACGGCTTGGACCAACTCACCGAAGTTCGGCCGCGCAAACGGCATCGACTGCACGGACAACCAGTAAAGCGTTCGATCCGGACGCACCAGGAACAGGGCGGGCTCCGAAAACAGATCGGGTTCCTCGATGCCGATCGAAGTCTTGCCGCGTGAGGTGGACAGGAACAGCCCCCAAGCGCGAGCCGCTGCCAAGTGAAGACCGTAGCCCATCCGCAGGCGGTTGGCGCCGATCTTCTGCGCCATTTGGCGGGCACGGTCCTCTCCGTCGGTGCTGAGCGCAAGCACGCCCACGCCTCGCTCAGCGAATGCGTCGACTTTGCTCTCCAACTCTCGCAAGTACCCGGCACAGATCGGACAGTGCAAGCCGCGGTAGAAGCACAGCAGCGTGAGGCGTTCCGGTGTTTCCAGGGCCAGGTCGAAAGAGCCGTGCGAGAGGGTGGGAACAACGAGCGGGGGAACGGTCTGCCTGGGTGAGAGCATGTCTTTCCTTCCAAAGCGTTTGACGGAGCCACTTGAGCATGGCAGATTCTTTGCAATCAGAATTCCGTAATGCATGATCTAAAGTCCGACGCCATGACTTCGCCCGTTCGCATCGACCGCCTGAGTGCCTTTCTCGCCGCCTTTCCCTTGGGGGTGCGTCCGGCCTCAGGCGATGGCCGTTTCCGCGAAGCCGCCCATCTGTTCTTGCTGGAAGGGGATGCTCCGGGCGCGCGTCGAATCACCTTCTGCAGTGCGCCCCGATCGCGCCCCTGCTCGCCCGGGAGGGTGCTGATGGCGGCGGTGGTGGAATTTGGCGGGGACTCGAACCCTCTTCTGCGGTCCTTGCCAGCGGAAGTAGCGCTCGACACACAAGAGTCCGAGCCGCTCTGGGCACTCGCCATGCAAATGCGGGCTGAGGTGCAGATGCCGCGTTGCGGTGGACAGGCCGCGCTCGCGAGATTGGGCGAGCTGCTGGTGCTGATGGTGTTGCGTCAAGCCATAGACCGTGGGGCCACGGAGCCGGGGCTGCTGGCGGGATTGGCCGATCCACGGCTACGGCATGCAGTCGGTGCGCTGCTTGCGCAGCCTGCGCGCGCCTGGCGGGTGGAAGAGCTGGCTCAGCTCAGCGCTCTGTCACGCAGTCAGTTCATGCTTTCATTTCGTCGCACGCTGGGAATGACCCCGGGCACCTTTCACACGGCGTGGCGTCTCACGCTCGCGCGCCGCCGGCTGCAGCAAGGCGAGCGCGTGAAAGCGGTAGCCGCATGGACCGGCTACGCCAGCGCAGCGGCATTCAGCCGTTCCTACAGTCGGGCCTTCGGCCATGCACCTGCAGCGACGATCGCCGGTGTGTAGAGACGCGGTAGCGATCGCTCCCAGTCATCCGATCGGCCAGAAAATCGCCACGCCAACGACCGGTCTCAAAGTACAGCCGCCATAGGCCAACGGTCGCTCGAAGGTGCTCGCTCTCCAAAGCAGTCGCTCACGGTCTTGCGGTGCTGATCGGCAGCTGCTGAACCAGTCGATGGTGGTCGTGAAGGTCGAATAAGCTTCATGCACTTCGAGTGCGCGGTGATCTTGCCTCTGATTCTTGTCGAACCGGGCCGAGACCCCGCGTCGCGCCACAGGTTGACCGACTGAATCGGAGCGCGCCGCCGATGGCGCGCGGCCTTCGCCGATAGGGGCAGGCCTGATCTGTGGAATCCGAACGCAAACGCGTGACCTCGAGTCTTCGTGCGGATCAAAGCGCTGCTGTGCTTGTTCTACGTCAAAGAGAACGCCGCTTGCATGAATACAAAATTCGGGATTCCGCAAGCGCGTTTCGCGTGCCTCCCGGATTTGTACCCGAGCCGACGATCACGGCCGCGGCTACATCGGCAGTTGCGGCTGAACCGTTGACTTGAGCGGACCGCCAGAGGCCGGCCCGCTCAAACGATCCGGCGGGAACCATCGACCGCGAAGCCGCATGAACGGCAGCTCGACCGCGCGGTACAGCAACCACCCGCCCGCCACACCCGCGCACAGGACCAGTGCCACGACCAGGGGCGAGTTGGTATCGATATGCCTTTGCGCCAACTGCGGGCTGACCAGCATGAAGAGCGGCTTGTGGACCAGGTAGATCGCATACGACCAGCGCGCGAGAGGGGCGGCGCCGGGCAGTCGAAGGCGGTGCAGCAGCGACCGCGGGCTGAGCGCCGCCAAGGTCAGCAGCGCGAAGCTGGCCGCCAGCAGCGAAAAACCAAAGGCTGTCGCGATGAACGGGTTGGGGAAGTCATTCGCGAAACCAGAGAACACGCCGATGGCTCCGAGCACGCCCATGACCAGCAGCGCATTCCCTCGCCGAAGAATTCTCGCGTACAGATCAGCATGAAAATTCTTGAGCACCGCGACCGCAACGCCGAACAGCAGCTCGTCGAAGCGGGCAAAGCTCGAGTAGTAGACCTCGGCCGAGAAGGAGTCGTATCCGTACTTCAGCGATGCGACGCCGCGCAGCACGATGCCAATGGCCACGGCAGTTCCGAGGGCCCACCACACGGTGCGCGCCGAGCGGCTGAGCTTCACGAGGGCGAGTGCCGCCACGGGGAGGATCAGATAAAACTGCTCCTCGACGCACAAGGACCACGAGTGGGTGAATGTCTCCCCGTAGGCCAGGCCGAAGTTCTGCGTGAAGGTGAGGAAGCGCCAGAGCGGCGCGGTGTGGGAGCCGGCGAGCGCTTCAGGCAGCAGCAGGTAGGCGATCAGGACGACGCAGTAGTTCGGCAGCGTTCGAATCAGGCGGCGAGCAAAGAAGGTCTTGAGCGACCACGGTTGGCCATTGGCGATGGGCGCCGCAATCTGGTTGCCGATCAGGTAGCCGCTGAGCACGAAGAAGAGGTCCACGCCGGCCCAGCCGATGCTGCCGATCACGCCGAATGTGTCTCGATGGCTGACGAAGCCGTTGTAGTGGGTCATCAACACCAAGCCGATCGCGGCGGCCCGCAAGGTGTCCAACCCGCCCACCCGCGTGGCACTGGTTTCTTGATTCATGGGATCGATCTCGGAGACCGGTCCGAGACATTGATGGATGGAAGAGGAGCGACTCGCGATTGTGCGAGACAGTCTCGATCGCGGCGGTCTTCTCGTTTCTTCAATCGACCGTGGCCATCACGCGCATGATCTTGCCGCTCGCGCTGCGGCGCGCGGGCTCGCCGGCGTGGCAGCGGATCGCCACGCCCGGCGCGCCTTGCGCCGCGAGAAAGTCCGTGAGCACCGCGCGTGCGCGGCGCAGCGCGGCCTGCCCCGGCGCGCCGCCGAGCGCGGTGCGCAGCAGCACCGCGTTCGGGCCGGTCTGCACGAGCTGGAAGTCGAACAGATCGGCGCGCTCCTCGAGCACCGTGGTCAGTGCCAGCGGCAGCACGGGCGTGGCGGTCTGGCCCGCGCGGCCGAGCCGCAGCGCATCGTCGCAGCGGCCCTGCACCTCGATCACCGGCAGGTGGCTGCCGCAGGCGCAGCGGGCGGAGTGCAGCGTGACCTTGTCCCCCAGGTCGTAGCGGATCAGCGGCTGGACCCGGTTGGCCAGGTGCGTCAGCAAGGTCGTCGCGGGGACCTGGTCGCAGGGCACGGCCTGGCCCTGCGCGTCGACCGGCTCGAGGATCACCCAGTCGCTGTTCAGGTGCAGATGCCCCAGCGGACACGCCGATGCGATCGACAGGAACTCGGACGCGCCGTAGCTGTCGGCCACCGGGCAGCCGAAGGCCTGCGCGATGATGAGGCGCATCGCGCTCGAGAGCATCTCGCCGCCGGTCCAGATCTCGCGTGGCGCGATCTCGAGCCGGCCGGCGATGCGCTCCTCGGCCAGCAGCACCGCGGCGCTCGGGTAGGTCGCGACGACGGTCGGGGCGAGCGCCTGCAACTCGGCGGCGAGGCTGGCGGCCGGCTGCAGGAACGACACGCTGTGCAGGCCTGGCGCGAGCGTCGGGTTGAGGCGCTGCAGCCGCGCCATCGAGACCGTGCTCGCGAAGTGGCCGCCGGTCGCGCCGACGAAGGCGATGCGCTCGCCGAGCATCCACGGGTCGAGCAGGCGCTGCCAGGGCCGCAGCAGCGGCCGGCGCCAGGCCTCGAGCGCGTCGTAGACCGCCATGCTGGTGGCGTCCTGCACGAACACGCCCGGCGCGCCACCGCTGCTGCCCGAGCTCTCCCAGACCGTGTAGCGGCCGAGGTAGGGCTCGCCGATGCGCTGCGGGTCGGCGGTGAAGCGGCGCAGCGCGGCCAGCCGCAGGGCGGGGTCGGTGACCCAGTCGTCGAAGCGCTGCATCAGCTCGGCGCGGTGCGTGATCGGCAGCGCCTGCAGCCGCACGCGCGCCGGGTCGCGCCCCTTCAGCGCGGCGCGGTAGAACGCCGAGTCGCGCGCGGCCGCGACTAGCAGGCGCGCGAGCCGGGCGGCGCGCAATGCCTCCAGAGACTGCGGCGAGGCGAGCGTCGCCGCCGCGACATCGACCGCGACGCGCGCCGATTGCCACACGTCGAACGCGGGCGCCTCAGCGGGTCGCCGGGGTGTCATCGCTGCTCCTGATGATTGCTGATTCGGTGTCAGTTCACTTTAGGCGCCGCGCGGGTCACATGCCAGAGAACTGATCCAGCGCAAACCCGCGCGCTCGCGTCTACCTACAGTCGCCGCAACGTTCACTTGACGACTCGAGAACATCAACGACATGGTTTCATCAACATGACCACGCGCCACCTCGACCAACTGCTCGAGCCGCGCTCGATCGCCGTCATCGGCGCCTCCGACCGCGCCGGCAGCGTCGGCGCCACGGTCTGGCGCAACCTGCGCGCGGGCCGCTTCAGCGGGCCGATCGCTGCGGTCAACCCGCACCACACGACGCTCGATGGCCAGCCCGTTTTCGCCAGCGTCGCCGAGCTGCCGAGCGCGCCCGACCTCGCCGTGATCTGCACGCCGCCCGAGACCATCGCCGGGCTGATCGAGGCGCTCGGCGCGCTCGGCACACGTGCCGCGATCGTGATGACGGCCGGCCTGAGCGCCGCGCAGAAGCAGGCCATGCGCGACGCCGCGCGGCCGACGCTGCTGCGCCTGCTCGGCCCGAACTGCCTCGGCCTGCTGACGCCGCACCTGGGCCTGAACGCGAGCTTCGCGCACACCGACGCGCTCGCCGGCAACCTGGCCTTCGTCTCGCAATCGGGCGCGCTCGTCACCGCGGTGCTCGACTGGGCCAAGTCGCGCCAGATCGGCTTCTCGCACATGGTGTCGCTCGGCGAGCACGTCGACGTCGACTTCGGCGACCTGCTCGACCACCTCGGCAGCGACGGCCGCACGCGTGCGATCCTGCTCTACATCGAGTCGCTCGAGTCGCCGCGCAAGTTCATGTCGGCGGCACGCGCCGCGGCGCGCAACAAGCCGGTGATCGTCGTCAAGGCTGGCCGCGCCGGCAAGGGCGTGCAGGCCGCGGCCTCGCACACCGGTGCACTGGCCGGCTCCGACGTGGTGTTCGACGCGGCGATCCGGCGCGCCGGCATGCTGCGCGTGGACACGCTGCAAGACCTGTTCATGGCGGCTGAGACGCTGGCGCGGTTTCGCGGCACGCCCAGCGGCCGCCTGACGCTGATGACCAACGGCGGCGGTGCCGCGGTGCTGGCCGCCGATGCGGCCGCGCTCGCCGGCGTCGAGCTCGACGAACTCGGCGGCGCGCTGCGCGCCCGGCTCGACGCGGTGCTGCCGCCGACATGGTCGCACGCGAACCCGATCGACATCATCGGCGACGCGCCGGTGACGCGCTACACCGACACGCTCGAGGCGCTGCTCGCCGACCGCGACACCGGCAGCGTGCTGTTCCTGCATGCGCCCACCGCGATCGTGCGCAGCGACGACATCGCCCGCGCCTGCGCGCCGCTGGTGCGGCCGGCCGCCACGCGCGTGATGTCGTGCTGGCTCGGCGACGCGGCGGTGGCCGAGGCGCGCCGCGTCTTCGAAGGCGCCGGTGTCGCCGATTACCAGACGCCGGAAGAAGCGATCCGCGCGTTCGCGATGCTGCAGCGCTACCGCAGCAACCAGGCGCTGCTGCTCGAGGCGCCGACCGCGAGCGAAAACGGCGTGCCCGACCTGGCCGCCGTGCGCGCCACGATCCAGGCCGCGTTGGCCGATGGCCGCGACTGGCTCGACGAGCTCGAGGCCAAGACCGTGCTGAAGGCCTACGGCATCCCGATCGTGCCGACGCAGGCGGTCGGCGCGTCGGCCGACGAAGCCGCGGCTGCGGCGCGCGAGATCGGCTTTCCGGTCGCGCTGAAGATCCTGTCGCCCGACATCGGCCACAAGTCCGATGCCGGCGGCGTGCGCCTGAACCTGCGCGACGACGCCGAGCTGCGCGCGGCCGTCGACGCGATGCTCGCGCAGGTGCGCGCGGCGCTGCCGCAGGCGCGGCTGCGCGGCTTCACGGTGCAGGCCATGGTGCAACGGCCGATGGCGCAGGAGCTGATCGTCGGCGCGAGCGTCGACCCGAGCTTCGGCCCGGTGCTGCTGTTCGGCCAGGGCGGCACGGCCGTCGAGGTGCTGGCCGATCACGCGATCGCGCTGCCGCCGCTGAACCGTGTGCTGGCGCGCGAGCTGATCTCGCGCACGCGCGTGGCGAAGCTGCTCGCCGGCTACCGCCACCACCCGCCGGCGCAGCTCGACGCGATCGCCGACGTGCTGATCGCGTTGTCGCAAATGCTGGCCGACCTGCCCGAGCTCGCCGAGCTCGACATCAACCCGCTGCTCGCCGACGCGCACGGCGTGATCGCGCTCGACGCGCGCCTGCGCGTGAGCCGCACGCCTGGCGCCGGCACCGAGCGCTTCGCGATCCGGCCCTACCCGGCCGAGCTCGCCGAGACCGTGGCCTGGCACGGGCGCGAGCTGCTGCTGCGGCCGATCCGCCCCGAGGACGAGGCGATCCACCGCGCCTTCGTCGAGCAGCTCAGCCCCGAAGACATGCGGCTGCGCTTCTTCAACGTGCGCCGCAGCCTGCCGCACACCGAGCTCGCGCGGCTGGTGCAGATCGACTACGCACGCGAGATGGCCTTCATCGCGCTGGCGCCGGACGCCGATGGCGTGCTCGAGACGCTGGGCGTGGTGCGCGCGATCGCCGACCCCGACAACGTCGAGGCCGAGTTCGCGGTCATCGTGCGCTCGGACCTCAAGGGCCACGGCCTGGGCGACCTGCTGATGGCCAAGATCCTGCGTTACCTCATGCATGCCGGCACGCAGCGCGTGATCGGCGACGTGCTGCACGAGAACCGGCCGATGCGCGATCTCGCCGAGCGCCTCGGCTTCCGCGTCGACACGGCCCGCAGCGATGACTTCGCGCTGCGCTACCGGCTCGACCTGGCCGCGTCCGGCGCTTGACGGGCGCGCACCAGCAGCACCGGCACCGCCGCCATGCGCAGGATCCGCTCGGCGTCGCTGCCGAGCAGCCAGCGCGCTGCGCCGCGCCGGCCGTGGGTGCCGATGACGATCAGGTCGGCGGACCAGGCCGTCGCTTCGTCGACGACCAGGTCGCACACGCGCGCCGCGAAGCCGTCGCGCAGCACCGTGTCGACGCCGATGCCGGCGGCCTCGACCTGGGTCCGCGCGCTCACCAGGATCTTCTGCCCGCCCTCGCGCATCAGCGGCAGCATGTCGGCCGCGGCGCCGGCGAAGGCGTCGGCCACCATCGCGAAGCTCATCGTGTCGACGACGTTGATCAGGCGCATGCGCGCGCCGGTCCGCCGCGCCAGCGCGATGGCCTCGGTGAGGCCGCGCTGCGAGGTCGGGCTGCCGTCGACGGGAACGAGAATGCGCTGGTACATGAGCTGCTCCTGCATCGCCGCGCACATCGGGGCGAAGGGCCAGTGTGCCGGTCGCGCGGCGAGCGGGCTTGATGCCCGTCAAGGTCCGACCCGGTGCACCGACACGCCCGAACTCGCGCCGGCAAGGCGAGCCGCATTGATCTGGATCAGGAACCCCGGCCCGCGTCGTGCCTAGACTGCCGCACATCTGCGGAGAAGCGATTGATCCCATCTGAACTGCAAGCCCTGCTCGACCACAGCGGGCTCGCGCCCTTGCGCTTGAAGGGCCGAAGCTTGCTGCCCATCGTTCAGGGCGGCATGGGCATCGGCATCTCGGCGCACCGCCTCGCGGGCCACGTGGCTGCGGACGGCGGCGTCGGCACGCTCAGCGCCGTCGACCTGCGCCGCCACCACCCCGACCTGATGGCGCGCACCCGCGGCCTGGGCATCGGCCCCGACGCGAAGGCGAAGATCGACGCCGCGAACCTCGAAGCGCTCGACCGCGAGATCGTCGCGGCACGCACCATCGCCGCCGGTCATGGGCTGCTGGCCGTCAATGTGATGCGCGCGCTGAGCGAATACAGCGCCTGCATCACGCGCGCGCTGCAGTCCGGCATCGACGCGGTCGTGGTCGGCGCCGGCCTGCCGCTGGACCTGCCCGATCTGGCGGCCGATCATCCGCACACGGCGCTGATCCCGATCCTGTCGGACGCGCGCGGCGTGCAGCTGGTGGTGCGCAAGTGGGAACGCAAGCGCCGCATGCCCGACGCGATCGTGCTCGAGCACCCGGGCCACGCCGGCGGGCACCTGGGCGCGGCGCGCATCGACGACCTGCACGACCCGCGCTTCGACTTCGAGCGCAGCGTGCCCGAGACGCTGGCCGTGCTGCGTGCCGCCGGCATCGAGCGCGACACGCCGATCATCGCCGCGGGCGGCATCCGCAGCCTCGCCGACATCCGCCGGTTGCAGAGCCTGGGCGCTGCGGGCGTTCAGCTCGGCACGCCGTTCGCGGTGACGACCGAGTGCGACGCGCACCCCGATTTCAAGCGCGTGCTGGCCGAGGCGACCGACGACCACATGGTCGAGTTCACGAGCGTCGCCGGGTTGCCGGCGCGCGCCGTGCTCACGCCGTGGCTGAAGGCCTACCTGAAGGTCGAGGCGCGCCTGCAGGCCGCGGCGCGGGTCAAGCCGCGCTGCACCAAGGTCTTCGATTGCCTGGCCCAGTGCGGGCTGCGCGACGGCAAGCCCGGCTGGGGCCAGTTCTGCATCGATCAGCAGCTCGCGGCCGCGATGCGCGGCGACGTGGAACGCGGCCTGTTCTTCAGCGGCCGCGGCGCGTTGCCGTTCGGCGACCAGATCCGCAGCGTGCGCGAGCTGCTGGTTCGATTGCTCGGCGGCGATGCGCCGGCCGCCTGCCTGCCGGCTTGATCTGGCGCAAGCCTGGCGCGATGGCGCGGTCGAACAATGGGTGCCGACGCATCCACCACGACCCACCTGCCCATGAACGCACGTGCCTCCCAGACACCGGCCCGCAGCACCGCACCGAACATCGCCTGCTCGAACTGCAGCCTGCGTGCGCTGTGCCTGCCGCTGATGATGTCGGACGCCGAACTGCAGCGCCTGGACGCGCTGGTCGAGACGCGCCGGGTCGTCAAGCGCGGGCAGACGCTGTTCCACAGCGGCGACGCGTTCGATGCGGTCTACGCGATCCGTTCCGGCTTCTTCAAGACGCGCCTGTCCTCGCCCGACGGCCACGAACAGGTCACCGGCTTCCAGATGGCCGGCGAAGTGCTCGGCCTGGACGGCATCAGCAGCGACGTGCACCAGTGCGACGCGGTGGCGCTCGAGGACTCGCAGGTCTGCGTGATCCGCTACGCGCAGCTCGAGAGCTTGTCGCGCGAGTTCAGCGACCTGCAGCGCCAGTTCCACAAGGTGCTGAGCCGCGAGATCGTCAACGACCACGGCCTGATGCAGCTGCTCGGCAACCGGCGCGCCGAGGCGCGGCTCGCCGCCTTCGTGCTCGACCTGACGCGGCGCCTGCGCTCGCGCGGCTTCTCGGCCTCGGCGCTGGTGCTGCGCATGACGCGCGAAGAGATCGGCACCTACCTCGGCCTCACACTCGAGACCGTGAGCCGCTGCTTCTCGAAGCTGCAGAACGACGGCGTGCTGCAGGTGCGGCGGCGCCATGTCAGCGTGCTCGACGCGACGGCCCTCGAACGCCTCGTCAACTGCGCTGGTGGGGCCGACACGGCGGATGCTCCGGCGTTGGCTGGCGCGGCCGCGCGCTGACACGATGTCACTTCAGCGCTCGACGAACGCGCGCTCGATCACATAGTCGCCGGGCTGCCCGAGCCCGGGCGAGACCGCGAAGCCGAGCGCATCGAGTGCGGCGCGCGTGTCGCGCAGCATCGCCGGGCTGCCGCAGAGCATCGCGCGGTCCAGCGCCGGGTCGAGCGGCGCGAGGCGCACCTTGTGGGTCAGCGCGCCGGACGCGATCAGGTCCGGCAGCCGCCCCTGGTTGCGAAAGGCTTCGCGGGTCACGACCGGCAGGTAGACGAGCTTGCGCGTGACCGCTTCGCCGAGGAACTCGTCGTGCGGCAGCTCGTGCTCGATCAGATCGGCATACGCGAGTTCGCTGGCCTCGCGCACGCCGTGCACCAGCACGACCTTGCCGAAGCGCTCGTAGACCGCCGGGTCGCGGATGAGGCTCATGAACGGTGCCAGGCCGGTGCCGGTGGCCAGCAGATAGAGGTGCCGGCCGGGACGCAGGTCCGACAGCACCAGCGTGCCGGTGGGCTTGCAGCCGACCAGCACCGGGTCGCCGACGCGCAGGTGCTGCAGGCGCGAAGTCAGCGCGCCGTCGGGCACCTTGATGCTGAAGAACTCGAGGTGCTCGGCGTAGTGCGGGCTCGCGATGCTGTAGGCGCGCAGCAGCGGGCGGCCGTCGACCTCGAGCCCGATCATCACGAACTCGCCGCTCTCGAAGCGCAAGCCCTTGCCGCGCGTGGTCTTGAAGCTGAAGAGGGTGTCGTTCCAGTGGTGAACTGATAGAACGTGTTGGGTGTCGAACGCGGCCATGGTCGTGTGGTGCGGTAATCGGCGAGCGCGGTCAGTGTGCGGGCGCGGCGCCGGCGCGTCCTTGATGTGCGACAAGGTCGAGCCTTGCGCGCGATCAAGGCCGCTGCGCGCCCATGGCGCGAGACTGGCCGCAACGCACAACGCAGGAAGGAGTGCCTCGTCATGTACCAACGAATCCTCGTCCCCATCGACGGCAGCCCGACGGCCGAGCGCGGTCTGGCCGAAGCGATCAAGCTGGGCCGGCTCACCGGTGCGCAGCTGCGCCTGGTCCACGTCGTCGATGAGCTGTCGTTCGCCCTCAGCGCGAGCCAGGGCATGGCGACCATGACCGGCGACGTGCTCGACATGCTGCGCGAGGCCGGCGCCGAGATCCTCGCGCAGGGCGCGGCAAGCGTGCGCGCCGCCGGCCTGCAGGTCGACACGGTGCTGAAGGACAGCTTGGCCGGCCGGGTCAGCGACCTCGTCATCCGCGAGGCCGGCGCCTGGCCGGCGGACCTGATCGTGCTGGGCACGCACGGGCGCCGCGGCGTCGGCCGGCTGTTCCTGGGCAGCGACGCCGAGACCATCGTGCGCAGCGCCCCGGTGCCGGTGCTGCTGCTGCGCGCTGCAGCGTCGACCTCGGCGGCGCCTGAATAGACGCCCATAAAAAAACTGCTAGGCTCGTGCGTGATCTCCGCCACGCACATTGCCGTCGTCGACGACGAGCCCGACATCACCGCGCTGCTCGGCAACTACCTGCAGGCCCAGGGCTTTCGCGTCACGCAGCTGCACAGCGGCCGCGCGCTGATGGCGACGATGGCCACTGACCCGCCCTCGCTGGTGCTGCTCGACCTGGGCCTGCCCGGCGAAGACGGCTTCTCGATCGCGCGCCAGCTGCGCGAGCACTGGCGCTGCGGCCTCGTCATCGTGACCGGGCGCGGCGATGCCGTCGACAAGGTCGTCGGCCTCGAGGTCGGCGCGGACGACTACGTCACCAAGCCCTTCGACCTGCGCGAGCTGCTCGCCCGCGTCAAGGCGGTGCTGCGCCGCATCGCGCCGGCCGAAGCGCCGGCCACCGCCACGGCCAGCACCGCGCCGGCGCGCGATCGCTTCCGCTTCGCCGACTGGCAGCTCGATACGGCCGCGCGCCGCCTCACCGACGCGCAGGGCCGCGAGTCGGCGCTGACCGGCGGCGAGTTCGACCTGCTGTGTACCTTCGTGCGCCACCCCGGGCGCGTGCTGTCGCGCGACTTCCTGCTCGAAGAGACGCGCGGCCGCGACGGCGGCCCCTTCGACCGCACGATCGACGTGCAGGTCGGGCGGCTGCGCAAGAAGCTCGAGGCCGACCCGGACGATCCGCAGATCATCAAGTCGGTGCGCGGCGCCGGCTACATCCTGGTGTCGCCGGTCACGGTGGGTTAGGCCAATCGTGCCCACCACACCCGCCAGCCTCGACGACCACAGCGTCTTTCGTTCGCTGTTCGAGGCCTACCCCGATGCGCTGCTGGTGTGCGACCCGCAGGGCATCGTCGTGCTGGCGAATCCGTCCGCGGCGGTGTTGCTGGGCTATGCCGAGAACGAGCTGATCGGCATGAGCGTCGAGCGGCTGGTGCCCGACAGCATCCGCGGCCGCCACTCAGCCTACCGCGAAGCCTACGGCAAGAGCCCGAAGCCGCGGCCGATGGGCATGCAGATGGACCTCGCTGCGCGGCGCAAGGACGGCAGCGAAGTCATGGTCGAGATCGCGCTCAGCCCGATCCAGGGGCACGGCCGGCCGCTGGTCGTCGCGGCGATCCGCGACATCGGCGCCTACCCGCGCGTCAAGCAGGCGCTGCAGCGCGCGCGCTACAGCGAGCACCTGGCGCAGCTCGGCCGCCTCGCGGTCGATGCGCGCGACCCGCAGGTCGTGCTCGACCACGTGCCCAGCATCGCCGCGCAGGCGTTGCAGGTGGAGCTCGCGATGGTGTGGCTGGTCAGCGGCGACGGGCAGACCTGCCGCTTGGTCAGCGGCGTCGGCCTGGTGCCGGGCGAAGGCCTCGGCACGCAGCGCGCGAACACCGCCGACACGCCGCCCGGCTTCGTGCTGGCGCAGGGGCAGGCCGTCGTCGTCGCCGACTATCGCAGCGAGCAGCGCTTCGCGGTGCCGCAGGCCTACCTCGATGCCGGCCTGGTCAGCGCGCTCGCCGTGCCCTTGTCGGACCGCGGCCGCCAGATCGGTGCGCTCGCGGTGCGATCGCGCCAGGCCATGCGCTTCGGCGACGACGAGCGGCACTTTCTCGAAGCGCTGTCGAACCTGCTGGCGACCAGCCTGCAACGCGCGCAGAGCGAGGAGGCGCTGAACCACGCGCAGCGCCTGGAGAGCGTCGGCCAGCTGACCGGCGGCATCGCGCACGATTTCAACAACCTGCTCACGGTGATCCAGGGCAATCTGCAGGTGCTCGAGGAACTGCCCGCGCTCGTCCACGAGACCTACGCGCAGCAGCTGGTCGCGGCCGCGGCCCGTGCCAGCAAGCGCGGCGCCGAGCTCACCGGCAAGCTGCTCGCGTTCGCGCGCCGCCAGGTCTTGCAGCCGAGCGCGGTCGATGTGAACGCGCTGCTGCAGTCGCTTGCCGACATGCTGCGCCGCACGCTCGACCAGCACATCCGCATCGAGGTCGATGCGCCGCCGTGCCCGCCGTGCCTGGCCGACGCGGGCCAGCTCGAATCGGCCTTGCTCAACATCGCGATCAACGCCCGCGATGCGATGCCGGGCGGCGGCGTGCTGAGGTTCCGGGCGCAGGCCTGCGAGGCCTTGCCCGAGGGCGTTCACGGCCAGGTCGACGACGACCCGGCGCCGACTGCGCCACTGGTCGCGATCTCGATCACCGACAGTGGCACCGGCATGCCCGACGACGTCAGGGAGCGCGCGTTCGAGCCCTTCTTCACGACCAAGGAAGCCGGCCGTGGTACTGGCCTGGGCTTGAGCACCGTGTACGGCTTCGTCAAGCAATCGAAGGGCGCGATCGCGATCGACAGCACGCTGGGCACCGGCACGACCGTGACGCTCTACATCCCGCGCGTCGGCGAGGCCCGGCCGACGCAGGACGCGAGCGCGGTGGACGACGCCATCGCGCCCGGCCTGCGCGTGCTGCTGGTCGAGGACGATGCCGACGTGCGCGCCGTCGTCAGCACCTTCCTTGATGCGCTGCGCTGCGAGGTCACGACCTGTTCGAGCGCCGAGCAGGCGTTGATCGCGCTCGATGCGGGCGGCGCCTTCGACCTGCTGCTGACCGACATCGCGCTCGGCGCCGGCATGCGCGGCACCGAACTCGCGGCGCGCGCGCAGGCGCGCTTCCCGGCGCTGGGGATCTTGCTGATGTCGGGCTTCTCGGCCGAGCTGCTCGAAGCCGACCGCGACTCGCCGCCGGCCTGGGAGCTGCTGCGCAAGCCCTACAGCCGCATCGAACTCGCGCGCGCGATCGCCAGCGTCGTCAACGACGGCTGAGGTGGGACGTGCTTCGTTGAGGCGTGACTGATCGGCGCACTGGTCCGGTTCGCGCGACTACAGCCGCATCCGGCTCGGCGGTGCGTCGGATGATGAGCAAGCGATCTTGTCTGCGTTACCAAGCCGTCGCGTGCTGAACCCAGGCTTCAGTGCTCGATCGCGTCGATGGCCTCAACGACATGGCGCACCGCTTCCTTCTCGCTCTCGGTGAGGTGGGGGTTCCAGCAGTCCATCAACAGGATCAAGCGCGGCTGGTCCGAACGGTTCCAGGCCTCGTGTTGATAGGTGTCGTCGAAGAGGATCGGTTCGCCCTCGCGCCAGCGGTGCTCGACCCCGCCCACGCTGAGCGCGCAATCGGGCGGAACGACGAGTGGCAGGTGGAACACGAGCCGTATGTTCGTCACGCCGTAATGAGGCAGGATCGATGACTGCGGGCGGATCAGCGAGAAGCAGATTTCCGGCGCCTGGCGTGCCACCCGGCACAGCTCAATCGACTCGAGCAGCGCGCTGGTGCGCGGGCAGCGCTCGTGGTTCGCGTCGTAGCGGACCCCATGGTTGTAGAAGAAGAACGCGTCCCAGGCTGGGTTCGCTGCCGCGCCGCCGATGGACTCCGGAGCCCTCTGGCCCGGCTTGAGGCCGAGGAAGCTGACGAAGTCGCGATCCTCGCGCAGCAGTTCTATGGCTTCGTTGCGGATGTCCTGCCACGCGTCACGCAGTGTCGCCGCCCACGGTTGCAGCATCGGGTCGTGGTAGGGCCCCGGCGGCAGATCGGGGAACCAGAAGAACTTCGGACGCTGGCGCGCGTCGGGCGGGCGCGCGTCCCATTCACGGAGATAGCCGGTCAGCGCGCGTTCGAAGCGGCGGAGCGAGTCGGCACCGTGTCGTTCGCGAACTTCAGCGAATGCCGCGAACAGCCGCTCGCGCTTGTCGCGCCGGTAGGCTTCGATGCCGCGCTGCACAGCGTGCTGCCACTGCGGCTCGGTCGTCTCCGGGTTGATCCAGCGACCCTGGGCGTTCGCTTCGACGAAGAGGCGGTTGCGAGCCCGCAATGCCGCGTGCGTATCGCCCAGCACGTCGCAAACTTCGCCGAGCATCAACCATGCTTCCAGGAAACGTTGCTGGCGAAGTAGCAGTGCTTCGAGCGCCGCACGCGCTGCAGCCGGGTCTCCATGGGCAAACTGCAGCCGCGCGACCGCGAGGCCCAATTTGCCGTCGGAGTCATTGGCCTGCGGGGTGCGCAGCCATTGCAGGGCACCATCGAGGTCCCCGCGCTCGACCATGTAGTCGGCGACCGTCAACCGTGCCGGCGTGCAGTCGCGGTGCTCGGCGAGCAGGCCGCGCAGCAGCATCTCTGCATGCAGCACCTCGCCGCGCATTGCATGTTCTTTGGCGCGCGCCCATCGTGGATCGCTTGCCCAAGCTGCCTGCCGATTGGTCGAGTCCATTCCGTCCGGTTGCTCGGCTGCGTGAGTGCGCGCTCGTCTAAGCTCGTGTTGCGTCATAACGAATACTCTGCATGCGCTTGTCGATCGCATTCTCGACGTCACGCTCGCTCATCTTCTCATAGCTCGCGAGCGGCCCTGCACCGACTGAGCCGAGTTCTTCACTGCAGCGTCGGCGCCGGCGCGAGGCAGCGTTGCACGAAGGCCGAGAGCGCGGCGATGCTCGGGATCTGCACGTCGCGCCGGCCCTTCGAGGCGAAGCCGATGACCTTGTCGCGTGCCAGGCGCGACAGCGCGCGGCTGACCGTCTCGAGCGTCATGCCGAGGTAGTTGCCGATCTCGGCGCGCGTCATGCGCAGCGCGATCTCGTCGGTGCGCAGGCCGCGCTTCGCGAGCGACTCGGCCCAGTAGCGCAGGAACTCGGCGACGCGCGCGTCGGCCGGCAGCGTGCACACCGACATCAGCGAATCGCGGTCGTGCGCGATCTCGCGGCTCATCGCCTCGTGCAGCACCGTCAGCAGTTCGCGTTCGTTGG
>Ga0307509_10004969_pt1 | contig 18803 bp, 17 predicted proteins | sample 10_EM_MG_FD_202245 | JGI IMG/M metagenome (GOLD analysis project Ga0307509, IMG submission 202245) | Populus trichocarpa ectomycorrhiza microbial communities from riparian zone in the Pacific Northwest, United States - 10_EM | ecosystem: Host-associated > Plants > Roots > Unclassified | place...
GAGCGCACCGCCGTGGATCGCGCCGCTATCGATCGTGATCGTCAGCTCGTCGGTGTCTTCACCGCAGCCGGCCACGAGGAAGGCAGCCACCACAAGTCGCATGAACATCCGCCGGTTTTAACACGACCGAGTTTCCGGCCCGCCACGCCCACTTACGCAGCTGTTGCGACATCTCGCGAGGTGCTCCCTCACGATCGAGAGGAGGACTGAATGGGTTTGAAACGATCTCTTAGTTTCGCATTACTCGTAGCAGCCACGGCGTGTGGTGATGATGGAGGCAAGCCGCAGGACGATGCCGGCGTCGCGGGACCGGTGTTACAGCGCGCATCGCGATCGAGCACGATCGCGATCACGGATGACGCCGCGCACGTCGCGATGGTCAACCCGGAGGACGGGACACTGGCGGTGTTCGAGACCAGTGACAACTCGCGCACCGCGAAGGTCGCGACCGGTGCGACCCCCGCGAACGTGGTGATGGCGCCGGACTCGAAGACGGCGTACGTGTCGAACCGCGGCGATGGCACGGTGGTGCGTGTCACCGGGATCGACGGAGGCACGCCCGCGGTGGACGCGACGGCGCAGGTCGGCAGCGAGCCGATCGGGTTGGCACTGTCGCCGAGCGGCAAGCAGCTGTTCGTGGCGGAATACGCGGAGGGTCGCGTCTCGGTGATCGATACGGCGACGATGATGGTGACGGCGTCGTTCGCGGCCGATCGCCCCCGCGCGCTCGCGGTCACGAACAACAAGGACGACAACGACGCGGACGAGACCCTGATCGTCGCCGACTATTTCGGCTCGCCGGTCGCCGGTCGCGAGAGCAAGGACGACGGCCGGACGGGCCACGTCACGCTGATCGCGCTGAAGGACCTGACGACGAAGAAGGATCTGACGCTCGCCGGGATCGATAGCGGCTTCCCCGCGGGTGGCGTCGCGGCGAACCCGAACGTGCACGCGTCGCCGAACCAGCTCGGCGCGATCGCGCTCAACAAGGACAAGATCTTCATCGCGTCGATCGAGGCGTCGCCCGAGGGCCCGACCCGGTTCGACAACAACCTCTACCCGGTGATCCACATCGCGGATGTCGCGAGCGCGAGCGAGGTCGGCAACGTCAACCTCGCTCGCAAGATCTACGACGCGATCCCGAGCCCGACGGCCGCGAATCCGCGGTTCATCCCCGGCGAGCTCAGCGATCTCGACTTCGTCGCCGACAGCGATGTCGCGTACGCGGTCGGCCGTGCCGGTGACGTGATGGTGCGCGTCACGTTCGGCGCCACCGCCGAGATCGGCTCGACCCAGAACAAGGAGATCGATCTCGCCGGCAGCGATACGACCGGCAAGTGCCAGGCGCCGACCGGCGTCGCGATCGACTCGGTCCACGGACGCGCGTACGTCAACTGCTGGATCACGCGGCGGCTCGCCGTCGTCGATCTCGCGGCGCAGGCGCTGAGCGCGACCGTCGAGGCGGCCCCGCAGCCGACGTCTGCGACCGACCTCGCGGTCCAGCGCGGCAAGCGGTTCTATTTCACCGGCCGCGCGCGGTGGTCCGCGAACATCGGCAACGGCGCGAAGGGCGGCGAAGGCTGGTCGTCGTGCGGGTCGTGTCACCCCGACGGCCTGACCGACAACATCACGTGGAGCTTCAACGCCGGCCCGCGCCAGACGACGTCACAGGACGGCACGTTCTCTCACGGCCCCGGCCCGCAGAAGCAGCGGATGCTCAACTGGACGGCGATCTTCGACGAGCACCACGACTTCGAGCGCAACGTGCGTGACGTCTCCGGTGGCCTCGGCGCGATCACGACCGCGGCCAACCTCGCCGACTGCAACGCGCTCGACAAGGAGACCCAGGTCGATCTCAAGCCGGGTGGCGTCGCGATCGGCGGCCTCCAGAAGCCCCTGAAGGAGCTCGCCGACGATCCGACCGGCTGCGGTCACAAGGATTGGGACGACATCGAGTCGTACGTGAAGACCATCGCGCCGGTCCACGCGAAGAAGGCGACGGATCCGGCCGCGGTCACGCGCGGGCGCCAGCTGTTCGTCGACGGTGGCTGCGCGAAGTGCCACGGTGGGTCGGGCTGGACGACGTCGCGGCGGTTCTTCACGCCGGCGAGCGCGACGATGACCACGCTCGCGGCGACGGCGTTCACCCGTCCGGCATTCTTCCCGCAGACCTGGATGTACGACCCGCGGAACCAGATCTCGGCGCAGCCCGTGATCCCGGCCGATCTCACCGGCCCGGCCGAGCCGGCGGCGGTCGCGATCGCGCAGTCCGCGTGCGTGCTTCGCAACGTCGGCACGTTCGGCGTCCCGAACGACACCGGCGCGACCGACGCGCTCGAGGTGCGGCTACTGAACGGTACCCCGGTCCGCTCGGAAGGTCGCGCCGGGTTCAACGTGCCGTCGCTCTACGGCCTCGCGCTCGGCGCGCCGTACCTGCACCATGGCCAGGCACCGTCGCTGACCGATCTGTTCACGAACACCGCGTGGGCGTTCCACACCAACGCGGGCAACGCGAACTTCTCGGTCGCGCTCGCCGGCGCGGGCAAGGTCGACGAGCTGATCGCGTTCTTGTTCTCGATCGACGCGTCGGCGACCGAGATCGCCTTGCCCACCGATCCGGGCAGCGGCCTCAGCTTCGACGCCTGTCCCTAGACTGCCGGTAGCTCGACCGTGAACCGCGCGCCGCCACCGGGCGCGTCGCTGCACGTGATCGAGCCGCGGTGACCGACGACGATGCGGCGACAGATCGCGAGGCCGAGCCCGAGCCCCGGGCCGGTCGTCCGATCGATGCCGCTCGCGGCGCGCGCGAACGGTTCGAAGATCCGCTCGCGCACGTCGGCCGGTACACCCTCCCCCTGATCGTCGACGACGATCAGGGGTTTTCCTTCGTCGAGCGCGATCGAGACCTCGACCGTCGTGGCATCGGGCGAGTGATCGATCGCGTTGCGGAGCAGGTTGTCGAGCACGATCCCGATCGCCTCGGTGTCGACCTCCGCCGACACCGGCAGGCCGCGGGCGAGCACGATCTCGATCCGGCGCTTCTGCGCGAGCGGTGCGGCACGACCGATCGCGGCGGTCGCGAGCTTGCGCAGGTCGGCCTTCTCGTGTTGCAGCCCGGCGGCACCGGCGCGCGACAGCTGGAGTAGCTTGTCGACGATCGTGCCCATTCGCTTGACCTCGGCGAGCGCGTCGTCGGCGACGTGCTCCCAGTGGATCGCCTCGCGCGGCTTGCGGCGCGCGACCTCGAGGTTCGTCATGATCACGGTGAGGGGGGTGCGCAGCTCGTGCGAGGCGTCGGCCGCGAACTGGGCCTGGGCCTGGACGCCGAGCTCGATCCGCTGGAGCACGCCGTTCAGCGCGGTCGACAGCCGATCGAGCGCGTCGTTCTCGACGGAGATCGGCAGGCGATCGTCGAGTCGCTCGCCGGTCATCGACGATGCGCTGTCGATCACGACGTCGAGGCGCTCGGTCGTCGAGCGCGTGAGCTTGCGGCCGATCAGCACGGCGAGCCCGACGCCGACCGGCAGCGCACACGCGAACGCGAGCGCGGTCTGCTTCACGATCTCGAGTGGCGGATCCTCGATCTCGCCGGCGGCGTCGCAGGTCTCACCGACCTCGGTGAAGTAGATCATGAACGCCATCGCGACGCCGAAGATCAGCATCCCGAGGACGGCGGCGAGCGACAGCGAACGGACCAGGCCGCGACCGAGGGTCGCCGGCGTCGCGATCACTCGGCCACCGTGAGCCGGATGCCGGCGCCACGCACCGTTTCGATCACGACCGGGAAGCCGGTGAGCTTCTTGCGCAGGTGCGTCAGATGGACATCGATCACGTTCGTGCCCGGATCGAAGTCGTAGCCGAACGCCTCGCGCAGGATCTCGGCGCGGGTCACGACCTCGCCGGGCCGCCGCAAGAGGCACCCGAGCAGCGCGTACTCGCGCGGCGACAGCGATGCGGTCTTGCCACCCGCCTCGACCACGAGATCGTCGCGCATCACGATCGGCAGCTCGTTCGCGGGCGCCCACCGCGGACCTCCGGCGCGCCGCACGAGGGCGGCGATCCGCGCGACCAGCTCGGCGAACGCGAACGGCTTGACGACGTAGTCGTCGGCGCCGGCCTCGAGCGCCGCGACCCGCGACTCGACCGCATCGCGCGCGGTGAGGACGAGGATCGGCACGTGGATGTGGGCACCGCGCAGCTCCGTCAGCACCGAGGTCCCGTCGCGATCTGGCAGGCCGAGGTCGAGGATCATCAGATCGAGATCGCGGCGGAGGCCTCGCTCGATCGCCTTGGCCGCGGTGTCGACGACCTCGACCGTATAGCCGTCTTCGCCGAGCCCCTCGGCGACGGAGTTCGCGAGCTGGAGATTGTCTTCGACGAGGACGATGCGCACGTCGGGACAGTACTCCGAAAATGCGAAACGCCCCTTTTCGGGGCGCTTCAGGCGCGACGGGTGCTCAGTACCAGTTGAAGCCGAGGCCGACGTTCGCCGCGGTCACGTGGTCGTTGCCCGAGTTGTAGGCGCCCTCGATGATCCGGCCCTGGAGATCGATCGCGAACCACCGCGCGGACATCAGCTCGAAGCCGACCGCACCCATGATCGCGAGGCCGGTGCCGTAGTCGTACGTGACGTACGTGTCATCCGCCTGGAGTCCGGCGAGGCCGAGGCCGCCCTTGATCCAGAGCTGCGGGGTGACCCAGAACTGGCCGGCGACCATCGCGGCGGACTGCGTGAGCACGGTGTCGCCGTTGTAGACGTCGGAGTGAACCGTACGCGCGTTGAGCTGGCCTTCGAACAGGAGTGCGAACCGCGGCGAGACCATGCCACCGATGTGGCCATCGAGCTCGAGGACCGGCGCGTTCGCGCAGTTGTCGCAGTTCGTGATCTGGCTCCCGTCGTCGTGCATGCCGCCGAGGCCGATGCCGAAGCCCCACGACAGGCGACCCGTGCGATCGTGGAAGCCACCCGGAATCCGGCTCGGCTGCTGGTAGTACCCGCCGCCACCACCGTAGTACTGCGCCGACGCGACAGCCGGGGCGAACACGAGGATCGCGAGGACGAGTAACGATTTGATAGGCTTCATGACTCGCCAATCATCGCAAGTCTGAGGCCAAGCTACAAATCCCGAGATCCATGCTCGTACGGGCAGTTAGATGGTCGAACCTCACGACAGTGTTGTGGCGCCGCGGCACATGCCCCAGCTCACCGCCAACGCGCGTTCACGATCGAGCCATCTTGTGGTGTTTTGGCCCGGACACGTCGAGGAGCTCGTCGATCCGAGCACGCGCGGTGCGAGCGTCCCCACGCACCGTCACGCACGGGACATTGCGCGCCGAGAACAGACTCTCGACCCACGATGCCGAAGAACCGCTGCCGAGCCAGCCGGCGTCGACGATCGCCGCATCGACGGGGCGCGGGTCCGCAGTCGCGAGCTGGACCAGCGTGCCCGGATCCGTCCCGCCCATCACCGCGTAGCCTGCACCCGCGAGGACCGCCTGGAGCTCGCCGAGGCGCTGCGGTGCTGCACCGACGAGCACGCGCTTGTCCGCGCGCCGCTCGATTCGCGTGATGAACTCCTGCCAGCGCGATTCGTCGCCGGTGCCGAGATCGACGACCGACAGTCCGAATCCCGACGCGAGCCCGCACGCGGACGCCTCGACGTCGGTCAGCTGGCGCACGACCTTCGCGCGTCCGGCGACCGGACCCGCGCCGTCGTCGAGCACGACCGAGAAGTTCAGCATCGTGTCGAGCGCCAGCGGGACGACCGGCCGGACGAACATGCCGCTGGCCGAGATGTCGAGCGCGTCGGCCTTCATCGCGCCGCGCATCGTGCCGAGGCACACCGGCCACTCGACGACGAACCGGCGGGTCGAGCGTGGAGGCGGCGGCTTGATCGTCACGTTCGCCGCGCGCGCGGCGGTGAGGAGCGCGGTGAGCTGGCGGCGCGAAGCCTGGTCGAGCTCGAACGCGACGGAGAACGTCGATGCACCCGTCGTCGCGGCCTCCGTCGTGGTCGAGACCTTGCCGACCGCGCCGCGGACGAGCGCGCGATGGCCGGCGTACGACAGCGCGACGTCGACGCGATCGTGGAGGCGCGGCAACGCCCCGGTCATCAGGGCCGCGCCCTTGAGGCTCAGCGCGCCGATCCGGATCGGCACCCACGTCCCGCTCCGCAGGTACCGCGCGTAGATCGTGTTTGCTTCGGCTCCGATCGGCACGACCTCACCTTCTTTCGGCGACTGCGCGCGCGCAAGCTGGACGTAGGGCGCCGGTGCAGTGGACGGCGGGTCCTCGAATTCGTTGACGTACTCCTCGGGCAGCTCGGTCGCCACGACGGTCTCGGCGCGCGAGGCGCGGGCGACGACATGGCGATGCGGGCTCGTCGGGCGCGGAAACTTCTCCGGTGCGTCTTCCATCGCGCTGGGCCGCGCGGGGATGGTCTCGTCGGTGCGCGTCCGGCTCGCGACGATCTTGATCGGGGGGATGTCGTTGCGCGTGCCCTTCGCGGTGACGAGCGGCACCGGATCGGAGGTGTCGCCGCGGTGGAACGGCGGCGGCCGCGACTGGTTGCGCTGCTCGCGCAGCCGGCGCACGAGCTCGCCGATCGCACCGGTCGCGCTCCGCTGGGTCGTGACCTGAAGGTTGCAGCGCGCGAGGCGCTCGGTGAGGAACCGCCGGCGCTCGCCGTCGGAGAGCTCGGCCGGCTGGATCATGCCGACCTCGGCGAGCAGCGCGACCTCGACGACGAACTCGAGCTTCTGCGGACCGAGAGCGAGCTCGTCGTAGCGGAGGTTCAGGATCGCTTGATCGGTCGTCGGGTCGTAGAGCGCGATCACGGATGCGAGCGCCGGTGCGTCCGGAGAATCGAGCGGGCCGAGCGCCTGACTCCAGTGGCCGAGCCGCTGGCGAGGCTGCTCGATCAGCAGATAGGCCTCCACAAGTGGGGGCATGTCGGTCAACAGCACTCTACTCATCGCGCGCGCACACGAGGAGCAGTAGCGATGCCACCTCGATCGTTGGTAAGCGCGGATCCGAACGAATGGGGGATCAAGACGGGATTGTTAGGGCCGAGGTAGAGGGCCTCTGCCGCAATTCGCGGCATCGCTGCCCTGCCGACCGCGGTGATTTTACCGCGATTGGCGCCGATTACTTGCTCAAGTATCCGTGGGTCCTAAAGTATCGGAGCCATGAAATCTGACGACACCAGGGGCTACCGGTTACCGCTCTTGCCCCTGCGCGACATCATCGTGTTCCCGCACATGGTCGTCCCGCTGTTCGTCGGACGACCGAAATCGATGCAGGCGCTCGAGGAGGCGATGGCGGGAGACAAGCAGCTGCTGCTCGCAGCGCAGCGTCGCGCGAAGACCGACGATCCGAACGCCGACGATATTTTTTCGATCGGCACCGTCGGTCACATCATCCAGCTGCTGCGATTTCCGAAAGGACCGGTGAAGGTCCTCGTCGAAGGTCGCGCGCGCGCGAACATCCGCGGCTTCACTCAGATCGATCCGTTCTTCACGTGCGAGGTCGACGACGTCGAGGAGCCCGAGGAAGATCCGAACCTCGTGCGCGCGCTGATGGCGAGCGTGCAGGACGTGTTCGAGGACTACGTCAAGCTCAACACGCGGATCCCGCCCGAGATGCTCGTCTCGGTTCGCACGATCGACGAGCCGGGACGGTTGAGCGACACGATCGTCGCGCACGTCGCGCTCAAGTTGAAGGACAAGCAAGAGCTCCTCGAGACGCCGTCACCCGCGAAGCGGCTCGAGCGCCTCTCCGAATTGATGCAGGGCGAGATCGAGATCCGGCAGGTCGAGAAGAAGCTGCGGACCCGCGTCAAGAAGCAGATGGAGAAGCAGCAGAAGGAGTACTACCTGAACGAGCAGATGCAGGCCATCCAGAAGGAGCTGGGTGACCGCGACGAGTTCAAGAACGAGCTGACGGAGCTCGAGCAGAAGATCAAGCAGAAGCGGATGAGCAAGGAGGCGAAGGAGCGCTGCCTCAAGGAGCTCAAGAAGCTGAAGCAGATGTCGCCGATGAGCGCCGAGGCGACGGTGGTGCGCAACTACCTCGACTGGGTGATCGCGCTGCCGTGGGAAGACAAGACCGAGGACCGCCACGACATCAACGAGGCAGAGAGCATCCTCAACGCCGAGCACTACGGGCTGCAGAAGGTGAAGGAGCGCATCCTCGAGTACCTCGCGGTCCAGGCGCTCGTGCCGCACCAGCGCGGTCCGATCCTGTGTCTCGTCGGACCGCCGGGCGTCGGCAAGACCTCACTCGCGCGCTCGATCGCGCACGCGACCGGTCGCAAGTTCGTGCGGCAATCGCTCGGCGGTGTCCGCGACGAGGCGGAGATCCGCGGCCATCGCCGGACGTACATCGGTGCGTTGCCCGGCAAGCTGATCCAGTCGCTGAAGAAGACCGGCTCGAACAACCCGGTGTTCCTGCTCGACGAGATCGACAAGATGTCGATGGACTTCCGGGGCGACCCCGCGAGCGCGCTGCTCGAGGTGCTCGATCCCGAGCAGAACAACGCGTTCAACGACCATTACCTCGATCTCGACTACGACCTCAGCGACGTCATGTTCATCACGACGGCGAACCAGCAGCACGCGATCCCGCTGCCGCTCCAGGATCGGCTCGAGATCATCGAGCTCCCCGGTTACACCGAGTGGGAGAAGGTCGCGATCGCGAAGCAGTACCTGATCCCGAAGCAATCGGAGAACAACGGCGTCGCGGCGCTCGCGGTGACGTGGACCGAGGAAGCGCTGACCGCGATCATCCATCGCTATACGAAAGAGGCGGGCGTGCGTGCGCTCGAGCGCGAGATCGCGACGGTGTGTCGCAAGATCGCGAAGGAGTGGCTCGCCGCCGGCAAGCCCGCGGGTATGGCGTTCGACGTCGTGGTGGATCGCCTCGGCGAGTGGCTCGGCGTCGAGAAGTACCGCGAGGCGCGGCGCGAGAAGGAAGACGAGATCGGGCTCGCGAACGGGCTCGCGGTCACCGCATTCGGTGGCGAGCTCCTGTCGGCCGAGATCACGATCGTCCCCGGCAAGGGCAAGCTGACCCTGACCGGCAAGCTCGGCGAGGTCATGCAGGAGAGCGCCCAGGCGGCGATGAGTTACCTGCGCTCGCGCGCCGGCACGCTCGGGCTGTCGAACGACTTCCAGAACAAGATCGACATCCACGTCCACTTCCCCGAGGGCGGGATCCCGAAGGACGGACCGAGCGCGGGCATCACGATGGCGACCGCGATGGCGTCGGCGCTCCTCCGCATCCCGGTACGCCAGAACGTGGCGATGACCGGCGAGGTCACGCTGCGCGGCCGCGTGTTGCCGATCGGCGGGCTCAAGGAGAAGATCCTCGCGGCTCATCGCGCGGGCATCACGACCGTGCTGATCCCCGACGACAATCGCAAGGACCTGAAGGACATCCCCGAGTCGGTGCTCGCGTCGCTCGTCGTCCATCCGGTCAAGCACATGGATGAAGTGCTGCGGTTCGCGCTCGCGCACCCGACGCCGGAAGAGTTCCTGCGCGAGCCGTCGAGCGCGGTCGACTGGCGGATCGTCGAGACGATGCCCCCGACCGATCCGCGCGACGCTCACTGAACTGTGTCGCACGCGGCACTGTGGTCGCACCGCAACACCCGCGCCGCGCGTAAGTCGCCGATCGAGCTCGGGCACGACGTGGCAAGCTCGTTGCAACCGCGCGCAGGATGCGCGTCTTGTTGTTTGCAGGTGTGTTGTGTCTGGGGACAGTCGCCGCTGCTGAACCCGACGAAGTTCCGGGCGAGGTCATTCACATCCATCAGCACGTCGGCGTGGTGCAGCTACCGAAGCTGCTCGACGACGCCGGGTTGATCCCCGAGTACAGCGACGACGCGATCCTGACAGATGCGTGGACCAAGGCATGGCTGTGGCTGGATATCGACGATCAGGGCGTCGTCCAGCGCGTGAAGTTCCTCGAGCGCCCCGGCCACGGCCTCGATCAGACCGCGGTCGACTGGGCGCTATCGCGCCACTTCGAGCCGGCGCGGAATCAGTTCGATCATGCCGTACGCTCGCTCGCGGTGTTCCCGGTCGAGTGGCCGTCGTACTACTACTTGAAGTCGCTCAAGCGCAGCACCAGGCGGCTGCCCGTCGACGCGGACTACGCGGGCTACGCGGTCAACGGCGTCAAGACGTCGCACGGTCCGCCGCCGTGCGCGGGCACCGGGCCGATGGCGCTGTTCGCGGTGCATCCGATCTATCGCGACTGCTCGGTTCCGGACCTGTCGCATGCGGACGCCTCGGAGACCTGGATCACGCGTCACTGAGCGGTGATCGGTTTGCTCTGCGGCGACAGGCGGCCGAACGCGTCGACGTAGGCGAACACGAGCTTGCTGCCAGGTTCGACGGAACCGCTCTCGGGTGGCTTGTTGACGCCGCAGTGGCCGTCGGCCTCGTAGATCTCGAGCGCCAGATCCTTGTCGTGCGTGTCGGCGAGACCGGCGTACGTCAGCGGCTTCCTGGAGTCGGCGTCGTACACGATCAGCGCGACGGCCTCGGGAGGCGCGGCGGCGGCGAGCGTCAGGGTCGCGGTCGTCGACGACCAGCGCATCTGGTGCTCGCTCTTCACGCGCACCGCCTTCGGCTGCGGCGCGGCGGTGATCGCGGCGGTCTTGCCGTCGCGGGTGAACTTCGTCTTGCCGAACGTGAACGCCGCCGCGTCGGTCTTGTACACGCTGAGCCCCGGTGCGAGCTGGGTCCGCGCGACCTTCGCGGTCGCCTTCCACTTCACGTCCGAGGGATCCGGCCCGGTGCGCTCGAAATCCGAGGTCACGTACGTGTAGCCGACGAGCACACCGCCGTCGGCCGGGACATGCGTGTCGCGCCGGGTGAGCAGCAGCGGGTTGAGCTCTGCCTGCATGCACGAGGCAGCGGCGGGCCGGGCTTCGAGGACGAGAGCGAGCAGGAGCAAGTGGCGCATCATGACCAGTATCCACGTTCGCGAAGGTGGTTCGCGCTGATCGAGATTTTTTGTGCGGCTCGCGCGATGCTCGCCGCCATGCTCGAACGGCTCGACGACAACCTGTGGCGCGCGGAGGCGAAGGTCCCGAAGATGCCGCTCCATCGCGTGATGACCGTGGCGAAGCTCGCGAGTGGCGGGCTGGTGGTCCACTCGGCGATCGCACTCGACGACTATGCGGAGCTCGACGCGCTCGGGCCGGTGAAGTTCATCGTCGTGCCGAACGCATGGCATCGGCTCGACGCCCGGGCCTACGCGGAGCGCTATCCCGAGGCGAAGGTGCTCGGGCCGCCGGCGGGCAAGAAGCGGATCGCCGAGCTCGTGCGGGTCGACGGCGGGATCGAGGACCTGGTCGATCGCGACGTCTCGCTCACGGTGGTCGCGGGCTCGAAGGATCGCGAGGTGATCATGGTCGTGAAGACCGGCGACCGGACGTCGCTCGTGTACACCGACGCGATCTTCAACATGCCGCACAAGTCCGGGTTCCAGGGCTTCATCCTCAAGAGCGTGATGAAGTCGAGCGGTGGGCCGAAGGTCTCGCGGGTCGGCCGGCTGTTCCTCATCAAGGACAAGCCCGCGTTCGCTGCACAACTCGAGCAATTCGCGACGCGGGGTGTGACGCGCGTCGTCGTCTCGCATCACGAAGTCATTTCAGTTGATGCTGCCGAGAAACTTCGCGAGGTCGCAGCGTCGGTGCGGTGATACGTTGGCACCGTGAAGCGACTGGCGTTCGCGGTGATGCTGGCGGCGTGTGGCGGTGGTGGCGACGACACGCCCGCGGCGCGGGTCCACGACGGATTTCTTCACGACGGCGACGGCCGCGCGATGATCATGCGCGGCGTCAACCTGTCGGGAGTCCAGAAGGTCGCGCCGTACCTCGACGACAAGACGGCCGCCGACTACACGCGCGTGCGCGCCGACTGGGGCTTCAACGCGATCCGCTTCATCATGACGTGGTCCGCGATCGAACCGCAGCAGGGCCAGTACGACGACGCGTATCTCGCGAAGGTCGCCGAGCGGCTCGGCTGGGCGCACGACGCCGGGTTGTCCGTGATCCTCGAGATGCACGAGGACATCTACGGCGAGGGCTTCGGCTTCGACGGTGCGCCGAAGTGGACGTGCGACGCCGCGAACTACGCCGCGTTCACGCCGAAGGATCCGTGGTTCCTCAACTCGACCGATCCGAACGTGATCGCGTGCGTCGATGGGTTCTTCGCTACGGCCGCGCTCCAGGATCAGTTCGCGGCGATGTGGGTCCACACCGCGACCGTGCTCGCGGATCAGCCCGCGGTGGTCGGCTTCGACGTCCTCAACGAGCCGAACTGGGGCAGCTATCCGATCTTCGCATTCGAGAAGGACAAGCTCGCGCCCCTCTACGATCGCGTGGTCCCCGCGGTGCGCGCCGTGGCACCGGCGTGGGTCGCGTTCCTCGAGCCGGCCGCGAGCCGCAACGGCGGGATCGCGACGAGCCTGACGGCGGCGGCGTACCCCGACGTGATGTACGCGCCGCACTCGTACGACACGACCGCGGAGAGCGGCGGCGGCTTCGATCCGACACACCGCCAGATGATCCTCGATAACGTGGCCGACCTCGCGTACGAGGCGGGCCAGCTGAACGCCGGCCTGTGGATCGGCGAGTACGGCGGTGTCGCGGCGAACCCCGGCATCGTCGCGTACATGACCGCGCAGTACGATGCGGCCGGCGCGGTCGGCGCGTCGACGATGTACTGGTCGTACGACAAGAGCGACGGCTATTCGATCCTCGATCCAGACGGCGACGAGAAGCCCGATCTGATCGACACGCTGGTGCGACCGTATCCGGAGAGAGTGGCCGGCACGCCGGTGAGCTACGGCTGGGATGCCGGCACGTTCACGCTCGTGATGAAGGGCGACAAGACGATCACCGCGCCGACGATCGTGAGCGTGGCCGATCGCGCCTATCCAGACGGCTACACCGTCGAGTGCGGTGGCTGCACGGTCACGAAGTCCGCCGGCTCTGTCTCGCTCGCCGGGCTTTCCGGAGATGTTACTGTCACGCTTCACCCGTGACGTACCTCCTCGACTTTGCCGAAGACTGGGCGCCGGTCGCCGTCGACGAGCGCGAGCTCGAGCACGTGCCCGATCACCCGATCGCGGCGATCGTGCCGCCCGCGCAGCTCGCGTCACCGCCGAAGGGGTTCCACTTGCTCGCCACGCTCGAAGACTTCGCGGTGTTGCCGGAGGGTGCGCCTCGACCTCGCGACCTCCTCGGCGAGCGCTACTGGCAGGCGTCCGACGCGGTCGTCCATCTCGCATCGCTACGCGATCTGATCACGGCGCGGCCCGAGCTCGTGGCGGACCCGGTGCTCCGCACGGATCTCCTCGCGCAGCTGCTCGCGGCTTGCGATGCGATCGCGAGCATCGGCGCGCCCGTTCGATTCGTCGCGGCTTGACGGGAAAACGCGCAACTGGTGCGCGACGCAGCTCTTCGCGCACGCATTTCTGCGCGGCTGCTCGCGGTCCGATTCATCACAGGTAGTTAGCGAATGCCAGCCAGCCGATCGCGAAGACGACGAGCAGCAGAGCGAACGGCAGCAGCAGGCGCTTCGACTGGCGCTCGCGTTTGGCGATGTCTTCGGTGTGGTCGATCATGTGGCGAAGCGATGCATCGCGAAGGCCAACGCGCTGCGAAGCTCTCTGATCTAGGATGAGGGATGCGGGCTCTGGTGGTGGTCTGTGCGCTGGCGGGGACCGCGCACGCGGAATGGTTCGCGTCGGCGGGCCTCGGGGCGAACACCTTCCACGGCTTCGGGGAGCTCCAGGTCGGCCATCGGCTGTGTACCGTGCCGTTCGAGCTGTACCTCGACTACAGCTACGACGCGGCGATCTCGCAGTTCACGTTCCAGACGCTCGGGATCGGGGCGAGGACGTACTTCTACCGTGCGGCCACGGTGCAGGTGTTCCACCAGGCGCTCGCCGGCGCGGCGCTGTCGTCGGGCGGGGAAGGCGCGGTCCAGCACCGGACGTTCGGCGATCGCCTGCTCGGTGGGATCTTCGAGCAAGGCGCCGGCGTCGAGGTCGCGCTGACCCGCTCGTGGGCCGTGAAGGCGGTCGTGTCGACCGGCTACCCGGTGTGGCTGCGGAGCGAGCTCGGAGTGACGTTCCGGTGGTGAGGTGGCTGCTCGTACTGCTGTGCGCGTGCAACGGCACGATGGAGACGTACTTCGCGCAGGATGTCGTCGACGAGGTGCTCGACCAGCCGTACGGCGATGGCAAGAACGCCCGCCAGTACCTCGATCTGTTCCTGCCGCGCGACGCGACCGGCTTTCCGATGGTCGTGTTCGTCCACGGCGGGTTCTGGATCCACCAGGACCGCGACTACTTCGAGCCGGTGGTCGGGCTCTATCACAACGTCGGCATCGCGCTCGCGCGGCGAGGGATCGGGGTGGCGACGATCTCGTACCGGCTCGTGCCGGACGTGACCTTCGAGGCCGAGCTCGATGACGTCGCGCTGGCGACGAGCTGGGTGCGCGAGCGTTACGGCGACCGGATCGTGATCGCCGGGCACTCCGCCGGTGGTCACATCGCGGCGCTGCTCGCGCTCGACGAGGATCGGCTGGTCGCGCGCGGCGTCGAGACAGCGGCGATCCGCGGCTACGTGCCGCTGTCGCCGATCCTGGATCTGGCGCAGATGGCGGCCGCCGATCCGGACGACGCGGCGATCGCGGCCGAGGTGTTCGGCGACCAGCTCGCGGCGTACTCGCCGGTGACGTACCTCCGCGGCGATGCGAAGCCGATGCTGTTCGCGATCGGCTCGGACGATCTGCCGTTCATCCGCGCACAGGTGCCGCCGGCGATCGATCAGCTCACCGCGCTCGGCGCCGATGTCGAGCTTCGCGAGGTCGCCGGGACTCACGACGACGTCGTGCTCGACTTCGATCAAGACGGCGACCAGCTCGCGGCGCCGATCGCCGACTGGATCGGGCGGCTCTAGCGGCGATCGAACATCGTCGAGAGATCAGGGCGCTCGGCATCGGGGAAGTCGGTCGAGAGCGAGATCGCCCTGGTCCGCTCGAGCTCGGCGAGGTTCGATTCGTACGCGAGCTTGAGATAGGTGTACGCGTCGCTCCCGAGTGGCAAGCGGAGCGGCGGCGTTGCCTGGCGCGCCACCTCGACGATCGCCTTCGCCGCGCGATCCGGATCGCCGAGCTCGTAGCCGGCGCCCTTCGCGATGCGCGCGCGCCAGTCGCGGATCGCCTGGTAGTCCGCGATCGGCTGGGTCTGCTGCATCGACGCACCGGCCCAGTCCGTGCGGAACCCGCCCGGTTCGACGATCGTGACGTGGACGCCGAGCGGCTTCAGCTCGTGGAACAGGACCTCGGAGAAGCCCTCGACCGCGAACTTCGCGGCCTGGTAGCCCGAGAGGCCCGGCGCACCGATCCGGCCGCCGACCGACGACACCTGGATCAGATGTCCGCCGCGTTGCGCGCGCAGGATCGGCAGGGCCGCGCGCGTGACGTTGACGACGCCGAAGAAGTTGAGGTCGAGCTGCGAGGCGAACTCGGCGTCGGTCATCTCCTCGAACGCGCCGAGGAAGCCCTGCCCCGCGTTGTTGACGACGACGTCGAGCCGGCCGACTCGCTCGACCGCGGTGGCGATCGTCTGCTTCGCCGCGGCGGCGTCGGTGACGTCGAGCGGGAGCGCGATCAGGCGCTCGTGCGGCGGAATCGTCTCGGGGTTGCGCGCCGTCGCGACGACGCGATCGCCGGCCGCGAGGGCCGCCTGCACGAGACTGCGGCCGAGACCGCGGGAGCTGCCGGTGATGAACCAGGTCTTCATGGCGCTACGGTGCGACCGACGGTATCCTTTCGCAAGAAGGCACCCGAGAGGGAGATACGCACCTCATGGTAACTGTCAAACGCCCAAAGCTCCTCACCTGCGACGACCTGACCGACGAGCAGGACGAGCTCGCCCGCCACGTCCTCGCCCGCACGTTCGGCGCGTGGTCGATGTGGACGCTCCACGTGCTCTACGCCGAGGCCAAGCCGCTGCGGTTCTCGCGGATCGCCGAGCGGGTCGAGGGCGTGAGCCAGAAGGTTCTGACCCAGACCCTGCGCGCGCTCGAACGCGACGGCCTGATCACCCGGACGATCTATCCGGAGGTGCCGCCGCGCGTCGAGTACGCACTCACCACGTTCGGCCGCGCGTTGCTCGTCCGCGCCTTGCCCGCGTGGAACTGGATCGTCACCCAGGTCCCGAAGCTCGAGCGCGCACGGGCCGCGTACGACGCCAGAACCCGACCCTGAACAAACGGCCCAGGAGAATTCCTCTCCTGGGCCACTTCCTCACACCGGTGCGTACCGCGCCGGCTCGAGCGTGAACCGCCCGCGACCGTGGGTCATGCCGCCGAGCGCGCCGGCGTAACCGAACGTCTCCGCGACCGGGACCTCACCGCGCACGACGCGTTCGTCACCGCGGGTCTCGAGCTCGACGACCTGACCGCGCCTGCGCGCGAGGTCGCCGACGACCGTGCCGACATCTTCCTCTCGGCACGAGACCTCGAGGTGCATGATCGGCTCGAGCAGCGTGGGCTCCGCCTCGGCCGCAGCCGCGTTGAACGCCTTGCCGCCCGCGATCGCGAACGCGAGCTCGCTCGAGTCGGACACGTGCGTGCTGCCGTCGATCAGGACGACCTTCACGTCGACGACCGGATGACCTCCGAGGAGGCCATTGCTCATCGCCGCACGCACGCCCGTCTCGACGCCGCGGATGTACTCGCGGGTCAACGCGCCGCCCTTGATCCGGTGCTCGAACACCAGGCCCGCGCCGCTCTCGGCCGGCCCGACCTCGAGGACGACGTGCGCCCACTGGCCCGGTCCACCCGATTGCTTGACGTGCCTGATCTCGACGCGCGCGACCTTCCGCAGCGTCGTGCGATACGCGACGAGCGGCTTCCCGATCGTCACGCCGACGCCGTGCTCGGTCTCGAGCTGCTCCGCCCGGACATCCAGGTGGAGCTGGCCCATCCCCGCGAGGAGGGTCTGACCCGTTTCCGGATCCGACTCCAACCGCAGCGATGGATCGGCCGCGACCATCCGGCCGAGTGCGATCCCGAACTTCTGGCGATCTTCCGATCGCTTCGGTTCGATCGCGACGCGCACGACCGGCTCCGGCGCGACGATCTTCTCGAGCACGACCGGCGCATCGACCGAGCACAAGGTCTCGCCGCCGGCGATCGGCAACCCGATCACCGCGCCGATCTCGCCCGCGCGCAGCTCGTCGACCTCTTCGCGGTCCGCCGCCATCAGCTTCACGAGCCGACCCACGCGCAGCCTGCGCTCCGCGCCCGCGGCCAGCACCGTGTCGCCCTTGGCGAGCACGCCGCGATACACGCGCACGAAGCTCAGCTGACCGTGCTCGTCGAACACGATCTTGAACGCGAGCGCCGCGAGCTCGCCGTCGACGCCACCGCGATCGCGCGGCGAAGGCAGCAACGCCACCACCGCATCGAGCAACGGCTCGACGCCGCGGTACTTGTACGCCGACCCCGCCAGCACGGGCACGATCCGTCCCGCGATCGTGGCACGCCGCAACGCGGCCCAGATCCGGTCCGGCTCGACCGCGCGTCCCTCGACGACCGCCGCCAGGATCTCGGGATCCTCGTCGGCCGCCGCCTCGAGCACACGCTCTCTCCAGTTGTCAAAGACCGCCGGCGTCCTCACCGGCGTGCTCGGCACGCCATCGCCGGGCCACGTGACGTGCTCCATCGCGACGACGTCGATGACGCCCGTCAGCACGCCGTCCTCGTATGTCGGCACGGTGATCGCGACCGGCTTCGCGCGAAGGCGCGTCGCGACCTCGCCGATCGCCCGGGCGAAGTCCGCCCCCACGCGATCGAGCTTGTTCACGAACACGAGCCTCGGCACGTGATGGCGATCCGCCTGGCGCCACACCGTCTCGGTCTGGCTCTCCACGCCGGCCACGCCATCGAGCACCACTACCGCGCCGTCGAGCACGCGCAGCGACCGCTCGACCTCGATCGTGAAGTCCGCGTGTCCAGGCGTATCGATCAGATGGATGCGGTGCCCTGCCCAATCGCAGGTGACCGCCGCCGTGTTGATCGTGATGCCCTTGCGCTGCTCGATCGGATCGAAGTCCGTCGTGGCAGTGCCGTCGTGGACCTCCCCGATCCGATGGATGCGTCCCGTGTGGAACAACACCCGCTCGGTCAGCGTGGTCTTGCCCGCGTCGACGTGCGCGATGATGCCGATGTTTCTGATGCGATCGAGGTCGTAACGTTCTCTCCGGGTCATGAGACCCTCCAAATCCGGAATGCGTGAATGGTCGAATTCACAGCTCCCCGGCGGAGACGAACCACGACGCCGGCATCGACCGATGCCGCGTGGTCACGAGGACAAAGCTCCGCCAGGGCCTAGAAACGGCCCGGAAACACGCACAGAAAGGCGTAGGAGGTCCGCATGACGAGTCGACAACCTACGGATCGGCCTCCAACCTGTCAACGTCGACTTGACAGCCGCCCCCTAACCATTTAAGAACTCACACCTCGGAAGTCGGGCGAATAGCTCAGCGGAAGAGCGCCGCTTTTACACAGCGGTGGCCGCAGGTTCGAACCCTGCTTCGCCTACTGAAAATCTGGAGCGGTAGTTAAGTTGGTTATAACGCCGGCCTGTCACGCCGGAGGCCGCGGGTTCAAGTCCCGTCCGCTCCGCCAACGAGCCTGGAACGAAAGTTCCGGGCTCTTGGTTTTGGTGCCACGCGATTGACGATCGAGCTCGGTCGCGCAGCCGCGCGA
>Ga0307509_10004970_pt1 | contig 18803 bp, 18 predicted proteins | sample 10_EM_MG_FD_202245 | JGI IMG/M metagenome (GOLD analysis project Ga0307509, IMG submission 202245) | Populus trichocarpa ectomycorrhiza microbial communities from riparian zone in the Pacific Northwest, United States - 10_EM | ecosystem: Host-associated > Plants > Roots > Unclassified | place...
CCGCCGGAGCGTTCTTTCTTTTTGCCCCCCCCCCCCCCCCGAGCCCAGACCTTACTAAATCCTGCAGAGGACGACCCGATGGCAGCTTCAACTCTACACGTAAGTATCATGATTAACGTCCCCGTGGAAAATGCAGGCTCCGGGAAGTATTCTTTTAAATACTGTCAAGTCCGTCTACTATTATGGCGGAAGCGGGGGTGAGCAGTCTTATGCATGATGCATGCATTTGGCAAATTTACCCTGAACCACCTTGCGGTAGAAGGGTTAGGGGTTTTTTCCCCAGCTTTTTTTTATAGTTTTTTTTCCCTCATATCGTAACTGGTCTCGTGGAACCTGCGCTCGACTTGTCCCTATGCTGTCCGTTTTATCCCGATGTTTTCCTGCTTTCTCTGATCCTTGGTGGGAGAGCATGTCCATATTAACCGCCCCCTGCAGAATGGAACCGACTGACTTGTGACCCGAAGGAGCTGGCTTGGTATCATATACGGTTGGTGATTTTGCTCCATGGCGGTTTGTGGGGTACAGTGCTCTTAGCGCCCTACTGGTAGCGCGGAAGCCGGACAGAATGCCCTGAAGGCGGGGAAGCGCTGTCTATACCTTGTGCACGCTATATCGTACCACACCCGTTGGGGACACGGTGTTGGTATTATAGGCTCTTTGGGTGGTTTATGTGGCGGATGATTATGCATTGGATTCCTTATTAATACCTTATTCCGGAATGCGTTACATGTATGGATGAGAAGGAGAAGAAGAATAGGGAGAAGAGATGGAGCTTAATCTATCGTAGCGTGCCTGTGGATACGCATGGGCTTCGCTAAAACGAAGAATCGCATTGATGAGCTACATGGAGCCGTTCATGCTGATACGGGTAAATCGCTTTGTTTCATTTACCCACAACAGATTCTTGGGCTGGCAATCTCGATGTATTGCAGAGGAGAGAAAGCCATATGAATGTTGGGGTGTCCGTGAGTAGTGCTATTGGCCCATTCATGCGATGGGGGCGTAGCCTTCAACTTCGAAATATTTTAGCTCACCGCGCCTAGCATGGCGGTAGGGCTTCCGTTTAATGGAGGCGGGCAGATCATACTACGGCATTTTTAAAAGAAAGGAGAATATTACGGGATGATTCTTAGTATTGGTATGGACTGTGGGCTGAGCGCGTCCAGTGAAGGTTTATCAGATGGATGGTAAGAGGTAGTGCAATGTTGGAAAGAATATAGCTAGGCCTTGCCAAGGGCTTTGGAATCCATTCAATGCTTGTTTTTGTTTGCTGACGGGTTGTATTGCTGGCAGCCTGGATCTGAAAGACTACCGCTGAGCTGTAGGCTGGACGTATCCCCTATTTAGCAGATCTTACCGAGTTGCCGTGCTGTGAGACCTTCGCTCTCGGATACATTGCTCGACTCCTTGGTTGTTATAATTGTTATAACATTGGTGAGGTGGTATTGCTTGGGTTCTGCGCCTTTGATGTTTTATCACCGTACAGAGACTAGAAAACACTATTCCCAGTTCGAAACTGTGTGGGATGTTTCTGCCAGAGGATACCTAAGGAACCATAAGAATCTGCCCTGGGCCTCTTAGGGAGGCAGCATGTCCTTTCACTTGGGGAGACAGGATCTACCTTCCAGCGGGATAAGGGTTTCTTTCAAGAGTAATGTTATGCGAAATGCCCAGCTGGGACAGTGGTTGAGATGCCAAGAAACAATCAACATCCATTCCAATTAGCAGGAGCATAGGAGTTCAATCTCCTATCGTTTGAGCAATCATCGGACGATCTGTTACGTGGATAGGAGAATCGGGAAATCTTGCTGCATAGGGATTGAGGTCTTGCAAGCCTTCTGTTAGGAGAGAGAAACAGGGCTAGTCAGTCCTTCTACTGGATGGCAGAATCCTACTCTAGGCTATCACCCTCTACGTAAGGTCTGCGATGGGCCGGGCAGCAGAAAGGAGAAAACAAATTCCCCCCTTCCTTTTGCTTCCTTTAGTTTGGGGCAGTAGCTGCGGGTTCTGAGATGCTATAGGAATTTCTAACCCTTTGGGTTGCCCATAAACCATTGGCCCAGCGTTTTTTTCCTTGTAGACTTATTTTTTCCTAGCAGGCTGGGTAACGGTATTAGCTATAATAGTAAACTATATCGAATTGATACTGTGATCATTGCGCCGAAGCTCGGGCTATTGCTAGGGATTGTCTGAGAAGCTTATGATTAGAAATGTGCAACATATAATAGCACAACCCTCATATCGCAAGAACGGCTAAAGAGAGAGGTGGAATCATGAATATCGAAAAGGGAGGGCTCGAGGCTATTGAAAAGAGCGGATGTTCGCCAACCGCTGACTTCCGGGAAGATGAGATTGGGGGGTTTCCGAGTTTATAGAGGGGATTTTTGGCGTAGAGGGAGACTAAATACCAGACCCAGTCAAACTTTGGTAGAGGTTGCCGGAACGATTGGCTGCTACGACTTCCGTACCTATCATACCCAGAAATTAGACAGTAGCTATCTCCTATTGCTTAATAATTAATTTCCGTCGCTCTTTCTCCCATACTCTACGACAGAGGGGTCTTGTCTCTGGTGTTTCTTCTTTCAGATGCGAGTGATCACTAGTGACTTGGGTCAAGCTCGGTAGGAGTGCATGGGTATTATGTCATGTATTATGGTGTAATATCACCGGACCCCCAACCCGAGGTATAATAGCGCTTGATTTTGGGGAATCTATGAAGTATGCATAATGGAGTTGATATCGTAATCGCCCCACGGTGAGCGACTTATTGCCCTTGAGATAGCTGGTTTGTGCATTCCAACAAGCCTTGGAACCTCGCTGTGAGCATGGGTTTTGAGTTTAATATCGCTAGATCCTCTAGCGTCGGGAATTGCGAGATGAGCCTGACCACAGGTTATCTTCGGTCTGGTGTTCGCAGGGCGTTTCTTGCGCTGATGCTGGTCATGGAGTACTTTATACTACTGGAGGGGGCCCCGGGATTTTGAGGGAGGTGGAAACGAGCTATAGTAGTCCTTTTGGTCCGTTATTGCCCGGTTTGGGGGCTCGGACATAACCCCTCTCGGTTTTCCCTACCCAGGTTTCCTTTATGCTGGTTTTGGGCCTTTTTTGACTTGAGTTAGCTAATCTCTTAGCGATAAGGCGACCTTCTATGAAGGTTGCTTCCTGATAGCTCTGCTTTTGCCCTTTTTATTTTTTATTTCTTGTCCCGTGGCCATACCAAGGATGGTTCCTTGTTGAGTGGGTGGGTGCCGATTAGATCGATCCGATGCTGCTTTTATGCAGGTAGTTGTGTTCTGGCCGGTGACCTGGCTCACCTCGCCTTGTTCTTGCAAGGTTTTCCGATAGAAGCGCAGGACGTAGACTATGGTACTAGGCACCATGGAAGGATAAGGGTGTGCTGGTGTATAGTAATATGTGGCGACAGTTACATAATCGGTGTGAGAAGTGACTTGTCTGATAGCATGGAAAGAACGGAAAATAACAAGGGAAGTATACCCTGAGCCCAATAAGCACTGGGGATACCGCTGTGAATATTTTTCCTAATTCCGGGGCAGATGGAAAACACCATAATCCCTCATTCGCTCGAACATTATCCCAGACCCCGGGAACGATTATTCCTGTCTCGATCATTCATCTTGCTGATGGTGGGCAAGTTTCTCCGATCGCCCTGGACACATAGGAAGATCGGGCTTCGCTTTGCCCTGGGTTCTGTTTTAGTGAAGATGGCCCATGATACAGGTAATTATTCCTAGAGCCGAGTCTTCCAATTTTGTCGCGGTAGAGGGCTGCAAGATGACTTGAGGGAATAAAGTTGAGGGGAAGGTAGTAAGGAATGGGGCATGATGCTGTTGTGTTGCTTGCAGGACTGCGAGAGGGGAAGACGATCTGGGATAAGGGAGGTGGCCATACGTTCATGAGATATATATAGTAGGCGATAGAAAGGAAACAAGGAGAGTGAGCTGGGTTATGCTCCATTGTGGGGCGTTCTCTCCTGGACTTCGTGTATGCATGGTATGGGGGAGGTATATGCCCACTAGGAACAGCAGTGCTTTGAAAGTTAAAGAAAACATAGTATAAATGTGATCCATCATGGAACACTCCCCGCTCACTGCCTGTCACTCGGTCTCCCGGCAAACCTCGCTGTTGCAATATGCGGCCGGCACTCAGACGAAGAAGTGGTAATAGATAACAGTCAAGAATTCTTATTGTGACCGCAACCATCAATTGAACAATAAGAAAGACATAGCTTAGCTATATGGTACAGTGGTTTAAGCCCAGCCATTACCACCGAGATCTCAACAAGGAATTAGGAAACAAAGACATTCAAAGAAGCCACATAGGAAGAACAAAAGGAACAATAAAAGAGCGGACATTCAGCCCAGACAAGGACTGAGCTTGGGAAATGGAGAGCTGAAAGAAGCATTAGAGAGGAGAAAGAAGCCATATATGATACGAACACTAGTTACATTCGAATCCGTGAAGGTTCTGTCCATTTGTCTTGGGATATCTACTAACGGGAGAGTAGGGTTGGTAGCTAGAGTCGGGGAGGGGCAGGCGTGAGGTGAAAGGAGATCTGAAGAAAGATTAACAAAGTATGTTAATGGTATGAATACTATCCATTATGGAACACTCCCTGCTCACTCCCTCTCACTCGCTCTCTGGGTAAACCTAGTTACATTTTTTGAATCCTTGAAGGTTCCGTCCATTCGTCTTGTGATATCTACTAACGAGAGTAGGGTTGGTACCGAGAGCCGGGAAGGGATAGGCATGGGAGGAAGATCTGGAGAAAGATTAACAAAGTAGATTAAGGGGTGTGGGAAGTGAGGTGAAGAGTGTGCAAAAGTGAGTGCTATTGAGAGCCTTTATCGCTCTAGAATTCGCATGCTATGGAACATCTTCTTTTACTTCCTTATACCAGTGGTGTGGTTCGTATAACGAGCGATGGGGGGTTGTGTATATTTCTCGTGTTTTGATGGGTTGGTTAGTGTGTGAAGTGGTATGAGTGGGGATAAGTATCGGCAGTATAGTAGGAATTTGGCTCGTGTATTGTGGACGACTTTTTATGAAAAGGGATAGCGAGGTGGACGGGAGTGTTGGATAAGATGGAGAGCCAACGCAAGTATGAACCCTCTCACTCAGTGGGGTCCGCTGTTGCTGCCAGGGAGGGAGGATTTCAGTATTGTGTGAATACTAAGTTAATAGGGAGGAGTGGAAACCTTTGGTCGTGAATATTAAAACCCTAAGGCCCTTTAGGAGCGAGCAAGTTGATTGAGATGCTCCTGTTGGGAAGCACCCTTTAAACGTAGTGGTGCTCCACCGCTCTAGTCTGTTGATCCAGGGGCTGTGCTTTGTGTTCTGATGGTGGCACAATAGCTTGAGAGAGACTTGCCTCCTAAGGACCACTCAATTGAGCTTGGTCTCTGATGTCTTCCGTCTCAAGGCTAATGCCATTCTGCTGTAGGAAGAGATACCCCTGCTTAAGTAGTAGTTTTAGGCCCCCTCGCGGCTCCCGCTAGCAGCCCCCATGGATGCGTGTTACCCGTTAGATGAGTGTCATTGAGATATAGTGGTATTGAAATCTCATTCCTTCGAATCTAGGGCTCTGGCAAAGGAATTTGAGGTAATAGCCATCACCACAATCCCGACATATGTTACCCCACAAGACCTGTTCCCTAAGGTGGTGCCATTACACTACTATGCATATGCGGCAGAGAGGATAATCTGGCGTTATGGTATGAAAGGCTTCTGACCCAGGCTTGCTACTGGTAATGGCAAGATGGCCGAGTTGGTTATGGCGCCAGGTTAAGGTTATCTTAACACGCATCCTGGTTCGGGAAACCGAGCGTGGGTTCAAGTCCCACTCTTGTCACAAATTTTTTGCGCATTTCTTTTGTTGGAGGATACTTGTTCCCCAACCCTCCTCGGGTGTTCTGGCCTCAGGATTTGGACCCCCCCCCCCTTTTTTTTTGCGAAGTAGCTCTGGTGGGGAATAGCGTTCTAGGGAGCATAGGAAAGGAGTATGATGCTGTATAACATGAGTGAGTTGGTGCTCTGGTCTTAGGACGAACGATGGGGATGAAAGGAATGTCTTTAGTAGCATTAGGGGATATTGATTGAGAGGCGGGAGGCTATACTACCGCTCGTGAGGGAAGCATGCCACACTTCCGGCCATAATAACGATCCCCGAGTTATTATATTTTGGCCGACCCCTAGCTTCATAAAAAAAATGAAAATCCTCCTTCCCTCCCACCCCTCCCCACTCTGTAGCGGATCTTCAGGTGCTCCGAAACCCGGCCTTGTCACTAAGGTTTCCCTCTGGGTGGTGCATTGGGGATCGATCCTCCTACCCAGCTGGGGCTATCCGGCAGAAGCCATGTTCCTTATGTCCTGTTTTACTTGAATCCTCACCCCATTCTCACTATCGAATACCTATTTGGTTTCGCTCCTGAACGCGTTACACTCCCACTAAAAAATACTGGCGATCGTAGGTGGCCTAGATTCTGTTTGAAAGATGTTTGTCTCACTGACCTCCACTGTAGTTCAGGGTGCCTTGATATGGCTTGAGAAAAATGAGGAGACACCCATGGAACAACTCAAAGGCTCAGACGATCGGCCACTCAACCCCGGCTCGTCTCCGGTCCCTGTCGGTAGAGGTGGAGATGGGTGCAATGGTGATGAAAAGCCCGAAATCCCTGGTACTGCTGCTAGTATCAAACGTTCTGAGTGCGGTAAGCTGTTTTCGGATGCGGCTCGCGCAGAATACCACGCTACAATAACGTGAGTCGGGAGTCCAGGCAGAGCCTTCCGACTGCCATGGGACCCAATTACCCTGCACATTACTAAAGGCTGAAACAGCCAACACACGGTGGTCGAGGAATCTATGGAAATTGTTGAATTTCTGATTATTGTCTGAGTCTTCCATTGTCCTCAAACAACGGCTTTGTCTAAAGCATTTCTTTCCTATATCATTGCGCTCTATTGGGTTGCATCTTTTGTGGTGGTGAGACATCATCAGTTGGGTCTTGATTACTGAGCAGCTATTTTTGTATCAGCTAGGCTTTATTGCGCTCTCCAGGTTTGGAGGCGTACACTCAGTTGAAACACATCATGATGATGCATTCGGAGCTGAAGACAGGAAACCGGTTACTTTTCATGACGGATGAGGTCACTTACATTCCCTATATATGTTTGGCCTTTTGGCCCTTCTCTTTGGATAATAAGTAAGAATGATACGGCGAGCAGAAGTTGTGCGAATTCTTTACAGTTTCGCGTTCACATATTGAGGCACAATTACAACAGAAATCATTCAACCCCTTGCAGCGGAAGAAAAGGTTGCAAAACTTCGGGAACTTCGGGAAAAGTACTTTCAAACTTGAAGATAGGAGGCGGCTTGTGTATACTATAAAAATCGTGTGATTAGATTGGCTGAGAGAAAATTATCCCGTGTGAAGGAATTGTATGCAGTGTCCGGGAGGTGGGGCCATGTGATTATAGGGATTGGGTGAGATGGAGAGAGAGAGGGGGGGGTTGAGAAGTGGGGAGACACCATGTATGACATTGTGGGGTGGTGAATCCGGGATGCGCGGGGGGGGTGCCTGAAAACGTGTGAGAGATGGTGTCTAAATCCCCGCTACTTGCTTTTGTGTGCTGTGGCACATTCTGTGCGCTGTGGGGGTCATGGAGAGCTCTGTTGCTGTAGGTTGGTGGGTGGCCGAGCGAGTGATGGTGTGTGATATGTGAGTGATAACGGAGTTGGGGTACTGACTCTTTTGACTACCTGTTCCGTGATGCTGCTATCGGGGGGTTAATTAGTTAGGATTTGATTCTTGGAGGATAGCTAGTGTTAGGTACTAGGAGGGTAGCTGAAAGATGGGGGGTTTCCTCCGAAAAAGAATAGTTTCCTTAGTTGTGAGAGATAAACCGTGCGGGGAAGTTCCATACTGAGTCCTAATCGGCCGACCCCACAGATTCTGCCCCTAGGTTAGTAGATTAGGCTTGTTTCAGCTGCTGTGTATCTTTTAGCCTGATTTTTCCTCCTTTCTTTTTTTCCAAATCAATTGCGGCCTCAGATGTCCTCTCTCTTGCTCCCTTGTAGCTTCCTGTTTTTCGTAAGATAACCTCCTGACCAGCCAGGAGAACAATCAGTTCAAAAATAGGCCAAAAAGCGAGAAGAAATGGGAAATAGTTATGGAGGGTCAAGTGCTTAGCGAGACCGGTGCCTGTTCCCCCGTCTGCAGCCTTGCCTAACGCCCAGCTAGTTAGCAAGCCATTCACCCTTGGATATATACAAACTAGGTAACAAAAAGCACATTGGTCTAGGCAGAAAACCATCTACCCCATCTTAACCTGGAAAGCCTCTCTACAAACCACTTATACAAACTATAGTATATAGGTGCAAGATATCGGTTACATCAAGGACCATGAACCCTTGATGTGGGGTTTACGGCTTGGTTTCGTGAATGCGACTACTGTGCTCACCTGACCAAATTGAAACCGGGTACCGAAGGTGGCTATCCCGGTACAAAATGTCTAGTTTCAACTTGGCCATGCGAGTATGTACTCTATCGAACTCCCGGCAGTGGGGTAAAAGCGGAAGTGGAAGAGAAAAGGGCTAAGTTAGGGGAACTCCGATTCTCCCCCTCTTACTTGGTACGTAGTTTGGCATGGGGGTATGTATCACTCTCTTTCCGAGAAGAGGGTAGATGAGTATGGCGTGGCAGAGAGCAGATAGCAATGAGAACGGAGCGAGAATAGCATTCGTAGGGTACGAGTTGAAGGATGTAACGGTATTGGATCGTACTAAGCTCGGGGCGCTATCCTATCCCAGGTGTCTAGTTCCACTTGCTACCGTACGATCTCCCGATTTTTTCCCTTAGCTGTTCTCAGCGACAGCCTCCACGAGGGGCATGACGAATACAAGCACCAGCAGATAACGAAAAGGGGATGGTGTTACAAATGAGTCGAATTTGAAAGTAGATCTATGGGCACTTAATCCTGGCATGTAGTATTTACAGCCAGGCTCATATGAGGACAAAATAGTTGGGGGGGGGGCCTTTTAAAACTCGGCAAGGTTTGTTTTAGGATTTGGAGGGTACTCTTAGAATAGGTATTAAATATACTTCTTTGCTCTCTGATGGGGAATAATAATGCTATGATATCCCTTGTTATAGTTAGTCTTATGCTTATTAAATAGACCAGCTCCATGCAGACTTGAAATCAGCCTACTAGTAGCTCCTGCTTAGGCCAATGCTTCTGAAACCCCCTCAACAAATCTCTAGAGCGCGATAAATCAAACACACTCACAGAAGATCTTAAGTGCAGAAGTCACAGCAGCCCAGTTACACGAGTCTGAGGCCGGTGCTATTCTGGGTTGGCTGGGGCTTGACTTGCCGAGTCTGGAACCATCACCAATTCTATAATACCAGAGAATCTCTACTCTATTAGCATTCGGAATTTGCAGCTGCCCCTTTCCCCCAAATCAAAGGAGGCAGAGCAACTCATTTTTTATCATACTTAGAAAGAAAAAAAAGCTATTTTATACCCGCCGATCGCGGACCTCACCCCTAGGTCCCTTAGGGGTGAAGGTCCAGAGTCGGATGCTACCACCTTCTGTCTCCCAGTTCCTGTAGGTTTCTACCCTACGTGATAGGTAAGAACAACTCCCCCCGAGGGGAATCGAACTCCTGGGCTCCTGCTAAATTGCACAGGAGGCTAATTGCTTTTCAACATAATAACCACTGCGCCAGCTAGGTATTTTCACATCATATAGCTACAAGAACAAATACTTATCCCGTTGACTTGATTTTCCTCTCGCCCGGGGCTAAAAATAACGATCCTATGATAATATTTATTAAATATTTGAGAAAATGGAGAAATTGGCCCTGCCTTGAAGCAAGGAAGGAAGGAAGGAAGGAAGGAAGGAAGGAAGGAAGGAAGGAAGGAAGGAAGGAAGAAAGGAAGGAAGGACGGAAGGAAGGAAGAAAGGAAGGAAGGAAGGAAGGAAGGAAGGAAGGAAGGAAGGAAGGAAGGAAGGAAGGAAGGAGGGAGGGAGGGAAGGAGGGAGGGAGGGAAGGAGAGAAGGAAGGGAAATTATAAATGTTAATTGATGATAGCCCACAGTAGGACCCCATTGTGATATATGCCGGGCGCCAACCACAGCCACCATAGCACCGTTACGGGAGGGAGCTCTCCGATATTTGCCAACACGGGGGGAGCGCTACTGTCATGATTCAAGTTAGACGATGATAATATGTTGGGTTTTCGATATATCTTACTCTTAAGAGTTCTTGGACTCGTCCTAACACAAGCTGGTATCCTTTGCTGTTGAAGACTGATTTCTTGAAGTTGATTAGGGCAATACAGTAACACATGGATACATCCATCTTATAAAGAAATTGAGTTCAGCCTTAATCTATTATCATGCAAACCACGGTAGTGAAATATGGCCCTTGCGATTACCTCTAGTAACACCACTCTATTAAACTAGAATCTGCCCTCACTAAACTTGGGCCTTTGGCAGAACAAAATATATCAAATGTCCCAAGGCATAAGCTTGGAAGGCTTACTGTTATGACAAGATTTAGCAAGTTACCGGGAAATGGGAAGCAGAGTGACACAGTGATACTGCTTGTTTCCTATGACACCATGAGGTCCTTGGAGAAGTGAAATGTGAGTGCAATGATGTGAGTGCAATGGAAAGAATGCGTGGTAAGAATATGTAGACATGAAAGGTAAGAGGTGGGAATGAAGAGTATTAGGCTCTACAATAGAACAGGATACAGGGTAGGGAGAGGGGAGGAGGTATGAGAGATATGTGGGATATGGCTCTAATTCATGCAAGTGGTCAAAAGAGCAGTTCAGGAAATCTGTGTTAACGCTGGCGGATTATGTATGGCACAGTGGTAGACGATAGAAAGAGAATTCACACAGAACTTAGGAACTTCTCTCTCACGCTCGTTATATTCACTCCAACTAACTAAAAAACTCACGGTAGAGACAGGTGTATAAGTAAAACATAGGTAGCACTTCCTGATCCTCCCATCGGTCACCACACCTATCTCTCTCTCCTTCATGCCCTTATTCCTCCGTACACTCCCGTGATAAATAAAGGAAAGACATGTCGATCCAATCTCTTTCATGAACTGTGAAACATTCTATCTCAATCTCCCAAATCATCCGCAAGCATCTAAACAATCTTTCGGGCTCTCCCGTGTATTCCGGGGTCAACCACTTCAGTCCAACATTCTGTAAACTATCTAAGTTAATTTCAATCATCTTTTGGCGTTTTTATTGGAGCTCGGCCATGCTGAGTCTAGCTTGCACACAGTTTGTGGCCCAATGCTGTTCTCCTTGTCATGTTTTTTCATTTTAACCTTCGCTATATCCAGGTAAAATGCCACTTTTTTCCAGTAGCACATTTCTCAGTAACTTATGCAGCCTGAGTATCCGAAAGGTACTACAAAAACGGATTGTATTGAAATGGGGTCCCCATCGCCTTATAATCTCGTCTATCGCCGACAATTCTAAATCTCTTTCCAGAACAGGAAACCTCGGATAGGCCCGCTCGTCCTAGCCCGGCTAAGATCTCGCGAGAGCTTCCTATCGTGAAAATACCAACAAGGGCCAAATAGGAAAAAGAAAATAGCAATAAAGATAGGAATAAGAGCCCAAGAGAACGGGAATGTACTCGTAGTCACGGACCGTTCCCCGGTTGCCCAGGCGGGCCTTGTGCCGATGGGGAGTACTCGTAGACAAGAAAAGCCGGTTTTCTATTAGGTTTCGCCCTCCTCCACCTCCATAGGCGCTAGCGGGAACGCTTGTCCGCTCGCCTGTCTTTCTGCACTTTACCACCGCGGTTTTGGGAACGAATAGCTTTCTTCACATGTGAAGTGTAAGAGTGAGCAAGGATTTATAACTTATATTTCTTTTTCTCCCTACCCCTCCATTTTTCCTTCACTTATCGCTTATCTCACAGGAACTTTTATCTTTTCCCTTCTGTGTGTGTTCGCACTCGTACTCCGCTACTCCGGATTACCTTGAACCCTGCTGAACGGTACAAAATCTGCAGCACCTGCGAGCCATCAAAGGACGTCACCCGCTGAACCGGACAGGGGGTTTTTGGGTTCGGATGAAGTTTCTCCAAATCTCTGCCCTGGCCCCGATAGAAAGTTGACCTGCCAAAGTAAATGCTATTGTAACCCATGAGAAAACTATACTGAAAGGGGGAAAAACGCAAGGTCCAGCGAAAGGCCTAGAGAAAGCCAGAGGGACCCGAAGAGCGTCGGGTGACAAGAAGGGGAAAGGAGTAATGAAAGGGAAAAGGGAAGCCAAAAGGGTTGGGGCATTGTGGTACAAGTAATGGCAAAGAGTAGGACGACCCTAAAGAACATGCGCGCGTATGTCCACTGAACGGACGACTAGAGGCACTAATACGACCTGCGTATTTGTAGTTGTGAAGCTCTTGATGGGAATGGAGATATACCTTTTTTCTTCTTCTTCAGATAATAGGATTTTTCTCTCACTCGTTTATCCTAGATATCCTGTTGTCCTGGATGAAATTCCTCCCAAATTTGGCCATCCGGGATAGCGGGGTACGTGGGCACTACTTTTTTTTTTACGACCCCTACGCATTCTGTAGCTTCCCCGTGGGGTTGCACGATGAATATGGGGCGTATGGTGGGGATAGAGAAACGGAGATTCCCGTTCCCAAAGATTGTTTTTTGTGAGAGCCTCACGACAGGATCAAAGCCACCCTATCCTGAGTTGCCGGAGGACTCGGACTTGTTTGTAGGGGTTGAGATGTTTCCCCTTCCTCGGGCTCACAAATGGAATTCTTTTCTGGCGCTCCTGCTGCCTGATAAATATCATTGGGTGGGCTTGGTCCTCACATTTCGTAGATGGCACTCCGGGGGCTGGAAGCCATAAGGCTGCTATGGCCTGCAATATGAGCATGGGCACAAGGCACCGACATGGAGTCTTCGCACACGCTGAAGTGGCCTACTAGTGAAAATCCTTAAAAACTGGTAAAAGTCTAGGGTTGTAAGTTGTCATTTCATGGCTGCTCACTCGGCTAATTAGACTCCTGATACGAGTTATTAGCTCCCACTTAACTTAGTTGCTTGTGGCTAGAGGGGCCACGTCTTCTATCACTGTTGTACCGGTAACTGATTTACAAGTACCAGGCGGTGGAAAGAGAAGTAAAACAGAACAGCGACCCAGTGTGGTAGCATGTTGCGACGTTTTCCTATGCAGTAAACTCGATGTCTTAAATAGATACCCCTGCTCTCCTCATCTTGCACGGAAACATCTTGCCTGGTGCTTGCGCGATCGCACTATCATAGTCCACCGATGTCATACCTAGTGGGGTATTGCTGCAAGAGGAAGGAAGAAGGTAATTGATTAGAGCTCCGGGACTGAACGGTCCGATCTACAAATCCCCCCCCCCATTAATCTATTAACTATCTGCCCGGCTCACAAAAGTACGGACCCCGTGGCCTCCAACAAGACTCCGAAGCGCCCGAATAATCTCCTTCAAGCAACTAGAGCTCCGTACGAGATTAGTGCAATAGCTTCTATCATCGGGTGATGGCCGTAAGGTAATAGTCCATCACGGGAAGATTGCCTCTCCCGGACATGCATACAGTCCCGGTTTGCAGCTGCATTGAGTGCTACGAGTACAGTACGGTACGGTACATGCGCTTCCAGCAACCCCTGTAATCAAATGCCAAGCATTAAATGGGAGCTTGGCCTGTCTACCCTGTGACCCATACCAGTATCATACGTAAGAAAACCAACGCCTCAATACTCGAGTAGAAGCATTCAGCCCTGGGGTTGAAAAACGGTTATGCAAGTTTTCCGAGTTGAAAAACTTTGGTGCGCAAGGCCTTTTTGCATACAAAACTGACAGATCAGCTAGAAAACTGGCACTCGAAAACCCCTTCAACTCTGGCGCTGAATGCCTCTCAGGGCGTGCAGAGCCCTTTTCTTTTTCGCTTTCTCTCCCTCTTTCTTTTTACCCTCCCAGCGGTGCGGAATTTCCCGCTACTACTCTGCAGGGCGAACCATGATGATAGGCACAAAGTGCGATAGCGCTGTTAGTCACATAGTCACACGGCACTTGCGGGCCTTGGGTAATACGGCCCCAAACAGGAGATGGTATTAAGTCAGTTGGTTGGTTAGTTGCTGGTTACCTAGTTAGTTCCTCGAGTGTTAATGTAATGCAGGCTACCCCACAATTAGGAGCACAAGAGGGCCCAAGGGGGTGGTATAAAGTGAGGATCCTATCGCGGATTAATCGAATCACCCGTCTCTAGCGCATTTGGTCGATCAACCCCTGCCATAGCGCAGAGAAGACTGAAAGAAAATAAGGAGAGTTATAAATATATAACCTGCTTCCATCTCTCCATATTTCTAGCGGTTCCATCGAGGCTACCGTTTGCTTAGCTAGAACATTTCACACCATTTCTACGAACCCCCCCTCTCTCCTTCACGATGCTTTCAAGGACGATCCTCGCTTTACTGGCGGCTTTTGCCGCCGGGGTAGTGAGTTCCCCAGTAGGAATGCCACAAGACTCAGACCAGGATCGCACTGTTGAAGAGCTTTTGGCCATGGATGCAGACCTAGTTCAGACTAATACTCTCGCCTTTACAGCCGCAGATGATGCCCCTAGTACGTTTCCCATAATATGTATATCTACCCCGACTCAAAAACGATAGCTAATGATCCTCCCGACAGCTATCAGCGAACAAACACTAGCCGAAATGTACTATTACGCGGAATTCTCTGCCGCAGCATACTGTGACCCGGATCATGTTCCTGGAACAGAACTAACCTGCAAGGGAAACATCTGCCCCCAAGTTACCGCGAATAGCGTTACCACGATCATTGAATTCGCAAAGTACTTCTCCCCATCCTTCCTCGTCCCAGGAATGATCAAAACTGACAAAACCAAAAAAAGCACCGCCACCTCCGACGCGACAGGCATAGTCGCCCGCGACGACTCCAGACAGACCATAACCGTTGCCTTCCGCGGCACCCATTCCCTGAGGAATTGGTGGGCGAACATCCAGCTCGTCTGGAAAGATGCTTCAGTCTTCTGCTCGGACTGCAAGCTCCACAGAGGGTTCTACGACGCATTCACAGAGGCGTTTCCACCCATCCTTGCATCTGTAACGTCTCTGCGCGCCCAGTACCCTTCTTACAAGCTAGTTGTCACAGGACATTCCTTCGGTGGTGCGCTAGCTACTATTACCGCTACGGAGTTCAGGAGATTGGGGTATTCTGTTGATCTGTACACTTATGGTGCTCCTAGGGTTGGAAATGATGGGTTCTCTAGATTTGTCAGCCGGCGTTCGGGGAATTATAGGGTTACCCATTTAAGTATTACCCCCCCCCCTTCTGCCCTAGTATAGCCCATTACAATAATAGCTCCTAACATAACGGCTGTATGGGGAATCAGATGATCCTGTACCGAGATTACCTCCTGTGGCTCTGGGGTACTACCATATCTCCCCGGAGTACTGGATTTCCCGCGGCGACGGCAACATTAGGGCTAGCGACGTACAAATCTTCTATGGCATCTTGAACAGGGGGGGGAACTCAGGGCAAGGGATTACGCTTAACGTCCCTGCGCACTTGCGATACTTCCTCCCTGTTGGGATTGCTTCCTGTGTCCCGTGGGACATTGATGTTTTTTAAGTGAAGTGCCAAGTTAGCTTGTGAATCGTGATCCAAGATTAGGTTGGGGATTGGGGGCCGGGAGATTTTCCCTTCTCTTCTTTTTGCTGCTATCAACCGTTTTTATATATAGTTAAATTTTGTAGTGTGGGGTGGGGGTTGTTAATATGTAGAGCTTAAAGGTGCAGCAATCTTTTTTACTCGTTTGCTTATGTACGTAGTATAACAATATTATATTATTATTATTATTATTATAATACCAGGTATCTCGATAATGTAATAGGTTAGAATGTATCTAATATTCGCCACCCTAGACCCCTGTAGGAGCGGAGGGGAGAAAAAAAATAGAGCCCAAAGTTATGGTAGTAGGCTGTATCATCAGACAGGTATCCCTTCTCAAGTGTTGATGGATTTAACTTTTGTGAATCGTGACTGCTGTAGCGTCTTGCTGCACCTGCGCTATCCCCATACTCGGGCGGTGCTAGCCTCAGTGAGTGAGGGTTGGTATAAAATAAGACGCTTGAGTTCGTATCTAACTTTATACCAGAGTTGCGAGATTTTGGCAATGAGGGTATCCGTGGGAAGGGAAGTTATCCCCACCAATTAGATTGAAATGGTCCATTCCCCTGTTACCTACTCTACCGTACAGCCTACAGTGCCGGTCCCCAAGCCAGAAACGCCCGAAAACAGGGGAGTCTACCTGCAACTCGGGAAGAGGCACACTACCTGCCCATTAAAATCCAAAAATCGGGCTTCCAGTAGGATAAATATTAGTTCCCAAGTTTACCTTTCATGAAATACCCAGTGTTCCCAAGCGCCCAGTCCGTCCGTCTTGGGTCTGGACGGGACGGACTGCATTATCTGAATGAATTCCCGGGGCGGGCGGGTATATGGGCGTCCGTCCGGATGATATCCCGGGACTGACTGGACGGGACTATAGGTGTCTTATCTTACGCAATGTGCTAAGCCGGGAGACTGGCGGGCCCTGCCGGTTATTGATGTAGTATAGAGGTACCGTATTTTTCAATATGAATTATCTATTAGGAAACCGCCGGAACACCAAGATGCATACCAGATATTTCACTGGTAATCGAAGCAGATGCAGTACCACCTAAACCACCATAGTTGTGGGTTGCTGTACCGGATGAATTGCCTATTGTCGTAGTCAGCAGGTCAGATGGAGCAGAACTCAAAATATCGCTTGCGGTAGATTCGTCATTATGCGTCTCTAAATCGTAGCGAAAGGTCTGGTCAAAGTATGGAGTAATAACCTGTGAAATCGAATCATCAGGACATAAGGAGCCTTGACTACCAGTCAATATGTGCGAAGGCGCCCGAGACATTAAAGTGGATTAGAAGAGGCAGGAACTGTTGTGTATACCTAATCCCTTCATTGGAATGGGGCTCCTTTTCATCTCATACTTGATGTTTGGAACGCATTCAAAGTAATTCTCCCGATACTATCTGACTAGAGATTAATCGCACATCTAACTACCGTATTAGCTAAAATACAGAAATTGTATGCAGCAGAATCTCTGGAACCAATCCCCAGCTCGAGTCAGACAATGGCTATGCACCTGCAGGTAATAAGCGGTGACTGCAGGTGACGGCCGGTGACTATAGGTACCCGTCGTCGCCTGCAGGTACCTATCGGTTACATCCGGTCCCGGATGATAACTCTCGCACCCTTTCCCCAATATTACTATCATACCTCAAGACGGCGGGCACCTATCGTCAACCCCTAAGACTCCAGTCTTCACGAAAGACGGACGCCAGTGCCCGGCACACTAAGGGGCCGTTTGGCCTGACGATTTTGGGATGGCAAACCATGGTTTCGATCCAAACTGTGGTTTGTAACTACTGGACTGTTTGGTTGAGGTGAATTACAAACCATGGTTTGCAGCAACCAGCACCAAATTTTTGACTGTTTCTGACATAGGGTATGAGGTTCTTCCAACCGTGGTTCCACAACCATGGTTTGTAGCTAGCCAAACTTCGCAAAATTGTCACGCCAAACAGCCCCTAAAAGATAACCTCACCGGGACGCCCGCGACTACCGTCCCTCAAGGCCCTACAGTCCGCCTGGGACGGTTGGGAACACTGAAACCGGTATGTACTAAGGAAACACATGCGGGTAACAAAACCTAATCTCCAGCAATCTTGAACCATCCAGATATCCCATGATCCTTTGTGATCCATAAAACCTCTGCCTCAATAATGTGCAAACTCCCGTATGCCTGGTGACATAGAATATCAAAGAAACCATAAATCCAATACCCTATGCCGGTAGTCATAGAGTGTGAAAACAACAAAGCCACTGCTAGGTGTTATCATAAACCACCGGAAACCACAAAGCCACAGGCCCTATACTCGTCTCTCTCATGACCGCATCACCGCAAACCTGCATATCTATCCATCTGCCCAACTGCATAACCCCATGCCCTATAGGCTACTATCCAACAATTCTAGACTTGTAATTTCATCGCGTATTCGGAATCTGGTATTAATAAACATTTATAGCTTAGTGCTATGTCCAAATATGTCTAGGAGGAGCCACTATTACATGTATTATTTAGTTTCGTCTGGGTCAAGCTTCTGCTCAGTTCCCTACATTTGACACGGCCCCTACCATGTGCTCCTACAGTTTTTCCTCACAGCTTGTACCTGGGTATCGGCCCACGATAGTTGTAATAAAAACTCTGCAGGTTTTTGAGACTCTTTCACCCCAGCTTTATATTATGCCCAAAGTAACCTTTTAGAAATCACAACTCACTCCTCTGATATTATTGTTACAATTGTGGTCACCCGCACCCCAAGTATCACCACTAAAAACATAAAACCGGAGTGTTCCGTCACCTAGTCCGATAGGCTAACCTGTTACTATCGGCTGCTTTCCCCCCTTTATATTAACCGAGAAAACCTTTTAAATACCAGGCATTTTTGTGCATACCTTTCGGATACCATCCTTGGCCGAGACATAAAATCCAAAAGGTTTCACATTAAAGCACCTCCTCAAAAGTCTTGGTGAAATGGCCTTTTTGCACCAAAACTCGCCATGTCTAACCAACCCCCGCACCTGGAATTGATTCAAATAATGTTCATGACTTACCTAGCTATTTTCACCTTC
>Ga0307509_10004971_pt1 | contig 18801 bp, 17 predicted proteins | sample 10_EM_MG_FD_202245 | JGI IMG/M metagenome (GOLD analysis project Ga0307509, IMG submission 202245) | Populus trichocarpa ectomycorrhiza microbial communities from riparian zone in the Pacific Northwest, United States - 10_EM | ecosystem: Host-associated > Plants > Roots > Unclassified | place...
CCAATGATACCTAAAGTACTGTATCAAAGTTAACGACCACTGAGGAAATGGAGCAGGGGGAGGTCTCACTCAGGATATCCAACATCAAAGAATAGCTCCATAACCGGAGCATTGTTGTTAATAATCAAATCTGCCTGTACTTGGAATATTTGCTGAAGTGCAGCGGCGGACAGTCCGGAGTCGGCTTGAGAGGCTGCCCACGAAGCAATCGAAGATTGAATCTTGTTCACCGTGTCATTTGCATTGGAACCTAGAGTCTGGTATATATTGGGGAAGGCAATCGCATCAGTGGGACCTCGGCCTCCTACGTCGAATCCATTCCCGCTAGCTCCGAAAGTGCTCATCGTCTATTTATGGCCGGAACAGAATTAGAAGTGGAGGAAATTTGAAAATTGAATTTACCTGTTCTTGTAAGTTCCGGCCAACTGTCTTCAAATCAATCTTGGTTGTGATACCCAGTGGGTCAAGGATAGCAGAATCGCCAATTCCAGAAAGTTGAAGCAATGCTGGGGTCTGTAGAAACCATCAGGCTAGGTCGGACACAGGAAAACGAGTCTGACCTGAATGGCACCCGCAGCTAAGATAACCTCTCTCCTCGCGGATGCCGTATACCGAGTCGAGCCACCACTCGCGGGCGCAAAGTCCACACCGGAGGCGGTTATCGGGATCCCTCCGCTTGCCCAGTTGATTTTGGTAACCTATTGTGGAAATTGTGAGTAGATGTTGGTAAAAATTTGTGATTGACTGTGATACCATATGTTGAGTGAGGGTTAACCAATTCGTACGCTGACTTTCCACGGGAGTAAGATACGCCATGGCGGAAGAAGAACGGTGGTCCGAGTCATGTCCATTAATGGTCTGACAACAGTTTAGTACGTCGTCATCGTGAAAGAGAGAAGAAACACACGAGAGGGGTAATCGAAACACAGTTGGGAGTTCCGCCATTCAAATCCTTAGAATGATCGATTCCCGTGAGTCCGACGATAGTGTTGACGAACGCTGGTTGCTGGGGACCACCATACATGTCGTTTGGATATGTAACTTGGACGGGGCCTGAGAAGCCATGGTATGATGAGATTGACTGCGCTCCTTTCGCAGCCTGTTCGCTATCTGGAGGAGAGAACGTCTCTGACTAGGGGAGGAAAGTCGGTTAACGGTGACGAGATGAAATCATAGATACCGTATCACCTTTTTCATATAATTCCAGAGACCTTGCCAATTCCATCCGACATTTACCTCTGAAGGCTCTAGCAATGTCGACCAAGAATCGTACTGGGCATTGAGCCCACGTGTATAGGCCGCACCATTGATTGACGCTAGTAAGCCCCAATCTTAGTCGGATAAACTTCACAGTATCGTTAGTCACTTACAGCTACCGCCTAGTGTCTTCCCACTAAAATGATTTGTTAGCTAGGAAGTTGAACATGCGAAGCCAGATTACTTACCCAAGAATGGATCTCCCCTGGTCTGTCGGCCATGACCAGGCCAATTCTGTGCCAAACGCTTCAGTATACTCGTAGATATCGAAAACTCGAGGGTCGTCGCGATTATCCGCCCCAACTTCAATCATCAAGACGGTAACCGTAGGATCTTCCGCAAGTCGGGAAGCAACTGTCATTCCCGTTAGACCACCTCCAACAACGATGTAGTCAAACGTCTGTCCATTTGCTGCTGCAGTTGATGTGGTGACACCAAACGCGCGTTTATGAAGTGAGGGGCTTGCTCCCGCAGTCGCGATCGCGAGAGCTATAGAGACGAGTTGGAAACATGTTGGTTTGAGCATCATGGAAGTTGGGAACACGGGCAGACAGGAGATTGGCGCGTTGTTGCTTTTATATCAACTAAAAATCCGTTTTTCGCGTCACGTCAGGATCGTAAATATGGTAATGACGTGTCCATGTGAAGCGAGCAATTGACGTTCTTCTCCCTGGAAGAGAACCTGCTTTTTACGACATAGTCAACATAAACAAGTCGCAAGCAACCGAACAAACCCATATCCGTCCTACTCGGCGCTCGCTGCTCTCTGTAGCATTTCAGACGAACAATTTCAGTATGAGTGTCTCCGCCATTCAATGCGGAGTTGAAAGGGCTCCGCCGTTCGAAATATATGGGCGCAACACCATTGAGTGCATAAATAATTGGTTCTGGCGTGTGAGGAACATTCCCAAATTGGTATGTGTCGTCGGCATATAAGGAAATTTGAGTGACGAAGTGTTGAAACTAAGTAGAAGATGAAGAGGCTGGAAGCCGAGATCGTTATGTATCAAAAAAATAATTGTGGTTGCCACACCGTCGGGCGGGGATAGTTAGGGGTGTAAGAGGAATCCTTTCCAGAGAAAAGGATGTCTGGCGATGCCGACCCATGGAAGGAGTTGTTTCTCCAGCTGCAAAGATGAGAAGCCATGATTTCCTTCCAAAGAAGCGGGCGGGCAAATGCATGCATAGTTATCAAGGTATGGCCAATTCTCCCGCTTGAAATCTCTATCGGGAGCGGGGGGAGTGTAAGCAGTCATCGAGTTCCGGATTGTTGGTGTACTTCAACTTGCAGGACCTGACTGAGTGCTGATTGTAACCTGCCAAGTATATTGGTCGGCAAAAACCGTTCAAGTTGCAGTTCTTATTAACCTCACCTCGCGCGGCACGTGACCGCGTGACTCACGCGGGTTTTGACGCGCCGTGTACACTGTACGTACAAGTTGTCAGTCACGCAACGTTCACACGACTCTGGCGTGCCAACTTCAAAAAGTTCCAAGCCACGCAGTCGCAATGCCACTCAACTTGGCTCGCCGCACTTAACTGCTTCTTTCCTCCATCGTCCAGTATCGCAGTGTTGAAGTCCAGCTCGTTACCATAATATGGGTAGGACTCTAAAATGTTCCTGAAAATGACGTCCTGTTTAGAGATGCAGCTATCCCTTCCAGCGGGAGATGTACAATCTCGCACTCGAGCTCGAATTCATTCCATTTCACTAGATGAGGGAAAGAGGGATGTATTGGCGGCCATAAAGAATGAGGCATCGAAAATGAAGTCTTCGCATTGGATCGGTGCTTGGTCCAAGCCAAGTAAAGGACAGCCACTGAACCCCATCGCCGAAGGGTCTCATAATTCAGGCCTTCAGGATGAAGACTACCGGATGTTTTTTCTGACTATACTGTTCGTGATGAAATAAATTATCAAGCGGCATATGTTGCCTTTGGGGTGCGCTTTCCTTCCATCTGGTAGCACACTAACATCCTTGTACAGCATCTAAATATTGCTCCGATTGTAAGCTGCACAGATGGGAAAATAGTAGGATGCTTGAAATTTGTCGAGGATGAGGGTAAGGAGATCGAAATCGTTCAATATCTTGTGGGATTACCTTCCGAATCCAACCGTACCGTCCGCCCCCCTTGGTATCTGGCGGGTCGATCACCGCCATGCCAGTGGCATGAATCCATCTCACTTCTTTGAACGCCCCCAGATACTCAGCTCTGGTCACTTGCGACACAACTCTTTGAAGCTGTCAAGTTCATGCATGACCGTAATGTTGCTCACATGGATCCCAAGCCTTCCAACCTTCTGATCCCTTCGGAGTATGGCCGCCTTACCGTCGTCGAGTTCGGGCTCTCTTTCCGGCTCAGGAATGAAGCACAAAGGGGTATATTGCACCTGAAGTTGGTCATACGAAATTCAACCCAATCCGCGCCGACTTGTGGTTGGTAGGCAACGTTATACAGGAGTTGTGTATGCTTTGTCGCCCATTTCCCGCCCGTGACTGGTTACTTTTAGTCGACAACCAGCTTCTCAACGAGGATCCCAACAAGCCCCCAATGACATCGGACGTCCTTCAGTGGATGCTGAATTCGAGACTTGAAATTCCACATGATGGTCATTCCTTGATAGGCATTCCACCGCTCGCCGCTTAGCAACTGGCATTCGGTAAGAATCCGTTTCCCTCTAATTCTTTTCATTTTTAAAATCATTTGGAATAGATCGTTCGTCGCGGTCTCCGGTAACAATGCTATTGCAATGGACAACCATTCGGCAACGGGAGGTATCTCTTAATTCTTTAAACACGTTAATCCAATCTTGCGGAATTTACCTTACGAAGGATGCAACCCCATTACGCTGTCAACGCACACACTGGATCATGTGGTAACTTCTCCTCACTGGCGTCTCTTGTCTTTCGCCCATGTATAGCCAGTAAAAAGGGATCGGAGACGCCGTACTGAGTGTCCCTGACCTGAGTGTCAAAGTCGGAAAGAAACACGGCGCAGTTGTTTTTGTCAAGCTCGACCCGAAGCACAAGGCATCGAGCAAGTCGAAATCCTCTATCCGTCATACAAAGTTGAAACCCTGCTCGCTGCGCGCCAGGCTGATTTTGTGATCGAAGAACCCGATGAACTGGATATGGAAATATCTCAACTCGAGGCTTCGAACTGTGCGGTCCAAGGACGACTGGAAGCTTGACGCACATTATGTGAAATAACGTTGGAGAACAACCTATTGCTCCCACCTTCCTATTGGAAACTAGGTGCGAAGTCTCAGTTATTTGGGAAGCCAAATGATTGTAATATATTTATTCTAATATACCTAGGTACGAAATCTATGTAATTACAAGTAAATAAGACAAAGGTAGGTAATATCTCACTTCAGTTATTTGGGAAGCCAAATGACTGAAGATAAGCAGAGCTATGAATGAAGATCGATATTATATTATGAAGCAACGACGGGCCACCTCCGAGTCAGAAACAGAGGCGCATAATAATGGGCTACAAAATTTGGACGTTCGGGAATATGTGTTGAAGCATTTCTACAGCCCACAAACTGGTGTTGTTGATGTCCACCTCAATCGTTGTTAATCGATTGAAACCATTGATAAAGGGTACATTCCCCAGATTAAGCAGCGCATTCACAAAGCCGTCCCCTCCATTTTGAGAAGTGATGTGCAAGTGCTCCAATCCCTCGAGCGACGCCAGATTCGCGATCACCATCCAGTCCAAAAGTTTGGTTTGGATAACGAGCTTTTGGATTTGGTGAAACCCAAAAAGTTCGACTGCTAGAAGCAACCTAAATCGATCAATATCCTCGGGGGTGGGGTGGTAGCTTTCCGGAAGGCGAAGATCGAGAATCGACAGCTGTAGATGTCCCCTCAAAGCCACAAGGACTGAAGTTGTCCTGCCAGAAAGGTCCAATGGTAAAACCGCATGGCGAAGAGTGTTAACGCTGTTCAACAGCACGACGATGTCAGTCATGTACTGATCGGCATTGGGAAGGAAACGGCGTGGATGGAGGGGAGGGTTAAAAACTATCATGAAGAAATTAGAGAGCGATAGGAGGGTGTCTCTGGTGGAGGGATTTGCGGTCAACGCGTCGAATGGGAGGAGAGCGGAGGAATATTTGAGTCCTTGATCGCTCTGGAGGATATGAACTTGAGAAAATCCATCGCGGACAACACTCAAGTGGAGTTGATTGGGAGGTATCCCGAGTTGTACACTGAATCTCTCAAGGAGTTGTTCAGTCCAACCACATTTCGCAAGAACAATAGTGTTGGGGGGCAAAGAAGCCAAACTTCGTTGCAGGACTGTGTCAAAGAAAAGAACGCGTCAATGGCCACGTAACCAGGGAAAATTATGAGCCGATGTGCACCTGTGAAAGGCACTTCACCTTGTATTTGAATGTTGTTGTCATTGTGGAACTGGGACATCTCAGTGAGGGCAAGAAAGAAATCGCTCTGAAGCTTTTTCTCCCTTCCAGCCCCCCATTTTTATACGGATTTCGTCAAAGCTCTACAATTTACATGTAGAGACAGTGGCCCAGTGGCTGTCCGCTTTAGAATCAAAGCGCTGTGGTCTTAAGAATACGTGAGTCAGTTGGGAGCGTGGTCGCGTGAGCATGTGATGTGTTGAGATGTGATTTTGGAGCACAAGGTATAAATGGTCCGTTTTGTGATCATATTAAAAATATTAGTTTATGCATGCTTAGCAGGTCAGGATATCTATGCGGTGGTTTGTGCAACACAGGGCGCTGGATCACTTCACCCAACGACTGAGTAATTTGCAGCAACGACCTTGGAATTATGAGAAGGTCGGGAAAACATGATCAAATAAATATTATGCAGCTAGTAAAGGGAGTAGAGATCCATTCTGTCAAAATAGTCGCCATGACCAGTTTTCTTAAGCTATCTCTTGCACTGGATAGTAACGTGACGACTCGCGGTGGAGAACACTTACACATCAACGTAGTAGTAGCAGGCATTCTCCGATGCAGGCGACGGGAAAGCATTTATTACAACATCGAAATAACAATGACCCCAAGGTAAGATACTGATAAAGAAAGTGTGAGGGGTATCGATGAAGAAGAAAGAAGAACAAAGGAGTGTGAACAACAGCGTCCTAATCTGGAAATGTAATCACCAAGACAAGCGTGCACAAATAACGCGTACACGTGATATAGTTAAAAGTTTTTCTGTCCATAAGACAGGTCAAAGACAGGTTGACTCTCGTCAATGCGAAGCCTTGATCAGATCAGCAGCCTTCTCGGCCACACCGTACAAAGTAGCTAATAGATGGGCGCTAATCTGCATCGGCATCACCGAGGCGTCAACGACGCGAACATTGGTAGTGTCGTATACCTTGAGCTGAGCATTAACAACACCTAAAAGAGGATTGAGTTCCCATTTGCATTGAAAGGAATATGGCGTAAGCCAGTCGCTAACCTCCAAGGCTACGTTTCATCATAGCTGCTGTACCAACTGGATGCGCCACGGACATATACTTTTGCTTGATCCACGACTTCCAGTCCGCATCCGTGCCACGTTGGGCGTTATCCGGGACCGCACTTCCGGGGATCGTTTCACCAGCAGAGAGTGAGCTATATATCAGAGTGACAATGAGAAACCTGGTAGAAAAGAAGTCACCCCCTGGAAACATTACCTCAAAGGCGTAGTCGTGAGCATTTTCCGAGCCAAACGCGCACCGCCGACTTGGATGTCGAGATCGACGTCAACGCTGAAGTAGTTGACAGTGACTTGTGGCGCTTTGAACGGGTCCGTACTCTGTTAATGAAGACGATTTATTAAAGGGACTTGGGAGAGCTAAACGTAGAATGGACTTACGATGATTTTGACGTTTCCTCGACTGAAAGGCAGAAGGTTCCAAGCGAGAATGCCTAGCGTACTAGGAACATTCAGCTTAAATCCATGATTAAACGAAGATCGAATCTCACTCTGGGTAGCCAATGTCAAAGAAGAGTTCCATGACTGGTGCCTTTTTATCAATGATCAAGTCGGATTGCACTTTGAAAATCTGCTGTAAAGCAGCGGCCGACAGTCCTGAACCAGTTTGGGAGGCCGCCCATGAAGCAAGAGAAGACCTGATGCGAGAAGCAGTTGCATTGGCGTTGGAGCCGAGAACCTGATACAGATTTGGAAAGGCGATAGTATCCGTCGGCCCCCGACCACCTTGGTTGAACCCATTTCCTTTAGCACCGAGGGCACTCATCGTCTAAATGAGGTAAGGGGAAATTTCGACAATGGAAAATTGTCAACACACCTGTTCTTGCAAGTTCTTTCCGACTGTCTTTAGATCAATCTTGGTGGTGATACCGAGAGGCCCAAGGACGCTAGAGTCACCAATACCCGATAGCTGGAGAAGGGCCGGAGTCTAGAGATGATTGGGGTGAGAACGTGAAAATAGTTGTAGGCAGAACCATACCTGGATAGCACCGGCGGCTAAAATAACTTCCCTCCTCGCAAACGCCGTATACCTTGTCGCACCACCAGCAGCTGGTGCGAATTCGATGCCAGAAGCAGTGATAGGGATGGCCCCGCTTTTCCAAGTAATTTTGGTGACCTTAAAGGAGATCAGTCGACATAAGGAACGTCCTTTGAAGTTCAATGTACCATATGCTGAGTGAGAGTCAGCCAGTTCGTTCGCTTGGTTTCCACTGGGCTAAGGTAGGCGGTGGCAGAGGAGGAACGATGATCCGAATCATGCCAATTTATTGACTATGTTATTTATTTCACTACTAAATTCCGAATAATCAAGGAAAACATACCAAGGGAGTGATTGAGACGCAGTTCGGTGTCCCGCCATTGAGGTCCTTATATCGATTGATACCGGTAAGCTTGACGATAGTATCAATGAACGCCGGTTGCTGAGGCCCACCGTACATTGCGTTGGGGTAGGTGACCTGGACAGGCCCCGAGAAGCCATGGTAGGAAGGAATTGATTGAGCCCCTTTTGCGGCCTGTTCGCTGTTGGGAGGGGAAAAGGTTTCCGACTGGAATGGATCTTTGGTCAGCCAGGGCTGAGGACTTAAGAAAAGAAACGGATGTAAACCTTTTTCATGTAGCTCCAGAGACCTTGCCAATTCCATCCGACGCTCGCTTCAGAAGGCTCAAGTAATGTCGACCATGCATCATATTGGGCATTTAGTCCACGGGTATAAGCAGCACCATTGATGGATGCTATAACAAAATTTCAGCAGGCAAAGCCGAGGATCGGGGAGGGGAAACTCACAGCCGCCACCCAATGTTTTTCCTCTGAAAATGATTCAGAATTAAATGGAAAGAAATTATAATTAACTCACCCAAGGATCGACCTCCCTTGGTCTGCTCGCCACGACCATGTCAGTTCGGTGTTGAAGGCTTGTCCATACCGGTAAATATCGTAAACACGAGGGTCTTGCCGATTGTCAGCTCCAACTTCAACCACGAGTACCGTGACAGTTGGATCTTCCGCAAGACGCGCAGCTACAGTAATTCCAGTAAGACCCCCACCGACGACAATGTAGTCAAAGGTCCGTCCATTTGCCGTTGCAGCAGAGGTAGTAACACCGGAGGCGCGTTTCAAAAGCGAGGGAGAGGCAACGACCCCAGCAACCCACAGAGCGAGGGCTGTAAATTGGAAGAAAACAACCATAGTGAGGAGATGGAGGAACCTGGCTGGCGAGTGATTTTCTCGACTTTTTGCCTTTGTAGCAACCAGTCAACGCGTCAAAGGTCAGGGTGTGGGACCATTTTTCCCGTTGACAACCTGTTGTGACTTCTCGTCGCTGATACACGTAATTTTGTATCAGATATACAATCACAATCAAGTTTCCTGAAAGAGTTTGCGCCATCAGTGCCTGAACTAAGTAATACTGGAATGCGGGGTGATGACGACATCCTTACTCACCAAATGGCTTTGTCTATTGGAGGGAATCTTGAAGATGAAACTCGAAAGGTTACCATTCTCAAAGGCTGACTTGAGAACAACAAGAGCCAGGTTTTTCGAACGTCCTAGTGGTGGTCTACGTCAATTTGATCAAGCACGGTGTCTGGTCCGCTAAGGACAGAAATGGGTTTGTCCCGGGATTTGCCGAAGTATCAATACTTTGACAATGGTGCATCTTAATAGTCACCCTCCTCACAAATACGCCAGTGGTTATCTGATTTTAGGTCCACGCAGTCTGGTTCATTTAGAAACAGAATACTTGTGCATTCGGGGCGAGACCGAAGCGAATAGTCAGACAGGGAAACTATGCACCCGGGCCTTCGACGCCATCGCAAATTTTTCTCAGAATCCAGCCATTCTGAACGTTAGAATCTGGAGCGGCGGTGATGCGATCCCCGAAATGGTGTTAAAGTGGGAATGGCACCAATTGTTTACATGTTTATCCTCTGGCGACAACGTTGTTTCTTACCTATAGATCAACGCAAGAGTCCTCTCAACACGAAGAGTTCCCTTTCAGTCTCGCTGTGTCCCTCTTCCTTGGACTTTTATCTTTAAAGCCACGATGCAGGCCAGAATCAGGTAGAACTTCTCTAAAATGACGATCTCAGCCTCACACGACTGGACGGTTTTTGTTACTACGCGGTCCGCTTCCTCCAGGTCTCGCCTCTTCGGACTTCGCCTAATTTTTTGAACTTTCAAGGTCCGAATGGGTACACTTGTAACCGCTATACTCCTATCTTCATCCTTAGAGGCCTTGAAAACTGCGATCTTTTCGTTCATGCTGAATTTCAAATATATTGTTTCAATTTTACTTTTCTGACCTCCCCGAACTATGCTCCCACACTTGGGGCGAGCTCCCCTCACATATACTTGCAAGATTCAATGGAAATCCTTTTCTAATAACCGTCTCAGAATCCTCTTTGGTCCATTTCCCTTTGGAATTTTCCAAAGAACCCTCAAATCTCTATGAAAGCCTATCCTATTGGCTGATAAACTTGGATTTGACCCGATACATGTATTTCTCCATATTATTCTCTCAGTCGTTGGAATGTTATCGTCACTCTCCAGCCGTACCGTTCTTTGGGGAGGTCGAGGCGTGTCTCAGATCCATTTCAATTGAGGATAGGAGCGATCACTTGCCCGGAATCAAATTAAATGCAGGCGGCGCAGTGTAGCGCCAATTTCACCTTCTGATCACCAGCTATCATCGTGCAGTACCGACCATTTAGGTGACTTTCTCGTCATTAAGAACACCGCCGATTGTGTAATAACAACCTGGATTTTGGGGTCCTTGTCTCATCCTCCACTCCACAAAAAGGAGGTAATAATACCACAAGGTACGTTCGCCCTCTATCTCCCTTGATTTTACCGACGAAAACGGCAAATCCGACTCTTCATAGTCACCAACATCTCTCCCCCAGATAACGTACCTTGCATCCCCGGACCGGGCTCTGGATCCATGTGTCTTGGGTGGCGTTGAGTCGAAGCCCCTGCTCTCATCAACAAACACAAACTAGATGCTACGAAGAAGACTCGGGCATCATACCCAATTCAGATTACTGTACAGATACCCATCATACAAGCTACAGCTAGCTAACTCACCAACGCGGCAAGAAGCCCCTTTGTCTACGAGGTCTCAGGCTCCCGCGATGCATCCCAGCACAAAAACGCAATCTTGACTCTTGCGAATTCCGATTTCTGTGAGATGCGTTGGCTTAAACAACGGAGTCGATGTGAACGGAGAAAGTACTTCGAGAAATTCCACCAGTTTTGTGTCGGAACAAATAAAAATGATGTACATTATACAGTGCTTAGGCAGTCTACGGTTTTAGTAAGGTACATAGTATAGACGTCGAGGCAAGAAACCAAGGGGAAAGCTTTGGAATGAATAATGCGAGTTTTCAAACATCCACCAATCCAATAAAAAATCTCCAACCTATCCACCGATCCAAAAGGGGTTCAAGAAAAATACCAAATGAAAACGAAAAATGAAAAGATACAGCAAAGGAGGAATAAGGAACGAACAAAAATACACGGGATATGATACATGCCGACGTTGTTGGAAGGGCAAGTCTATTCTCCTCCCTGGCCCGGAGAAGTCGTGTAAGACCATTTTGTCATCTAAGGAGTGGTGGGTCGCAATTCTGGTTTGAGGGTCAATCAGCAATGCAAGTCTATCCCGCTTTGCTGATCAGAATGTGTAGTTTGACCGTCAAAGGTATGTTCCATATCTGAGTGACCATTGGTTTTTGCATATCCATGGCCACGTTCATCGTGTACGATTTGGTCCACCATGCCAGAGTGTGGGAACGGTGAACGCTGTGATATAAAGTGAGGCTGAGACACGCGGAACGTGCTGTCGATCTCAAAGCGCACATCTTCGTTTCGGCCTCGGTGGTGATGTTGTGGTTTGGATTCCAAGGGGTAATCCTGGCGATGGCGCTCAATCATCCCCGGCATGGCGCCCCCAGAGATAGGGACAAGAGGTGAACCAATTCGACTCGATATAGAAGAATCGCCGGGGCTAGCCATGTGCGCGTGTGGATGTTGCGATCCTACAATAGAGCTGAGCGGGTCGGCGTAAGATTGGGGGTAAATAAATTCATGGTTGTCTATTGAGCCGCTGGACCCTCCCTGGAACCCAACGTTCATGCCCATTGGGAGGAGGTTCTGTGAGTGATTACTAATCAAATTCTCTGAGTCGTTCGAACGTCCGTGCGTTTGAGACATTCCCCGAGGGACGAGGTCCTTCATTAGGGGCGATAGAAGGGTAACGGAGTTCTGATGTTGGGAGCGCGATAGGTCCCCTTGACCCTGCGAGTTGGGGTGAGCCACAATTCCAAGTCCGCGCGGGAACTTCTGTAAAATCCAGAATGAATAAACCAAGAAATTTGATTATGAAGAAAGCAACGCACCTGTCCCACATTCTCCCAAGGCTCCATTCCCAATCCCACTCTTTCGTGCCGATCGGAAGGAAATGGAAATAAATTCGGTTCTACATCCCGTTCCAATGAGAGAGGTGATGCCGACATGGGCCCAGTATTCTCCCCGTTTAAGCGAAATACGTTAGGCGCCGTATCGAACGGAAGATCGTGAACTGTTCGGGACCTCGAAGGGAATGGATCACCAACGGTACCAGAATGCGAGTTTCGTCTTGAACGCAAGGAGCCTCTACTACCATTCCCAGAGGACAGACCATCTGGAATATTTTCGGTGCGCAGGAGTGCGCTCCGCACGGAGGGAGGGATGGAGTCTGGGTGGTCAGATTCCCGCGAGTCCGCGCTACTATGGTTGCTGGAGGTTCGGTTGCGGTAGGAAGCTCGGACGTTAGTGGTAGACGACGATTGGGTATTTGGGCTATCGTTATTGCTATTAGAAACTGTGGGCATACCAGTGGTGCTCCCTTTTCCTTTTGGTTTGTTCGGCCCGCGAACTCGGCCTTCTTTGGCGTACTCGCATACTAACCCTCGAGTTATGCATCGCTTGCAGGAAGGGTGCTCGCCACTGCACTATTAATCCAACGATTGATCAATATAACGTCGTCTAATAGAGGAAAGAAGGGTAAAATGAACCGCCGAATACGAACTTTAGCTTTCCTCGTGCGACATTTCTCGCATGCCTGAGCCGTGCGCAGTCGGGGATGCTCCGGGGTGCGGTAGAAGATGCCAGTGTTGGGATCGAGAGAGCCCGCTAACGTCATTCTGTGCCCCGCCGTTGTCGAGCCAGCCGTCAGTCCTTGACCTTTGAAATGAAACGATTGATGATGTACCGGTGGCGGCGATAGTCTAGGCGGAGGAAATGGCGAGGGGCTAGGAAAGGGGGCATACAATAGAGGACCCTGTTGCTGGGTTTGAGGAAATTGTTCGTTGTAAGGAGGCCAACTGTGAGGGGAATCGTGGTCCGGGGAGTGGGGTTGATGGTGGTGTGTGGCTGAGGTGCTAAAGGGGTGCAGCGAATGGTAATTTGCGAGACCATGAGGTTCTAAAGAGCGGGAATTGATGCCGTCCTGACGGGTGAATAGCGGGTGCGGGTGCGGATGGATCTGAGAGGATGAGGCGGGAAACAGTGGTGGGCGAGACTCGGCGACGGCAGAATCTGTGTATGTAAACTCCTGATAATGGGCCGTGGAATGCATGTTATCGTCGTTGTGGACAGGATTCCCCGAGTTATATGACATGAGGATGGTGGGTTATATCGTCCGGTTCGAGGACCTATCTATGTAAACCGCCAAGGGTTGAATTAAATCGGGCGTGGGGCCTTTTTGCCTTTGGCAGTCTGATGTACACTGTATGTTCGAGTTATCAGCTGCCGGGCTCCGGTTGCCCACCGATCGGTAAAATAATGATCGAGAGAGCTTTTCGAAAAAAAAGAAAAAAGAACGAGCCAGCTATACCCCAGATTTGATTGCAATATTCCACTGCCGGTGCCCATGAAATGGTTGCCTGTATGATGTTAGAAAAAAAGTACAACTTGAATGCAGTGCAAAACCGCCTCTGGTACTGGAAATGGAACCTTAGAAAACAGGGTACGGACGAACAAAAAAAAACCAGATTGGGGAGATTATAAATTCGGGGCGAGACATACTCAATTAGGCGATCGATTCGGCTAAATTTCAATCTCCGCGGCCAGCGCCAATGCCCAAACCAGACGCAATCAAGATCAACAAACCTTCGACTTTCACACAAAACCAAGCCCAACAGTTCCAGAAGATCGCACATGGTGCACCAAAAAACGGCTGACACATGAATCCCATTTCTCGGCACCAAGACAGCGTTCCTTCTGTCTGTCACCTAGCGGCGTCGAAGACTCAAGACACGCAGGATGCAAGGAAGGCCGTGCGTCGCCATGATTGAATTGAATCAACAATATGGACACAGCTAATCGAGCTAGCTGACAGAATGACCTAATTACAGATCCTCTACTATTTTTCTCCATCGTCCAGTCCTAACCATGCCCTGCTGGATCGAAATCGAAACACGCATTTCATTTCGTTATTACCCGCGAACAGTGGCTCATTACATTGCATTACACTATTCACACGGCGTTGTGTAGCAAACTTGTAAAAGTAAGCAACTCCGTTTCCTTACGCGAACCCATCTCGTTGTAGCCATCTCGCACCCATGGACTCCGGCCCCATCAAATGCTTCAAGTGTGGCAGATACTACGTGACGTACCCCTCATGTATCATCACGTCCCCATTACCACCGCGACGATGGCACCGAAATAATACTTGTGACTTTCATTCCGTCGTTCCCTCATGCTAGATTCCAAATCCCTGGGCAGTGATTGGCAGCCTGCTACTCCGTTTGGGGGCACTGGTAATTAAACGGTGGTCGTATGCTTAAACTCGAACAACACATGACGGCTACGCAGTCAAAAGGAGGCTAGATGGTACTATGTGAGTAACAATTATGAACCGTCCCGTCACAGCGGTGAGTGCTATCATCTTGAGCATATCAGATCGCTGACGCCTAAATTAAAGCTTACCAGACCTACCAGACCCCAATTTGTTCACCGGGTGCCCGGTGTTCAACGTCAACTTTTACCGACCAGACTTTCTGAAGTTTAAGGAGTTTTTTCTCTAGCTCAGATTAGCCGAGATTGCACTATTCCACGACGTTGTCGCATTCAAATTCTGCAGAGCAAATCTATCTCTGGCCACACATGCCACCCTCTACGAACTGTATGTCCCTCACACCTCGCGTATTAGTAGACGTGAATGCACACGAATACAACGGCGCTATATTCCAGCGGCCATTACCCTCATAGAGCTGTCGTCTCGCGGGAAGTTATTCAAACTCGCCCTTTTGGGGTCCTCACGAAAAGATTCGGGGATCTCGTTTAGAAGATTGAGAATTCAAGCGGGGGAAACACGCAAAAGACAAACCAGACCGCCGGCATGTGTGTATTTGTCATCCCCGACCGTAGCTGAATGTTTAATGCAGAGCCTTCTAGTCGCAATTTCCTGATTCCTTTGTAGTTTTAACTTACTAGGGCAACCGCGAAGGTTGAAGAATTTGAATCGAAATGGAAATAAAGGAATAAACATCATCTGGCCGAGGAGTGCAATGGTGGAGTGACGATACACATAATATATAATATCAGTCTGGAATACTAATCTCAAACAAGGACAGTATTCTGCGCTCGCAGTGGCATATTTGAATTGTTCTCTGTGCCAATTTCTAGCAATGTGGTGATTTCCAGCCTTGTCGCTCAAATTATCAATTTGTGCCGCTAATTTTCTTCCAAACAAACCTGCATTTGAGACGAAAGGAAAAAATTAGGTCGCGAGAAGTTCGGTTGCTGACTTGGCTTACAGAAAGTCTACCAGGTGCACTCTGTATCGTACAGTTCAAGTTCGGAGATTCAGAAGTCCTTCACATTCTCACAGCCATCGCTTCCTTGTTGGAGAAGAATTAACGTAACACATTTAAAATTAAAAGTCTTCTGGAGCAGCGGCGTGGTGACGGGGCCAGCCTGGAGGAGTTCACATCATCAGCAACAATACATCTATTCGCAAATGTACCCATATTACAAAATGGCAAAATAGCCCGTTCAAATAACAGATTCCGGAGGGGAGGGGTCCACCCTTCGCCAATACGCCACAGCCTACGGGAGCTAAAGGCCAACCCAACGTACTCAACGGAATTCGGATCGGTTGTTCTTCTTCTAAGACTCTTCACGTTGAGCCTGAATTCTGTAAAGCAATGTGTATGTAATCTCCCTGAAAAGCGCTTCGCGGGTAACTTACACGAGTCTGGGGCCGAGGCACTCCCAAACATGCCCGCCAAACACAAAAACAAAGAGGTTTCTGCTACAAAGGTTTGTCGTTAGAATACTTATAGGAATCTAATCCACGCTGAACAGAGGTGTTACTTTCAAAATGGCGCTTGGGATAAAGATCTGCTTGACGGGATTTTGGGGTGGGGTTAAGCGCCTGAATTTAGATTCACTGAATGATGTTTACCTGGGAGAGTTCGATTTTGAGCTGGACGAGCCCATGGGCCCTCAGAATTGAAGATGCCATTTGATTGTTCCACATGGTAGGCACGATGCCACGCCACGCAAATCCCCGTGGACACGATGGTTTGGAAGAGAACTCCGTGGATCTGGAAGTTCAGAGGCCTTAGTAACACGACGATGGAAGAGAGTGTCAACAACGAGGCACGTGAAGTGCATCTTGAAAACGCGGTGCAATGGAATCAAACGGGATGAATAAATTTGGAAAAAATCGCAGAGAGATGATTGACGGGAATTAAAAGAAGGAAACTTTCAGGAAGCAAGAAACAGCCCGCGAAGCAACCTCCTTCGTCGATCCGTTGTCAACGCTCTAGATAGACATAACTTTTCAGTTCCCCGCGATCCTCAACACGACTACGACAAACATAACTTCGCAATTCTTCTTATCTTGGGGAGATACGCGAGGGATTCTCGCGCAAGCGTGAGCTAATGACGACAATTCAATTGAAACAATCCTCCGAGGAGCTCTCATGAAAGTTTCCAAAGGGGCAGGCTCAAGACTGCGAGGGGCGCTCGGACTTGGAAAGGTTTGTCCTCTAGAAAGGATATAGCCGCATTCGATACCCTGAAAATCCAGCACGGCGAATATAGCAAGACCCAGAAACGGCGTGTACGTGAATGCTCGAGACTGTGCAGTATTGGACTCACAGAGTCAAGACCCCGGTATGTTGCGCCCTATCCTTCGTCAAATTAAATATACACAGATGATCTGTCCAGGTACTTAGGTGGTTTGTACTGAGCCTTGGGGAGATATTCCTTTGTCTTGCATTGGGTCCGCGGGAACTCTGTATAACGTGCGAGCTCCTAACTCCAACGAGCCCAGGACAGGACACGCTTCCCACAAACCCCGAGAAATGACAGGCTAGAAGGTCTACAGATACCAGACCAGACCAACGTTCAACTACCATCGCTAGAGAGGTCTGTCAAAGGTACGCTAGCCCGGGCTGAAATGAACTCAGTGAGACCATAACCCTTGAAGAACGCCGAGGAATTGTGTCAATTCATCAATATATGATACCAAGCGATGCGGCACCCATGACTCCGATGAGAACCACCCCACGAACACTAGTGGGTCACCTTCGGAGAGAGTTCAATAGAAACGGGACCGAAAGTGAACGCTAGTGATAAATGAAGACTTTTTTGGCCTAGTGGAGGCACTTGATGTGAGCGTTGCGGATACTCAAAAGGGCATCACAAGTCATCCAGTCGAGCCCCTAGGAGGAGTGTCCGAGTTGTTAGATTAACAACGATCCTCTGCCAATCCCATTGGAGTTGACGAACCAAAGGAAGCAATCTTCAGGGGACAGGGGAGGGGTATATTATCGGACCATGCCTTTCAATGGAGATTCAACCAGTGTCTTTTAGAGTGAAGGAGGAGAATTGAGGCCTTGAGCTTGAGGCCCTGAGGCCTGAGGTCCAATCTTGAGAAGATATGTGGTGGTGACAACCGGCGTTGTTGATTGGTTAATTGAGTTGAGCATGGCTAAAGGTTGCGGGAATTCTTGAAACTCCGAAAGGGAGTTGGTATGTTGCCGTTCAAACATTTCATCTCCGTTGTAATTTCGGCACGGCTTGGGTTGGCCACTTCAAAGGCTTCAACTATAAAGCAAAGGCCTTTATGCCACTATAACCTGCTCCAGCTCGGTCCACACAATGTTGGCCCATCGGGCCACCGTTTGGCTGTATAAAACGATGGGGAAATGTTTCTTTCTCCCAAACTCTCACCTCCACCACTGTCTAAGCTTCGTTCATTTTCCTACATCCTAAATTCATCTCCAAAACGACTTTGTGGGATTCTGTTTCCGATGTTCATTTGCTCAGACGGTTCCGAATATTCCCCAATTTTGAGGGCATCGAGAACGCCACTGGCTTCCCAACCTCTCAATCTTCCGTCAAAGATTGACGGAGTCGAGAAACGCGACTGCAAGGCTAAACCGCGACGGAAACGTAAAGGAAAAAATAATGGGCCTCAGCCCGTTCGTCAAGAGCCCGTTCGTCAAGGTACTAATCCAAAATGCCACTTGAACTGCCCACAGCGATAACTCACTCCACATAGAACCGACTCGGATTCCGAATCCCAACCCACTATTAGGTTTGGAGAACCTTGAAAGAAGAGTATCCTTGGATGTTCTAATCGAGCAAATCAAACGCGATTATGCACGTTACACGTCCAGTCCAGATCTGCTATCCCTTCAACAGCAGATGCCAGATTGGGAGTCTGTGTCGCTAAAGGATGAGCTTAACCGCATAATACAAAGCCTCCCATGGTATTCTGATTCATCTGATTATGCTCCTCGGGCTGCTTTGGCGCGAACGCAAATACTAGAGAGGGCAGAATACGAAATTTACATATTTCATGTTCAGGCCCATCTAACAGAATTCGCAAGATGCAGCCAGGTAAGGCGTGGCATTTTGTCGTACTTTCTTGCCCGCAGCGGCATTCGTATCCTTTGTGAATGTTACTCGTGCAGCCAACTAGGAAACGGAACCCCAATGAGCTACGTCGATTTTTTTTATCACAAACTCCAACTCCCTGATTTTGATGACGCTCCTCTCAACTTAGAATCTCCCATTCGTTTTATCA
>Ga0307509_10004972_pt1 | contig 18788 bp, 17 predicted proteins | sample 10_EM_MG_FD_202245 | JGI IMG/M metagenome (GOLD analysis project Ga0307509, IMG submission 202245) | Populus trichocarpa ectomycorrhiza microbial communities from riparian zone in the Pacific Northwest, United States - 10_EM | ecosystem: Host-associated > Plants > Roots > Unclassified | place...
TAGGATTGACCGGGGTCACGGACTCGACCATCCTCAGTACAGGGCCCAGGCGGCAACCCGTCCGGCGCCTTCGCCGGGTCCGGACCAAGGCGAAGACACGGACGGGTGCCGACCTCCCACCTCCTACCTCCGACGAGCGACGGAAGGACGCCGGGTCGTGTCTGACTCTCCTACGTCAACTGGTCACTCCCCCTGGGGTGTTGGTGCTGCTGATGCGGCCGTAGAGCTGCTGCTCCGGCTCGGCGCCGCGGACATCGCGCACCCGGGCGGCACTCTCGTCGCCCACCTCCAACGCGTCCGGGACCGCCTCGCCGCATGGGGCGCCCGCCCGGCCCTCCAACTCGCGGGCCTGTGCCACGCCTGCTACGGCACCGACGGTTTCCCCACCGCCCTGTTGCCGGTGGACACGGGCCGCGCCGAACTCGCCGAGGTGATCGGCGCGGAGGCGGAGGGGATCGTGTATCTCTACGGGGCGTGCGACAGGAAGGCCACGTATCCGGGGCTCGCGGAGGCCGACGGGGTCTTCCGGGACCGTTTCACCGGCGCTCTCCACCCGCCCGGTCCGCAACTCCGCCGGGACCTCGCCGAACTCACCGCCGCCAACGAACTCGACCTGGCCCGCCACGACTTCGCCTTCCGCGAGCGCTGGGGCCCCCAACTCCTCGCCCTCTTCACCCGGTTCAAGCCCCTGCTCAGCCAACCCGCATGGGCTGACTGCCGGTTGGACCTCAGACCGTGACGGACTCCGCGATCCGCAGGGCGGCTTGGGCGGGCGTGAGGTGGGTGGTGTCGACGACGTGCGCCTCGCGGTGCAGCCAGGTGCGGGCCGCCTCGGCGTAGGGCTCGAGGTAGCGGAGCCGGAACGGTGAGTCGGGGCCGAGGACGGTGTCGCCCGCGATGCGCCCGCGAAGGGTTTCCTGGTCGGCGTGGAGGACGAAGTGCCGTACCGGAATGGCGTGTTGGGCCAGACCCGCGCTGATCTCGCGCCAGTACTGCTCGACCAGGACGGTCATCGGAACGACCAGGGTGCCGCCGGTGTAGTCGAGTACGCGCCGGGCGGTCTCCACGACGAGCTGCCGCCAGGGCGGCCAGTGCTGGAAGTTGTCCGTCGCGGGCAGCCCCGGCGAGATGTCCATGAGCGTCTCGCCGACCTTCTCGGCGTCGAACACCCGTGAATCCGGGATGAGTTGCTGCACGAGCGGACTCGTCGTCGTCTTGCCCGCGCCATGGGTGCCGTTGAGCCATACGATCATGGGCTCGACGCTAGCGGGGAGCGGGACGCTCCTTGCCCTGAACGGTCATAGCTGCGCCGGGCCGGTGGCTCCCGCTGCCAGAGGGCCTGGTCCGCCCGGTCACCCCGGCGGCGGGGCGAGCTTGGCGGCCACCGCGTCGAGGACCCAGTCCAGGCCGGTTGTGAAGGACGTCTCGGCGTCCACGTCCGTGCCGTCGTGCACGGCCTTGGCCAGCGCCGGGAAGCGGCCCGTGGCCAGCATCTTCGTGACGTGCGGGCCGGAGGCGCGCTGCCAGTCGCGCTTGGACAGGCCCGTGGCGCGCTCGGCCCGCAGGTTCGCGATCTCGCGTCTGATCGCGCCGGTGGAGTAGGCGCTGACGGTCTCCACCGCGCGCATGACGGTGTCGATGTCGGCGAGACCGTCGAGGGCGGCCAGCGTGGCCTCGGTCACGGCGAGGCCGTTCGGGCCCAGGCTCGGACGGCCGCCGAGCAGGTCGGCCAGCCATTCGTGACGGAGGGCGGCCCGCCGGGTGCGGTGGGCGAGGACGCGCAGCGCCTCCCGCCAGTCACCGGGCCGTTCCTCGGGGAGGATCTCGGCCTGGACCTCGTCCACCATGAGGTCGAACAGCTCCTCCTTGGTGGAGATGAAGCCGTACAGCCGCATCGGGCCGGCGTTCAGCCGGGCGGCGACCTTGCGCAACGACACCGCCTCCAGCCCGCCCTCGTCGGCCAGCGCGACGGCCGCGGCGACGATCCGCTCCCGGTCGAGCGGCACGGGCCGGGTCGGCGGCTCCGGACGGTCCCACACAGTCATGGATGCATCGTACTGTTGCGATACGCCGCCCTGAATCAATACAGTGTATCGACATGAGACATCGCATCGCCGTAGTCGGGGGCGGCCCCGCCGGCCTCACCTTCGCCCGAGTCCTGCACCGCTACGACCACCCCGTCACCGTCCTCGAACGCGATCCCGCCCCCGATGCCCGTCCCCCGGGCGGCGCCCTGGACCTGCACGAAAAGCTGGGCCAACTCGCCCTGGAGAAGGCGGGGTTACTGACGGAATTCCAGGCGCTCTCGCGTCCCGAGGGACAGGCGATGCGCATCCTGGACCCCGACGGCACCGTCCTGCGCGACTGGCAGCCCCGCCCGGACGACCTGGCCAATCCCGAGATCGACCGCGGACAACTCCGTGACCTGCTGATCGGCCCGCTCGACGTGCGATGGGGGCGGGGTGTGACGCAGGTGGTGCCGGGGGCCAGGGACGGCGTACTCGTCCATTTCGCGGACGGGCGACAGGAGACGTACGACCTCGTCGTCGGTGCGGACGGCGCCTGGTCCCGGGTCCGCCCGGCCCTCTCGCCGGTGGCGCCGCACTACACCGGCGTCACCTCGCTGGAAACCTCCCTCGACGACGTCGACGCCCGCCACCCCGACCTCGCGCGGTTGATCGGCGACGGTTCCGTTGCGGTGTACGGCGCGAACCGGAGCCTCGTCGCCCAGCGCAACAGCGGTGGCCACGTGAAGGTGTACGCCAAGTTCCGCGCACCGCTGGACTGGTACAAGGACCTGGACGTGGACCTGGCCGACGCCGAGGCGGTGCGATCGGGCCTGCTGACCCTGTTCGACGGCTGGTCCGCCCCTGTCCTCGACCTCCTCCGCCGCGGCACCGCCTTCGCCCACCGCCCCTTCTACGTCCTCCCCGTGTCCCACACCTGGCCCCACACCCCCGGGGTGACACTCCTGGGCGACGCCGCCCACCTGATGCCCCCACTCGGCGTCGGCGCGAACCTCGCGATGCTGGACGGCGCCGAACTCGCCGAGTCCATCGCCACCGCCCCCGGAGACCTGGACTCGACAGTCCGCGCCTTCGAGGAACGGATGTGTGCCCGGGCCGGCAAGTGGGCGCAGATCACGACGGCAGGCTTGGAACGCCTGGTGAGCCCGGACCCCGCCGAAGCGATCGCGGTCTTCGACGAGGTGCAGTCGTAGTGCAGTCGTAGTACCCCAAGGGTTTCTACAGGCCGCCCAGTCGCTCGTGCAGCGTGTCGAGTGTCGGCCAGGGCGGACCGTCGTGCAGCGCGCGCAGGAGTCCTTCTCCGAACCGCCTTCCGTTCGGAAACTGGTCGCCGAGCTCCCAACGCCACGCGGCGACCATCGCGAGAACGACCTGTCGGCACTCGTCCAGCAGCCCTTGGTCGACGTTCGGGTAGTGCTCCCAGACCGCCTCGGGAACATGGGCGAGGTCGAACTCGACGGGTCCCCGGCAGCACGTCTCGAGGTCGATGAACAACGGGCCGTTCGTCGTGCTGAGCACATTGCCCGGATGCGGCTCGCCGTGGAGCAGCTGTTCCACGGCGCCGCGCTCGTCGATCGCCCGCCGCAGGCTCGCCAGCCTGCCGCCGAGGAACACGCGTTCCGCGTCGGCGAGTTCCGGCGAGCGATCCGGGTCGGCGACGACGTCTTCCGCCTCCGTGATCCGGTCCGTGAACCTCGGGCTCGGCATGTCGACCCCGCGCATGCCGGCGTGCAGCTGCTCCAGTGCCTTGGCGTAGTCGACCGGTGCGGTGTGAGGTGACACGGGCTCGCAGTAGGTCCACAGCGTCACCGCGAATCCGTCCCGCGTGTACACCCGCGGGTCCGCCCGAGGCTCCAAGGGACACACCGGGCATGCGACCTCGGCGAGCCGCTGAGCGAGCTCGACCTCGAACTGCGCGACCTCTTCCCCCACATGGGCGACCCGGGCAAAGACGTCGCACGGCGTCAGCCGCAGTGCCAGCTTGTTCGAGTTGTGCAGAACGATCGCGCCGTCGGCCGGCAGGCCGAGCGATACGGCGATCGAAGTCGCCGCCGCGATCGCACGCGTGACGTCGGGTGTCTCCATCCGTGAATCCTTGTCCGGTCTCGCTGAAGATAAGGCAGGTTAATGCTCTGACCTGGGGTGCCTCAGATTGAGCGAGACCGTTCAGGTTCGTCTGTCTCGATTGAGGTGAGGCATTCGGCTGTCTTCTGGCATCGAAGTTGAATGGCCCCGGTCCGAACGGGCCCGGGTTGGCTGTGTCAGTTTCAGAGGGAGTCATTTCGAAGCGACTTCGGGAGTCATTCTGGGGCGGGCATCGTGATCAATGTCAGTGACTTTTGATGTCACTCGGCCGCTGTGGGGCCACTCCGTCGGGTTCCAGGCTTCTCTGAACCAGACCATCGCTCTGGCTTGCGGGAGTCGCCTCGGACCGCTGCTTCGCGTTTGGCTCTTGCTGCCGTGAGTGAGGCTCTTGACCCTCACGTGGCGTCAGGCTGCATAGTCGGTGCCGTGGAGGATCACTGGACCGTGGGACGCGTGGCCGAGTTGGCCGGCGTGAGCGTTCGCACGCTGCATCACTATGACGAGATCAGGCTCGTTCAGCCGTCGGCACGGACCGCAGCCGGATACCGGGCTTATTCGGCGGGCGACGTGGAGCGGCTGCGGGAGGTGCTGGCCTATCGGCGGTTGGGCTTCGGGCTGCGGGAGGTTGCGGAACTGGTCGGGGACCCGTCCACCGACGCGGTCGCGCACCTGCGCCGACTGCGCGGCCTGCTGCTGGAGCGGCGTGATCGCGCTGACGCCATGGTGTCGGCCATCGACAGGGAACTTGAGGCGCGGGCGAAGGGACTGATGGTGACGCCGGAGGAGCAGCTGGAGATGCTCGGTGCACGGCTGTACGACGCGATCGGCGGCGCTTACACCGCAACACGGCGTACCGAGCCGCGGATCGCCGCGCGGATCTGGGACGCGCTCGGGGACGCGCAGACGGTGCTGAACGTCGGGGCCGGCACAGGCTCCTATGAGCCTGCTGATCGCGACGTGACCGCGGTGGAGCCATCGGCGGTCATGCGGGGGCAGCGGCCTGCCGGCTCGGCGCCGTGCGTGGCCGCTGCCGCGGAGAGCCTGCCGTTCGAGGACCGGTCCTTTGACGTCGCGATGGCCGTCTCCACCGTTCACCACTGGGGAGATCCGATAACAGGGCTGCGCGAGATGCGGCGCGTGGCCCGCCGCGTGGTGGTGCTCACGTTCGACACCGACGAGCCCGGATGGCAGGACCGGTTCTGGCTTACCCGTGACTACCTGCCCGAGTTCGCCGCCGTTCTCGCGGAATTTCCCTCGCTTGCTGGGATGGCCGGCGCGATCGGCGCCCGCGCTGAGCCGGTGTCCATCCCGTGGGACTGCGCTGACGGCCTGTTCGAGGCGTACTGGCGCCGACCGGGGGCGTATCTGGAGGATCATGTGCGCCGTGCGATGTCGGTCTGGACGAGGGTCGGGCCAAAGGCCGAGCAGCGCGCGGTGCGAAGCCTCAGCGACGACCTCGACTCCGGCCGGTGGGCCGAGCGCAACAGTGACCTCGCCGGCCTTGACGCGGCAGATCTCGGCCTCCGCCTGCTCATAGCTTGACCCTCGTCGCAGGTCCAGCGTGATGGCGGCTCCTGATCGGCCCGCTGGTGCTTGACCCAGCGGGTCTGGCGGATCTGCTCAGCGGCTCGCGCTCTGCCGGACGCTACTCGGTGCGCAGCGCCGTGGCCGTACGGGCCTTGGCCGCCCAGCCGGCCGGAACAAGCGCACCCAACATCGCGATGACGACCCCGCCCACCCCCAGCAGGACCAGCTGAGCAGGCCCGTACGCACCGAGGACCGACGACGGCATACGGGTGCCTACGGCACGCCCCATCGCCGGCATGACAACGTGGTGCAGCGCGTACCCCGCCGGTACGCCGATCAGCCCGCCGACCACGCCGATCGCGGTCACCGAGGCGAGCACCAGGCTGATGGTCTGCCGCGGCGACATGCCGATCGCCTTGCAAATGCCCAGGTCGTGGATGCGTTGCCGGGTGTCCAGGACGACGGAGTTGAGCACGCCGAGGCCCGCTACGGCGACCAGCATGACAGTGAGCAGCACCGCCATCGCGTCCATGATGAGGATGACGCCCTTCTGCTCCGAGGGCGGGATGGTCGTGGCGTCGCCGCCCAGAGGCTGGACCACCGCCGCGAGCTTCGCCGCGAACTCAGCGGCCGAGACGCCGGACTTCACGTCGGCGAGAAAGGTACTGGGCTCGGCCGAGGGGAAGTTGGCCATGTCCGCGTGGATCTCCAGCTCATTGCCCGAGGTGTCGAAGGACTCACCGACGATCCGCAGGTCGGCGGTCTCCTTGTCGTAGGTCACCCGCACCGTGTCGCCGACCTTGGTGCTGGTCCGTTCCAGGAAGCGTGAAGGCACCACGACCTGCCCCCTGCCGGTGATCCAGTGCCCGGAGAGCATGTCGTAACTGCCGGAGCGGGAATCCCCTTCGTAGAGGCTGGCCTGGACCGAGTCGGAGACCCCGGCCACGGCGACCTCGGTCTGGAGCTTGCCGTAGTACGACTTCAGCCCCGCCTCGGACTTGAGGGCGGCCCGCACTTTCGCCGGATCGGCGACCTTGGGCCTGGACGTGCCGGCAGTGCTGCTGCTGACGGGAGACGGGCTTGCCGCGTCGTCCACCGCAGGAGGCTCCGGCTGCGCAGGAGGAGCGATGTCGTCCAGCTTGATTGTCGTGGCCGTGACCGCGGCACGGCTCTCGGGGTCCTGCGAGGCGCCAACCGCACTCAGGGACGAGGTCAGTCCCACCGCGAAGGTCGCCGCGACCGTGCCGAACGCGACCGCGAGCAGCATCGCGAGGGCACGCACCGGATGCGTGAAGGGGGTGGCGAGGCCGTAGGTCACCGGCCGAGGCAGGGGCAGCCGTCCCATCACCCGATGCGCCCACTGCCCGCGCCCCGTGCGCGGTGCCCGGCCGACCGCGATGGCCTCGACCGTGTGCAGGCGTCCGGCGCGCAGTGCCGGGACCAGCGCCGCGAGTCCCACGACGAGCAGTGCGGCGGCCGGCACCGCGACATCCACCCACCAAGCCGCCGAGAGCGAGACGGTGCCGTACATCTCCTGGGTGTCCGCCAGCAGCGGCACCGCCAGGAGGTTGCCCAGCACAACGCCCACGGCGATGCCGGCACCGGCCGGAATCAGCGCCTGGGCCACGTAGGCGCGGACGACCTCGCGCGGAGTGAAGCCGATGGCCTTGAGGATGCCGATCCTGCGCAAGCTGGTGCCGACCGCACCGCTGATCACACTGCTGACGATGATCACCGACATCACGATGCCGAGCACACCGAAAGCCATCACGAACGGGACAGTCGCCGCCGCACCCTGATCAGCGGCGCGCTTGGTGTCCAGCCAGGACTGGGTACCCAACAGCGCCCCGGACTTCACGGAGGCGGCGAGCTTCGCCCGGTCGGCGAGGATCTGCCTCTTCGTGCCCGCGGAGTCGAAGCGGTAGAGCATCTGACTCGTGACGGTGTGGCCCTGCGAAGCCAGCGCGTCGACCTGCGCCGAGGTCGCCCAGGCGTCGGCGGACCTGCCGGCCGACACGGCGAAGCCGACGACGGTAAGTGTCGGGGCGTTGGCGGCGTCCGACGCCTTGAAGGTGGAGCCGATCTCGACGGAGGGGCCCTCGAACGACGCGCCGAGCACGATCTCGCCCAGCTTCTGCGCCCACCGACCGGACTTCAGTTCCACACGGTCCACATCACCGTCCGGACCGGACCGCCCGACCAGGGTCAGCGTCGGCATTTGGAAGCCCAACTGGTCCACCGGGCGGAACGCCGTGGACGGATACGGCCCAGCGCTCGCCGTGACCCCGGCCAGCTTTCCGGTCTCCGCCAGCTGCGCCGCACTCGCCTTGGCCGGATCGAACTGTGCGGTGATGTGCGCGCCCTGCTGCTTGTTGAAGGCGTGGTCGAAGGGGGCGGTTGCGGCGACCATGAGCGAACCGGCAACCACGGCCGAGGCCACGGCCATCATCGTGGCCACGGCGATCACCACTGTCTGTACCCGCCGCCGGCCCACCCCGGAGCGTACGACCCGGCCGAACGCGCCGGTACCGAACAGGCTCATCGGACGACCTGCGCGTACGAGTCGAGGGCGACCTGACCGTCGACCAGGTGAATCGTGCGGCTCGCGCACGCCTCCGCCAGCGTCAGGTCATGCGTCACCAGCACGATGGTCTGTCCCCCGCGGTGCAGATCCATCAGCAGATTGCGGACGTCGTGGCCCGAGACGGTGTCGAGCGCGCCGGTGGGCTCGTCAGCGAGCAGCAGCGCGGGCCGGTTGACCAACGCCCGGGCGACCGCGACCCGCTGGCGTTCACCTCCGGACAGCCGGCCCGGGTAGGCGCGGGCATGTTTCTGGATGCCCAGCATCTCCATGAGCTCACCCGCGCGGGCCGCGGCCTTGCGTCGGCTGGTCCCGATCAACTGGGCCGGGAGCTGGATGTTGTCGGTGACAGTGAGGTCGTCGAGAAGATTGAAGAACTGGAAGGCCATGCCGATGTGTTCGCGACGGAACCTGGCGAGGGCGTGCTCGCTCAACTGGTCGATCCGTCGCCCGGCCACGGTCACGGCGCCATCGGTCGGCTTGTCCAGGCCGGCGACGAGGTTCAGCAGCGTGGACTTGCCGCTGCCGGAAGGGCCCGTCACGGCAAGGGCCTCACCCTTGGCGACGCTGAACGTGAGCGGTCCGAGCGCCGGCGCGCCGGCGCTGTCGTAGCGCTTCGCCGCACCCTTCAGCTCGATCACTTGATGCATACGAGGTGTCCGTCCTTCACGGTCGCGAGGCACATGCCGTTGCCGGCCCCGCGAACCTAGAGGCTGCCGTGTACGGGCCGCGTCGGCCGCAGAACCGACAACAGGCCCTTCCTGCGGAGGATTCGGCCGCGGAGTCATCCCTGAGAAGTAGGCCTCTTGGGCAATGCCCTGGCCGGACAGGCGGACGCGGGCCGGGCGGAGAGCGCAGCACAATGCACAAGTGGAGACGGAAGACCGGCGGAGCCGGCATCAGCAACTCGTCGACGCGCTACGCCCGGAGGCGAAGGCCGCCCCGCTGTCCCGGCGAGCGGTGCGCGCCGATGTGGTGCTGGCGGTCGTACTGACCGTCATCGCCCTGTTCGTGGCGGTGCGCTATCCCGGCGACGGGCCGGTGAACATCAACCCGCCTACGGTGGACGTCGGGACCGGGGTCCCGGCCCCGCCCTCGCCGCCCGACCCTGGTCAGGTGCCCGTGAAGGAAGAACCCTCCTCCGTGCCCTGGGCCCTGGTCGTCCTGTCGACGCTGCCGCTGGCAGCCCGGCGCCGGTATCCGCTGACCTTGTTCGTAGTGGTGCTTGGCGCGGCACTGGCCATCGCCAGCTCCGCCTCCTGGATCACCGTCCTGGCCTGTGTCATCGGCGCCTACAGCGCCGTCGTACACAGCCGTTACCGGATAACGGCGATCGCCGTCCTGGTGATCGCCGCCGCGCTGTCCGGCTTCGCTTTCCGCCACGCGGAACCTGTGATCCCCGGATGGTCCAGCCCGGGATTCGTGCTCCTGGTGGCCGGGATGCTGGCCAGCCTCGTCCGCTTCCTGCAACTGCGGCTGGCCTCCAGCCGGGACCGGATGACAGAACTGCAGGCCGCTCAGGAGGAGGCCACGCGCCGCGCCGTCGAAGAGGAGCGTGCCCGCATCGCCGCCGAACTGCACGACGTCGTGACCCACAATGTGAGCGTGATGGTCATCCAGGCAGGCGCGGCCCGCAAAGTGATGGATGTGGAACCCGGGCAGTCCAAGGAGGCACTGCTGGCCGTCGAGGCGGGCGGCCGGGCCGCCATGGCCGAACTGCGCCATGTGATGGGCCTGTTGGCCGCCACGGACCACGAGAGGCCCGACGGCCTGGAGCCCCAGCCCGGGCTCGCGCAGCTCGACGCGCTGGTCGCACGAGTACGCGCCGCCGGTACGCCCGTGAGCGTCGAGGTGTCGCTGCCACCGGAACCGCTGCCACCCGGGATGGACCTCGCGGCGTATCGCGTCGTACAGGAGGCGCTGACCAACACGATCAAACATGCGCGCGGCGCGCAGGCGTCCGTCGCCATCGGATACACCGACGACGGGCTGGAGATCGAGATCACGGACACGGGCGGCGCCAAGGAATCCCCGCCCGTGCAGAGCAACGGCCGTGGCCACATGGGGCTGCGCGAGCGGGTGGCCGTCTACAAGGGCGAGCTGACAGCCGGGCCGACAAAGGCCGGCGGATACCAGGTCACGGCCCGTATCCCGCGGAGCACCGTATGAACATGGACCAACCACCACTGCGCGCCGTCATCGCCGACGACCAAGCCCTCGTACGCACCGGTTTCAAGATGATCCTGGCCGCGGACGGCATCGAAGTGACGGCCGAGGCCGCCGACGGGGCCGAGGCTGTCGCAGCTGTCCGCCGTACACGGCCCGACGTCGTCCTCATGGACATCCGGATGCCCGAGATGGACGGCATCGAGGCCACCAGGCGCATCATCGGCGACGCCGGCCCGGCCGGAACGCGGGTCATCATCCTCACCACATACGACCTCGACCACTACGTCTACGCCGCGCTCACGGCCGGCGCCAGCGGCTTCCTGCTCAAGGACGTCACCCCCGAACACCTGGTCTCCGCCTTACGCCTGGTGCAGACCGGCGACGCTCTCCTCGCGCCCACAATCACTCGTCGGCTGATCGAGCGGTTCGCCCATCCCGACGAACCGCAGACCATCGCCGCGCACCGCGATCTGTCCGACCTGACCCCGCGCGAGCTCGAGGTGCTCCGCCTACTCGCGACGGGCCTGAGTAATGCCGAACTCGCCTCCCGGCTGTTCCTCAGCCCGACCACGGTCAAAAGCCACGTCGGCCGCATCCTGTCGAAGCTGGACCTGCGCGACCGTGTCCAGGCCGTCGTCTTCGCCTACGAGACGGGTCTGATCGCCCCGGGACGTGGCGCCTAGAGGCAATGCCGTGACTCTGTTGGTGATGTTGTCCGGGGCGCTGACGGTGGGGCCGTCGGATGGTTCGCTGGAGGAGTGCGGGGTGGCCTCGGATCTTGGGGTGTGGGGGCAGTGTCGTTACGGCCGAGGAGTGTCCAACGGATTCCGGTCAGGACGGTGCCTCACGACGACCGGGACTGCCTCAGCTACGCAGAGACGCGACACCATGCGCGAATCCTGGCATGGGCGTACGAGTGGCGTGGCGCACTTTTGCAAGCGGGTGCTTGCAATAGTTAGCAGGGGTGGTGCAAGGTGAAGGCATGGCATCGCTCAACGTCGGCAATCTTGGTGAGTATCTGCGGGAACAGCGGCGCACCGCGCAGCTGTCCCTGCGGCAGCTCGCCGATGCCGCCGGGGTGTCCAATCCGTATCTGAGCCAGATCGAGCGCGGGCTGCGCAAGCCGAGCGCGGAGGTGCTGCAGCAGGTCGCCAAGGCGCTGCGAATCTCCGCCGAGACGCTGTACGTGCGGGCCGGCATCCTCGACGCCGAGCGGGACCGGGACGAGGTCGAGACACGTGCGGTCATCCTCGCCGATCCCACGCTCACCGAACGGCAGAAGCAGGTGCTGCTTCAGATCTACGAGTCCTTCCGCAAGGAGAACGGATTCGAGATAGCCGACGGGGACGAAGGCGTGGAAAACGGTCCCGGCGTGAGCGACGGTGCCGACGGCAGCGACGCCGACCCGCGGGAGCAGACGGCCGGGTGACGACGACACGGCCCGTCCGCAGAGCGCGGAAGCAACCCAAAACCCTCAGCTGATAGCAACCGGGAGGACCATCACCATGGCCATCACCGATGACCTGCGTAAGACCCTGAGCGACCCCACCCCGCTCTACTTCGCCGCCGGCACCGCCGACCTCGCCCTCCAGCAGGCCAAGAAGGTTCCCGGCCTGGTCGAGCAGCTGCGTGCCGAGGCCCCGGCCCGGATCGACGCCGTGCGCGGCACCGACCCGAAGGCCGTGCAGGAGAAGGCCGCCGCCCGTGCCAAGGAGGCCAGTGCCAAGGCCAAGGAGGCGCAGGAGACCTTCCAGACCAAGGTCAACGAGTTCCTCACCAGCCTCGACGGTGACTTCAAGAAGCTCAGCAGCACGCTCGACGCCGACCTGAAGAAGTTCGGCGAGTCCGCCCAGGACTTCGCGCTGCGCGGTGTCGGCGTCGCCGCCGAGTACGCCGTCAAGGCCCGCGAGGCGTACGAGAAGGTCGCCGAGCACGGCGAGCAGGCCGTGAAGACATGGCGCGGCGAGGCCGCCGACGAGATCGAGGAGCTGGCCGTCGCGGTCGAGCCCGACCCCGAGCCGGTCGTCGTGAAGGCCGAGGAGCCCGCTCCGGCCCCCACCCCGGCCCCGACCGCCGCCGCCCCGGCGAAGAAGCCCGCCGCCAAGAAGGCTCCGGCCCGCAAGACCACCGCGAAGAAGACCACGCCGCCCGCGAAGTGACACGAACGGGTGATCGGTAACGGGTCGGGCACTCGATGAGTGCCCGACCCGTTCTTCCTTCAGCGGCAATCCGGTTTGCGGGTACGGTGACCGCGTAATGACTAGCCGAGTCTGGTGGTGGACGTAGTGCTGATGCAGGGCTTCACAGGGTTCATGTGGCTGTTGAGCACCGCCCTGAGCGTGTTCAGCGGCTTCGCGCTCGTCGACGCCGCGACGCGCCGCGAGGACGCCTACCGCGCGGCGGACAAGAAGACCAAGCCGTTCTGGCTGATCATCCTCGGGCTCGCCTTCGTGGTGAACCTGATCTTCAACATCCTGTCGTTCCTGCCGATCATCGGCCTCGTCGCGACGATCGTGTACATGGTCGACGTCCGCCCGGCCCTCCGCGGCCTCCCCGGCGGCGGCCGCAGCCGCAGAGGCGGCTCCAGCAGCGACGGCCCCTACGGCCCGTACAACGGCGGACGCTGAAGTCCTACGGCCAGGTAGCCGGGGTTACGGCGCCCGGTCCAGCAGTACCACCGCCACGTCGTCCGTCAGCTCGCCGCCGTTGAGGTCGCGGACCTCGTTCACCGCCGCCCGGAGCAGTTCCTCGCCGCGCAGGCCCTCCGCGAGCTGGCGGCGGACCATGGCCACCATGCCGTCCTGGCCGAGCCGTTCGCGGCGGCCCTCGCCGATCCGGCCCTCGATCAGACCGTCGGTGTAGAGCATCAGGCTCCACTCGGCGCCCAGCTCCACCTGCATCCGCGGCCAGCGGGCACCGGGGAGCAGGCCGAGGGCGGGGCCGTTGTTGTCGTAGGGCAGGAGTTCGGCCGGGCGGCCGGGGCAGGCCAGCAGCGGGGACGGGTGGCCGGCCAGGCAGAGGCCGGCGCGGCGGCCGTCGGGGGCGATGTCGACCGTGCAGAGCGTCGCGAAGATCTCGTCGTCGGAGCGCTCGTGCTCCAGGACCTGCTGGAGCGTACCGAGCAGCTCGTCGCCGCACAGCCCGGCCAGCGTCAGCGCCCGCCAGGCGATGCGCAGCTCCACGCCGAGCGCGGCCTCGTCGGGGCCGTGGCCGCAGACGTCGCCGATCATCGCGTGCACGGTGCCGTCGGGGGTGCGCACGGTGTCGTAGAAGTCGCCGCCGAGCAGCGCGCGGGAGCGGCCGGGGCGGTAGCGGGCGGCGAAGTGCAGCGGGGAGCCGTCGAGGAGGGGCGTGGGCAGCAGACCGCGTTCGAGGCGGGCGTTCTCCTGGGCCCGCAGCTTGGACTCGGTGAGCTTGCGCTCGGCCCTGTCGGAACGTTTCCGCTCCACCGCGTAGCGGATCGCACGGCTCAGTAGCCGGCCGTCCAGCTCGTCCCGGAAGAGATAGTCCTGCGCGCCCACCCGGACCGCCTCGGCGCCGCGCTCGGTGTCGCCGGACGCGGTGAGGGCGAGGACGGCGTGGCGGGGTGCGATCCTCAGCACGTGCTTGAGCACGGCCAGCTCGTCGTCGGCGCCGTCCGCGGCCCGGCCGGGGGCGGTCAGCGCGAGGTCGAGCAGGATGCAGTGGACGTCGTCGGTGAGCAGCCGCTCGGCCTCGGTGAGGTTGCGGGCGGTGCGGACCCGGATCGGCTTGCCGGTCGGGTCGAGCAGCTCGGGCACGATCGGCGAGCCGCCGGGGTCGTCCTCGATCATCAGCAGGGTGAGGTGACCGGCGGGACCGCCGGGACCGGCGTGGGTGCCGTTGACGGCGTCCTGCGTGCGCGGGGTCTCCGGGCGCGGAGCTTCCATGCCTTCGGAAGCGCTGCCGGACGTCTCGCCGGAGGTGTCTCCCGAGGTGTCGCCGATCATGGGTGCGGCCGGCGCCTGACCACTTTCCGCGGCCGGGATCGCTCTCTGCCGCGGTATGGGTGCGGGCATCGTCCTGTTTCCTTCCCTCCCCCCGAGGGCGCGGCGGGGCGAGGGACCTCGACCCACCGACCGGGACCATAGCGGTAGTGGGCGCCGGAAAGGAATGGTGTGAGGCAGGTCGCCCGGCAGGCGGCCACAGTCATATGCCGTGTTCCGTACCGCAGTTGGGCAGGACGGTGGTGGGGCCGGGATGACGAAGGTCACGCCGGGCCGGGGTTTGGGGCGGGTGGTGCGTGTGCTGGGTCACGTGGCCAGGGTCACCGGTCGCAACCACCCCTACCGGACGGTCATATCACGCATCCGGTCGCACAACACCCAATATCGGCATCGAGCCGGCTCCCGCGATCGTCACCGTACGCCCCGGTCGCGGCGCGTGGATGATCGCGCCGTCGCCGATGTACATCGCGACATGGCTGGCGTCGTCGAAGTAGATGATCAGGTCGCCGGGTCGCATGTCCTTGACGTCCACGTGCGGCAGCTGCTTCCACTGCTCCTGCGAGGTGCGCGGGATGGGGTCGCCGGCGCTCGCCCAGGCCTGTGAGGTGAGCCCCGAGCAGTCGTAAGACTTTGGGCCCTCGGCGCCCCACTCGTACGGCTTGCCGAGCTGGGCCGTCGCGTACGCCACCGCCGCCTTGCCCTCGGCGGACGCCTTGCCGCTGATGTCCTTGAGGACTCCGGAGCCGAGCCAGGCGGTCTGCGCCTTCAGCGCGGCCTGCTGCTCCAGCTCGGCCAGGCGTTCCTTCTCCTGCTTCTCCAGCTGGGATTCCAGCTTCTCGGCCGCCGCGATCTGGGTGGTGACCGTCTTCTTGGCCGCCGCCTTGGCCTGGCGGTTCTTCTCCAGCAACTGCCACTGGGTGGAGGCGTCGGCGGTGTACTGCTTCAAGTCGTCCTGGGCGCGGGTCAGTTCGGCGATCAGGCCCTTGGTGGCACGCTGGCCCTGGAGTATCCGACCGGCACCGTCCAGGAAGGCCTGCGGGTTGTCGCTCAGGATCAGCTGCGCCTCGTCCGGGAGCCCGCCCGTGCGGTACTGGGAGCGGGCCGCGGCACCGGCGCGGTCCTTCAACTCGTCCAGTTTCTCCTGGCCCTTGACGATCTTCTTGGCCAGCTCGACGATCTGCGCGGACTGCTTCTGCGCCTGTTCCTCGGCCGCGTTGTAGGCGTCGGTGGCGACGGCGGCGTCGTGATAGAGGTCGTCGAGTTTCGCGCGTACGGCCTCAAGGTCCTTGTTGGTCACGGGGGTTGGGGACGCGGTAGCGGTCGACGAAGACGAAGGGGTCGGCGTGGGCGACGGGCTCGCGAAGGCGATACCGGGTGCCGCCAGCACGGTGACCGCGCAGACGACCGTGACGGCCGTCGTGATCAGGGCTCGCCTGCCCGCTCCCATACCCCTGCCCCCACATCCCGTATCTGATTGACCGTCAGTAACTTACGGACGCCTGGGGGATCGTGCCATGCCCGCACAGAAAACGACAGAGCCTGTACTTCCCGTACTTCTTTCCCTTCCTTCCAGGTCATGACCTGTCACGGCGTTTTCCCCGCCCATGTGACGAACGGCCGACGGAGATCGTTCCCTCACCGGGATTCACGCCAGTGGGGCCAAGGCCCCCCACCCCACGGTCACTTCGCCCTGCCGCCACCGCACCGGACCGTCCACCACCGGCCAGTCGGCGGTGAGGTCCCGCACCGCGCGGATCCAGCGCTGACGGGCGCCGTAGGAGGCGTAGGGCGCGGCGGCGGCCCAGGCGCGGTCGAAGTCGCGGAGGAAGGCGTGCACCGGTTCGCCGGGCACATTGCGGTGGATGAGGGCCTTGGGGAGCCGTTCGGCGAGGTCGGACGGCCGCTCCAGGGAACCGAGCCGCGCCGCGAAGGTGACCGTCCGCGGCCCCTCAGGACCGAGCGCGACCCACACATGCCGCCGCCCGATCTCGTCGCAGGTCCCCTCGACCAACAGCCCGCCCCGGGAGCCCCCGCCCGCCGGTGCGAGCCGCCCGCACAGCCGCGCCCACACCTCGGCGACCTGCGCCTCGTCGTACTGCCGCAACACGTTCGCCGCGCGGATCAACGACGGCCGTTGCGGCACGGGGATCTCGAACCCGCCGTGCCGGAACACCAGCCCCTCCCGCTCGTACGGCCGGGCCGCCGCGACCCGCGCCGGTTCGATCTCGACCCCGACCACACGCGCGTGCGGGGCGACGGAACGGAGCCGTTCCAGCAGTTCCACGGCCGTCCAGGGCGCGGCACCGTACCCGAGATCGACGGCGAGGGGCTCGTCGGCCCGCCGCAGCTCCGCCCCGTGCGTCGCCACGATCCAGCGGTCCATACGGCGCAGCCGGTTGGGGTTGGTCGTCCCGCGCGTCACTGTTCCCAGGGGGCGGGCGGCTGCGCGGGCTGTCATATGTACGAGGGTAGGCGGCGCGGGACGAGGGGCGCCGTACCGGGCACGGGCCGAAGCTGTCGCTTCCCGTCCCGCTGTCAGTGCCGCCTGGCAGGATCGGAGATCAAGTCGCCGAGGTGAGGGTGGGACCCATGAAGGTGCTCGTCACGGACGAAGTCCACGTTGACTACGGCCAGATATTCGTGGAGAGCGGCGGGGACGAATGCGACCTGTACGACGCCTTCGCCGGGCAGGAGGGCGTCGGGCTCTGCGGGGGAGGGACGGCCGGGACGCTGCTTCTGCTGACCGGTCTGCACATCGGCGGCGTCGACTTCACCGCCGAACTGCACGACAGCCGGCCCGAGGTGGACGAGACGTGGGAGGAGATCGTCGAGGTCCCGTTCCGGCCTGTGTCGCAGGAGACGAAGCTGCGGCAGTGGAACTGGAAGAACTCGTGGGAGCTGGGACTGGAGGAGCGCGACTACCGCGTGCGGTACTCCGCCATCGCCATGGACGCCGGCCGGAGCAAGAACGTGCGGGAGGACGACGAGCCCGCGACCGACGACCGGTATCTGCTGCAGATATGGCCTGCCGCGCCCGAGCCGGCCCGGCTGCTCAAGCAGACCGGCGGCGCGGCCGCGTACTGGCATGCCTTCGCCACGGCGCCCGTGGGCTGACGCCCTGAACGGACACGGCGGACGCACGGTCACCTCGAACGGTTGAGCGACATGGGGTAATGCCCAGGCAAAATCCCCATGCGCCGGAATGAGAATCCCGCCCCCCGGCGTTGCACCCCCTTGGAGGGAACCGCACACCCTCCCTCAGGCATGCCCGCAGCGAGGAGGAACGCCACGTGAGCCAGTACGTCAGCAGGCTCGGGCGGCGTTCCCAGGCGTCGTCGGCCCGGCTGCGGCTGCATCGGAAACCCCGCCGGGTCGCCATGCTCTCCGTGCACACCTCGCCGCTGCACCAGCCCGGCACGGGCGACGCGGGCGGCATGAACGTCTACATCGTGGAGCTCGCGCAGCGCCTCGCCGCGATCAACATCGAGGTGGAGATCTTCACGCGCGCGACCACCGCCGTCCTCCCCCCGACCGTCGAGCTGGCCCCGGGCGTTCTCGTCCGGCATGTCGACGCGGGGCCGTACGAAGGTCTCGCCAAGGAGGAACTCCCCGCCCAGCTCTGCGCGTTCACGCACGGAGTGATGCAGGCGTGGGCCGGTCACCGCCCCGGCTACTACGACCTCGTCCACTCGCACTACTGGCTCTCCGGTCACGTCGGCTGGCTCGCCGCCCAGCGCTGGGGAGTCCCCCTGGTGCACGCGATGCACACCATGGCCAAGGTCAAGAACGCCAACCTGGCCGACGGCGACACCCCCGAGCCCGCCGCCCGCGTCATCGGCGAGACCCAGATCGTCGCCGCCGCAGACCGCCTCATCGCCAACACGGCGGAGGAGGCCGACGAACTCGTACGGCACTATGCCGCCGACCCCGCCAAGGTCGCCGTAGTGCACCCGGGAGTGAATCTTGAACGCTTCCGGCCGGCGGACGGCCGAGCGGCGGCCCGTGCCCGCCTAGGGCTGCCCCAGGACGCCCTGATTCCGCTCTTCGCCGGGCGCATCCAGCCCCTCAAGGCACCGGACGTGCTCCTGCGCGCCGTCGCCGTGCTGCTCGACGAGCGGCCCGAGCTGCGCTCGAACATCGTCGTCCCCGTCGTCGGCGGACCCAGCGGCAGCGGTCTCGCCAAGCCGGAGGGGCTGCAGAAGCTGGCCGCGCGGCTGGGCATCGCGGATGTCGTACGGTTCCGGCCGCCGGTCGGGCAGGAACAGCTCGCGGACTGGTTCCGGGCCGCGTCCGTGCTGGTCATGCCGTCGTACAGCGAGTCCTTCGGGCTGGTCGCCATAGAGGCGCAGGCGGCCGGTACGCCGGTGCTCGCGGCCTCGGTCGGCGGTCTCCCGGTCGCCGTGCGCGACGGGGAGACCGGCTTCCTGGTGCAGG